>ERZ779729.1306-NODE-1306-length-18156-cov-6.576377_pt1 | contig 18156 bp, 14 predicted proteins | sample MGYA00511072_ERZ779729 | MGnify/ENA primary metagenome ERZ779729 (study PRJEB29588, sample SAMEA2156675) | human gut metagenome | biome: human gut; feature: human-associated habitat; material: faeces | place: Denmark | collected 2008/2010 ...
GGTGTCGTCGACCGGCGGACGGCGGATGCGGCTGCCGTCAGTCAAAAAGTTAGGAGATTGTCCGAGAGGAGATATGGCGGCGGCAGGTTAAAAAATAATTGCTCGAAGCGGGACTTCGTCCGGTGTCCGGAAAAACAGGTTGTGTATCGTGAAGTTGAGCTTCGGAACGTGAATGTGCGGTGATAAAAAAATAAGCTTAACAATTTTAGCAGAAAATATTACTTCCAGCCGTGCGTTTATAAAAAATATCCACACAAAAAAAAGAAATATGCAATGGATATGGCAAGGACTACCCTGTGTATGGGCGATAAATGGAAAAATAAAATGCGGAAATAGGAAATTTACATAAAAAAAAGGATGACGTCCCATATAAAATATGAAACGTCAGAGCCCTACTCGTAAAGAAACATTCGATTATTATAGCTTCCTTTCCAAATCAGATATAAAATCAAAAAAGTTTCTTTACCAAAAGAATATTACGGAATGCAGTTTCCGTCAAGTGTAATTTTTACTTTCGGAATAAGACGCCTAGGATTGCGGTTTTCCCGGACAGTGAAAGAAAAAGCGCAAAACTGCCGTTTTTAAGAAAGTCCGTTTTAAGGTTGAAAATGTTTTTTTATGTATCGGTGCAGCGTACTCCAGCTGCATTCGAATTCCCGGGCGATTTCCGCTTGTGAAATGTTGCGGGCCAGCATCCGTTCGATCTGCCGGTGATGTTTTGCCAGTTTTTGGTAATTGAAACCATAAGGGCGGCCCAAGTGTCGTCCTTCGGATTTCAGTCGTTTGAGAGATTCTCTGGTCCTTTGCGAAATCAACTGGCGTTCAATTTCCCCGGACAGGGAAAAGGCAAAAGCGAGGACTTTTGATTGGATGTCGGCTCCCAGTCGGTAATTTTCCTTCAATGTCCAAATTTGGCATTCTTTTTCCAGACATTTTTGCAAAATGCCCATCACTTCCAACATGTTGCGTCCAAGTCTTGATATTTCGGTGGCAACGATGACGTCTCCCGCTTTTATCTTTTGCAGGAGTTTTCCCAGTTTGCGCTGTTTCAGCTCTTTGCGCGACGAAATGGTTTCCGTGATCCAGGCGTCGATTTTAAGGTGCTGCCGCTTTGAAAATTCTTTAATTTCGTGGTGTTGGTTTTCGATGTTTTGATGGTCGGTTGAAACGCGCACATATCCATATATCATGATCAGTTCCTCGTAAAAAGTTTTTAACTCGGAAAGACCATATCATTTAAAAGAGCGTTTATTTTCTTCACTTAAAAATAATAACACAAGTTTTGTCCAAAATCCGCAGGGGCGGTGCCGCCAAAGAAAGCATGTATCCGGAGACCGGCCGGGGAGAAGCGCAGTTCGCAGCCAAAGGCTGTTTGGCAACCTTGGGAGAAGAGGGGGCAGTGACAATCCGCGCGGTCCGGTGTTGCATGAGTGCGGCAATAGTCCGTTCGCTTTTCAGCCGGTTGGCGAAAAACAAAAATTTCTTGCATAAACCTTTTAATATGCTAATGTTTTAATATATTACAATTTTTAAGGCTGGCGGGATGAAAAAGAAAATTTTTGGTTTTGATTTGGGGATTGCTTCGATCGGCTGGGCGGTTATTGATCATAGTGATGAAAATTTTGATCCGGAAACAGGAGAGATTATTGAAGGAAAAGTCGTTGGCTGCGGAGTGCGCTGTTTTCCGGTAGCGGAAAACCCGAAGGACGGTTCCTCGCTGGCGGCGCCCCGGCGGGAAAAACGCTTGTTGCGCCGGATCACCCGCCGCAAGGCCAGGAGAATGCTTGGTATTAAACGTCTGTTTGTCGCCAAGGGACTGGTCGCTTCAACGACGGAACTGGAAGCGCTTTATGCCGAGCAAACAGGCGGCGACGTTTGGAATCTGCGTGCAGAGGCCTTGCGGCGTCCGCTGTCAAAAGAGGAACTGCTGCGGGTTTTGACCCATCTGGCAAAACATCGCGGTTTCAAGTCTTACCGTAAGGCTGCTGAAGAGGCGGACAAGGAAAGCGGCCGCATCTTGACGGCGATTGCGGAAAACCGGAAGGAAACGGTCGGTTTTCAAACGCTGGCGCAGATGATCGTTGAACGGGCCAAACATTCCGATGATCACAAAATGCGCAACTATACGCCGCAAAAAGGCCCAAACAAGGGCGTAGCCGTTTATGTCAATTCCATTCCGCGGGAAGAAATTGAAAAGGAAACAAAACTGATTTTTGAGTATCAGAAGCAATTCGGTTTGTTTACCGAGGACCTATACCGCGATTTTTGCAAGATTGCCTTCCGTTACCGGGAAGCGGGGAGCGTCGGGCACATGGTCGGCAGATGCCGGTTTGAATCGGAACAGCCGCGGGCGCCGAAAGAAGCCCCTTCGGCAGAGCTCTTTGTTGCTTTAAGCAAAATTAATAACCTGAAAGTGACCGTTGACGGCGAACGCCGTTTCTTAAACGGAGAAGAGCGGAAGGCTTTGCTTGAATTGCTGAAAAACACCAAGGAAGTCAAATATTCGACTATCAAAAACAAATTGTTTAAAAGCCGGGAAGTCTTTTTTGACGACGTCAACTATGCGCAAAAAACAAAAAAAGGAAAAAGCGGGGAAGAAAAAGCGGTTAATCCCGAAGACGCAAAGTTTTACGCCATGAAAGGCTGGCATAAGCTGAAAGCTGCTTTTTCGCCGGAGCAGTGGAAAGAGGTCGGCTCGAATTTGCCGTTGCTGGATCTCGGCATGACCGCGGTCGTCTGTGAGAAAAACGACGCCGGAATAGAGCGCTTTTTAAGCGAAAAAGGAATACCGGAGGATTATCGGGAAGTTTTTAAAAAGCTGACCGGCAGCGAGTTTATTAATCTGTCGCTGAAAGCCCTTTATAAGCTCAATCCTTATCTGGCAGAAGGTTTGAAGTATAACCAAGCCTGCGAAAAGGCCGGATACGACTTCCGCGAGGACGGCATCAAACTGGCGGAGGAAAAAGGTCTGCTGCTGCCGCCGATTGCAAATGACAAACTGACGACGGTGCCGGTCGTTAACCGTGCGGTTGCCCAGTTCCGCAAAGTATATAACGCCATGGTTCGGACATACGGTGCGCCGGATCAGATAAATCTGGAAATCGGCCGGGATTTGAAGAAAAGCCGTGACGAGCGCAATCAGATCATGCGGCGGCAAAAGGAAAACGAGACCGAACGGAAAGAAGCCGAGGACGGGTTGGAAAAGGAAGGCCTTGCCGCAAACGGTAAAAACATGTTGAAATACCGTTTGTACCGGCAGCAAAACGGCAAATGCATCTATTCCGGAAAAGCGATTGACCTCCGCCGCCTGGACGAAAACGGTTATTGCGACGTTGACCACATCATTCCTTATTCCCGTTCGCTTGACGATGGTCAGAACAACAAAGTGCTTTGTCTGGCCGAAGAAAACCGCAAGAAAGGAAGCCAAACTCCTTATGAATATCTGGAGCCGCTCGGACGATGGGAAGAGTTTGAAACCGTCGTTAACACCACGCCGTCGATTAACCGTTACAAAAGAAACAACTTGTTGAACAAAGATTATAAAGAAAAAGAAAACGATTTGGAATTTCGCGAAAGAAACGCCAACGACAACTCCTATATTGCCCGTTATGTCAAACGGTATTTGGAAGATGCCGTTGATTTTTCCGCCAGTTCCTGCGCAATCAAAAACCGGATCCAGGTGCGCACCGGTTCGTTAACCGATTATCTCCGTCACCAATGGGGGCTGATAAAAGACCGTAACGAAAGCGACAGGCATCATGCTCAGGATGCGGTTGTCGTTGCCTGCGCCACACAGGGAATGGTGCAGAAACTGTCAAAACTTTCCGCGATTTTTGAAAACAAGGACGATTTTCGCAGAAAGAAAGCGGAAAAACTCGGGCACGAGGAGGCCGAAGTCTGGTACAAATACATCAAACAGCAAATTCGGGAACCTTGGAGCGGTTTTCGGACTGAAGTGCTGGCCAGCCTGGAGAAGGTTTTCGTTTCCCGCCCGCCGCGCAAAAACGCAACCGGTTCTGCACATAAAGATACAATTTTTTCTAAGAGCGAAAAGAAGGGAAGTTTGCCGATTCGTTATGGAATGGCAGAAAAAGAAAATATGTTTCGGCTTGATGTTTTTCGAAAGGAAAATCATTTTTATATTGTTCCCATATATGTTGTTGATTTGGTTGACTGTAAAGAATTTATTGATGCTCCGCAGCCATATGAGTATGTAAATGGTTCGTTTATAAAAATAGATGAAAGCTTTAATTTTATGTTTAGCTTGTATAAAGATGATTATGTTGAAATAACCAGTAAAGATGAGTGTATTAAAGGATATGTTAATCAATATAATGCACAAAGTGGCCAACTTTATATAGGTAGTGTTGATAATTCACCGATTTTTAGAATTAAGACCTCTACTTTTTTGCGGGACGACAACATTTTGTTGAAAATAGGTGATCAGGAATATATTGGAAAAATAGGTAAGTTTGATAATGAGAAAAAACAAGTCGTTATTAATGGATTAAAAAATAATTTTATGATAAATGCACTTGTTAAGTTAAATAAAAAAGGAGATGAAACAAAAAATATCCAAACTGAAAAAAGTTATACTAAAATGTCAAATGAAAAGAAAATTTGTTTAAACGTTGTTGATAGTATCGAAAAATATCAGGTGGATCCGCTGGGACGTATTGCCAAAGTCAAAAAAGAAACCCGGTTGCCGTTGACGATGATAAAAAAGAATCGGCATAAAAAGGGGGAGTGAAAAAATGGGCTGGCGGATTTTGCAAATAAGCAAACCCTGTAAATTATCGGTCAAAAACCGCCGGCTTGTGTATGAACCTTTTGAAGAAGCTTCCCTGACGATTCCGTTGGAAGACATATCCGTCGTTATCTTGGAGAACAGGCAGATTTTGTTGGCCAACTCATTGCTTTCCGAATTGCCGGAATATGACATTGTTCTTTTTACCTGTGATTTTTCACATCTGCCGTCCGGTGTGCTGTTTCCGTTCCATACCCATTCCCGCTATTCGCAGATAGCCTGGCTGCAGCGGGATATTTCCGAGCCGTTAAAAAAACGCCTGTGGCAGGAGGTGATAAAAGCCAAAATAAACAACCAGGCCGCGGCGTTGGAAATTTTAAATAAATCCAATGCCGGCAAATTAAGGGAAATTGCCAAACTGGTCCAATCCGGCGACACCAAAAATTCGGAAGCTTTTGCCGCCGGAATTTACTGGAAAAGCTTTTTTACGGATTTTAACCGCGGCGATGATGACGATATCCGCAATACCTCACTCAATTACGGTTATGCGGTGTTGCGCGGCTGCATGGCCAGAAGCGTCGTCGGCGCAGGATTGTTGCCTTGTTTCGGCATTCACCATGCCAACAAGCTCAATCAGTTTAATCTGGTAGACGACCTGATTGAGCCGTTTCGTCCGTTTGTTGATTATGTTGTCGCCAAACTGTCGTTGTCCGAAAACAAGCAATTGAATGTTGAATTGAAAAATCGGATCTTGCAGGTTTTAGGAATGAATTGCCGATTGAGGGGAGAAGACGTCAACCTTTTGAAAAGCTGCGAAATGACGGCGGAAAGCCTGGTCAGGGCAATGACCGTAAAAAAAGTTTCAGAGTTAAAATTGCCGGCCATGGAAAAAGAAACGTTTTTGTTGTAAGGTTGTGGATAAGTGGCCAGGGAAGGAGAAAGATATATGCGGATGATCGTCTTTTTCGACCTGCCGACCTTAACCAAAACCGACCGGCGCAACGCGAGTCGCTTGAGGAATTTCCTGCTGAAGGACGGTTATACCATGTTGCAGTTGTCCGTCTATTCCCGCATCTGCAAAGGGCAGGATGACGTCGAAAAACATGCTAAACGCTTGAAATCCTTGATTCCCAAGACCGGAAGTGTTAGACTGTTAACCGTAACCGAAAAGCAATATGCGTCTATGGAAATCTTGGTCGGAAGCTTAAAAAAAGAGGAAGAAATAGGTGACAAACAGCTCCTTTTGCTCTGAATTTCCTGTTTTTAAAAACAAAAAAGCCGTTGATATTCAACGGCTTAATTTGAATCTATTATAGCATATCTGATTTGGAAAGGAAGCTATAACGAGATCAAGCAAAGAAATTAAGATACCTAAATTATAGCATATCTGATTTGGAAAGGAAGCTATAACCCGGTTAATCAACGTCCGTGGAAAAGTCATATTATAGCATATCTGATTTGGAAAGGAAGCTATAACGTATCGTTTGACTGCTTCCATGCGCCACGGATTATAGCATATCTGATTTGGAAAGGAAGCTATAACAAATGCAATTTCAAAACTTCTTTTCTTAAGATTATAGCATATCTGATTTGGAAAGGAAGCTATAACTAGCGCAGATGCCGATTGGGTCGCCGACGGATTATAGCATATCTGATTTGGAAAGGAAGCTATAACCGAATGGGGCTGCATTTTCTGCAAACCGTTATTATAGCATATCTGATTTGGAAAGGAAGCTATAACCCGGGACGTTGTCGTCGCCCAGCCGCCCAAATTATAGCATATCTGATTTGGAAAGGAAGCTATAACAAGTCGGCGGATTCAAAATGATTCTCGAAAATTATAGCATATCTGATTTGGAAAGGAAGCTATAACTATCAAAAACGCAAAGACAAACAAACAAAAATTATAGCATATCTGATTTGGAAAGGAAGCTATAACTTATCATGTACTCAAATAATGGAGTCTCTTATTATAGCATATCTGATTTGGAAAGGAAGCTATAACCCTTCACCGGCAAAAAAACCGAAAAAGTAAATTATAGCATATCTGATTTGGAAAGGAAGCTATAACAAAGACTAACAAGCAGAAGTATCGTGACAAATTATAGCATATCTGATTTGGAAAGGAAGCTATAACCGGGAAGACAGAGCACCCGATACGATACTTATTATAGCATATCTGATTTGGAAAGGAAGCTATAACTGCGTCTGCGCTCGGCTGCCCGGTTGGTTAATTATAGCATATCTGATTTGGAAAGGAAGCTATAACCATCCAGCTGCGCAAAGAATTTGCCGAGAAATTATAGCATATCTGATTTGGAAAGGAAGCTATAACACCGTGCAAGTCATTGCTGCTGGGCCGCAGATTATAGCATATCTGATTTGGAAAGGAAGCTATAACTCGTTAACCCAAATAACTCCGGCAACACCGATTATAGCATATCTGATTTGGAAAGGAAGCTATAACGTCCGAGAAGCTGAAAACGACGTCGGAAACATTATAGCATATCTGATTTGGAAAGGAAGCTATAACCAATTACATACAAACATAAAAAGCTATACAATTATAGCATATCTGATTTGGAAAGGAAGCTATAACTTTTTTTCTTCCCAGAACGTTCGGCCAAGTATTATAGCATATCTGATTTGGAAAGGAAGCTATAACCCGAACGGCGCCGTAGGAATTCCGATCGGAATTATAGCATATCTGATTTGGAAAGGAAGCTATAACTTTTTACGCCGTTAAAAGTCAATTTTGATTATTATAGCATATCTGATTTGGAAAGGAAGCTATAACTGCCCGTTCCGTTCCGAATGGCGAAAAATCATTATAGCATATCTGATTTGGAAAGGAAGCTATAACGAAGGACCAGCTTGCATGGAACTACCTCGTAATTATAGCATATCTGATTTGGAAAGGAAGCTATAACTGGCAACCGGCTTTCCTCCAACCGGCCAGGATTATAGCATATCTGATTTGGAAAGGAAGCTATAACGGGTCGTCTGCATCGATTTCTAACTTTTCCATTATAGCATATCTGATTTGGAAAGGAAGCTATAACCATATTTTCAATAAGGTGTCAGTGGGCGTAATTATAGCATATCTGATTTGGAAAGGAAGCTATAACCGGACGGCACCAAGTACCGGCTGGCAAAAGATTATAGCATATCTGATTGGAAAGGAAGCTATAACACGCGGCTTCTTGCAAACCTCGGCTGGTGTATTATAGCATATCTGATTTGGAAAGGAAGCTATAACGCTGTTCTAATAGATTGATCCTATTGTCGAATTATAGCATATCTGATTTGGAAAGAACGTTACAATAAAATCATCAAGCTGGTTATAACTAACATTTTTAACTTTTACAGAAACTTATTATAACATCCATTTTTTAAAAAAGAAATAACAACCATTGGTTATTTAAAAATCCGGAACAATCTGAAAACCATGTCATGCAGGGGCATGGTCTGCCGCAGCTTATGCGGATGTTGCCTGCACAACCACTCATCTGCCGGTCAGGATTGTTCCGGACGGCGCAATTATAATTGAAATTAATCTTCTTTAGAAGCATTTTCAGAAAGTTCTTGCGCTTTTTGCTCAAGTTGCTTTTTTTCTGAAAGAGCTTTTTCGATTCCTTCTTTGGAAAAGTCTTTGGGCAGTACTTCGTAGATTATATCCATGGTTATTCTCCTCATATTTATTATGAATTTTTACCAAAATGTCCGTTTGAAAGCAATAAAAGGTTTGATATTCGGGGAAGTCTCAGGTGTATTTTCCGGGCAAATGCGGCAAAATTCTCATACGGAAAATAAAGGCCGACGGTAAATGCTGCGGCCGTTGATACAGGGAATTTATGTTTTATCGGATTCGGACAAACGGATATTTTCCGGCAAGTCGATTTTATTTATTTAAGTTTCTCCCGCAGATATTTTGCCGTATAGCTTTTTTCCGATTTTGCGACTTCTTCCGGCGTGCCCTGAGCGACGATTCGGCCGCCGCCGTCACCGCCTTCCGGTCCCAGGTCGACGATATAATCGGCCACTTTGATCACGTCCAGGTTATGCTCGATGACAACCACCGTATTGCCTTGGTCGACCAAAGTTTGCAACACTTTCAACAGACGGTTGATGTCTTCAAAGTGCAGTCCCGTGGTCGGTTCGTCCAGAATATAAAGGGTTTTGCCGGTTGCCCGTTTGGAAAGTTCTTTTGACAGCTTGATGCGCTGGGCTTCGCCGCCGGACAGGGTAGTTGCCGGCTGGCCGAGGTGAATGTAGCCGAGGCCGACTTTGCGCAAAAGGTCCAGCCGGTTTTTGATCGACGGGATGGAGTCGAAAAAGTCAAAAGCCTCGTCGACGGTCATGTCCAAAACGTCGGCGATGGATTTGCCCTTATATTTGACTTCCAGCGTTTCGCGATTGAAGCGTTTGCCTTTGCAGACGTCGCAGGCAACGTAAACATCGGGCAGAAAGTGCATTTCGATTTTGGTCACGCCGTCGCCTTTGCAGGCTTCGCAGCGGCCGCCGGCAACGTTGAAGGAAAAACGCCCGGCGTTGTATCCTCTCGCCTTGGCTTCCGGCAGACCGGCGAACCAGTCGCGGATGTAGGTAAACAGGCCGGTATAGGTGGCCGGATTGGAACGCGGCGTGCGGCCGATCGGCGACTGGTCGATGTCGATCACTTTGTCAATGTTTTCCAGCCCGGTCAGTTTGTCGTAAATGCCGGCCGGTTCGCGGCTGCCGTTTAATTCCTTGTTGACGGCTTTAAACAGGGTTTCGAGAATAAGCGAAGACTTGCCCCCACCGGAAACGCCGGTAACGCAGGTCATAGTGCCGAGCGGGATTTTCAGGTCAACGTCTTTGAGGTTGTTGGTTTTGACTCCGCTTAAGGTGATAAAGCCGCCGTTTCCCTTCCGCCGTTTGCGGGGAACGGAAATTTCCCTTTGCCCGGTCAGATATTGGGCGGTCAGGCTTTCCGGCGTGTTCAGCACTTCTTCGACGGTGCCTTTGGCCACTACATGGCCGCCGAGTTCGCCGGCGCCGGGTCCCATGTCGACCAGATAATCGGCGGCGCGGATGGCGTCTTCGTCATGTTCGACCACAATCACCGTATTGCCGATGTCGCGAAGCCGGGTCAGGGTTTCGAGCAGGCGGTCGTTGTCGCGTTGGTGCAGGCCGATGGACGGTTCGTCTAAGACATACATCACTCCGGTCAGTCCCGAACCGATCTGCGAGGCCAGCCGGATGCGCTGGGCTTCGCCGCCGGACAAGGTGCCGGACTGGCGGGAAAGCGACAGATATTCCAGTCCGACGTTATTTAAAAAGTTCAGCCGGTCAACGATTTCCTTTAAGATTTTGTGAGCGATTTCCCGTTTTTGCGGGCTTAGTTTTTCCTCCGCGCCGGCAAACCATCCGAGCGCCTGTTTGATCGACATGGCGGAAACGTCCATGATGTCCAGTCCCGCGATTTTAATTGCCAGCGCTTCCGGTTTCAGGCGCTTGCCGCCGCAGTGCTCGCAGACGGCGGCAGACTGATACTGGGCAAATTCGTCGCGGGTGGCCTGCGAGTCCGTTTCCATAAAACGGCGTTCCAGATTGTTGACGACGCCTTCAAACGGCTTGTGGGTGACAAAACGCGAATAATACATCGGCACCGGTTCCGAGCCGGAACCGTATAAAATGACGTTTTTGGCGTTTTCGGGCAGGTCTTTCCACGGCGTTTTCATTGAGATGCCGAGATATTGGCAAAGCGATTCCAACGTGTCGTTGTAAAAGCCGTGTTTGCGGCTGTACCAGGGCAGAATGGCGCCTTGGGCCATCGACAGGTTTTCGTTGGGTACGATCAGACACGGATCCATATACAGCCGGGCGCCGATGCCGTCGCAATAAGGGCAGGCGCCGTACGGGTTGTTAAAGGAAAACAGCCGCGGCTCGATTTCCTCAATCGTAAAACCGCTGACCGGGCAGGCAAATTTGGAAGAAAAGGTGATCCGGCTGCCGGAAGAAACGTCTTCGGCAAACATCAGGCCGTCGCCGAGTTTGAGCGCCGTTTCCGTCGATTGTGCCAGACGGCTTTCCAGTCCCGGTTTGATTACCAGCCGGTCGACCACCACTTCAATGTCGTGTTTCTGGTTTTTGTTTAATTCCGGCAGTTCTTCGATTCCGTAGACGGCGCCGTCGATTTTCAGGCGCTGGTAACCCTGCCGCTGCAGGTTTTCGAATTCTTTTTTGAATTCGCCTTTTTTGCCGCGGGCGATTGGCGCCAGCAGCAGAATCCTGCTTCCCTCCGGCAGGGCGGCGATGCGGTCGACCATTTGCGACACGGTCTGCGATTCGATCGGCAGACCGGTTGCCGGCGAATAGGGGGTGCCGGCCCGTGCCCACAGCAAACGCATATAATCGTAGATTTCGGTAACCGTGCCGACGGTCGAACGCGGATTGTGCGAAGTGGTTTTCTGTTCAATGGAAATGGCCGGAGAAAGCCCTTCGATCGAGTCGACGTCCGGTTTTTTCATCAGTTCAAGAAACTGGCGGGCATAAGAGGAAAGGCTCTCGACGTAGCGTCGCTGCCCTTCCGCATAAACCGTGTCAAACGCCAGTGACGATTTGCCCGAGCCGGACAGGCCGGTGATGACGGTCAGCCTGTTTTTGGGAATGCTGATGTCTATGTTTTTTAAATTGTGCTCGCGCGCGCCTCTGATTTCGATAAAATTGTGTTCCGCCATCTTTTTTCTCCGGTCTGACAATATAAACACGAAAGAACAAAAAGGCAACAAAAAAGCATGTCCGCCGGCGTTTGACCGGAACGGAAAACGAGGGCGGCGCAATGCAAGATTTATGTCAATAAAAAGCTGTCCCCGCTTGCGAAGCGGCGGTTAAAGATGTAAAATAAACATTAATTTTTCTTATGAATTTAGAAGATTGTCATGGTTGATTACAAATATGTCTGTTTATTTGCCGCAAGCTGGCTGACGTCTTTTTCCGTCCGCGCGGATATGAACGTGGCGGTTATTGCCCCGACCGACGGCGATTACAAATATTACAGCGAAGAACTGATTAACGGCGCCAAGGTGGCGGTGGACGAGATTAACGAAAACGGCGGACTTAAAGGCAAAAAAGTCAATCTGGTGCAGATCGACGACCCCTGCGACGACACTCTCTCGCTGACCACCGCGCAGATGATTGCCGTCAACCGTTCGGAGGAAGACAAGATGCATCTGGTGCTGGGGCCTCAGTGCATCAACCGGACGGAAAAGATTGCCGCCGTTTTTTCGGGCGCGAAGATTTTTCAGATCCATCCGACCGGCAGCAGCCGCGCCTTGTATCAGACGGCGCATCGCGGACCGGTGGAGCTGGTAGGCTATTCGGAACAGCAGGCGGTTGATTTTTTCCGCTATTATGCCGATAATTACGCCGATCGCAAACTGGCGGTGGTTTATGACGGCAGCAGTCCGGAAATGACCGGCATTGCCAAGGAAATTCAGCACCATTTTACCAAAGCGGGGCTGGGGGAAAAGCTGACCGCGTTCAGCCTGGAGCCTTTTAACGGCGACGCCCGCCGGATTGCGCAGGCGGTCAGGGCCGGCGGCGCCGAAGCGCTGTTTATGATGGGCGGCGGAGAAGTGACGATGCAGGCCGTGCGTTATCTGAAGGCGGACGACCGGAATTTTGTTGTCTTCGTCAACCGTTATTTCAGCGGCAGTAAATTTATCCGCAAAATGGGCGAATATGCGGACGGCATTTATATTCTTTCGCTGCCTTCGCTCAGCAGCAATCCCGATTTTGCCGAAGACCTGGTCAGGCTCCGTTTGTGGGGAATTGAACCGGACGGGCTGATGGCTTACGGTTATTTGTCGGTCAAAATGTGGGAGGAACTGGTTAACCGGGCCGGCGGCTTCGTTTATGAAAATTTGCAGAAAAGCCTGAACAAACAGCTGATTCGCGCCGGCTGGGGAACCGTCGTCTATACCGACGGAGAACCGGACCGTTCGCTGAAATATGCGATATACCGTTTTGAAAACGGAGAATATGCACAAGTCTACTGATTTTGCTTGGATGATGAAATCTTTTCCCCTATATTTGTTGAAGTTGTTAATTTTTTATAAAGGTATAAAATAATGGTTGGAAGTATCAATAAAGTCATTTTGGTCGGAAATCTCGGCGCGGATCCGCGGGTCAACACCACGCAAAACGGCAGCAAGGTCGTCACCTTAAGCGTTGCCACTTCGGACACTTGGAAAGACAAGCTTTCCGGCGAGAGAAAAGAACGTACCGAATGGCACCGGGTCGTGGTTTTCAACGCCCAGCTGGCGGATGTGGCGGAAAGGTATCTGCGCAAAGGGTCGAAAGTGTATATTGAAGGCCAGCTGCAGACCCGCAAGTGGGAAGATGCCAACGGACAGGAAAAATATACCACCGAAGTGGTGCTGCAAAACTTCAGTTCCAACCTGATCATGCTGGACGGCCGCGGCGACGCCGGCGCCGGAGCAGACGTGTTTTCCGGTTCGTCTTCCGCTTCTTCCGGCTGGGATTCCGCACCGGCAGCGGGCGGGGCTGCCGATCTCGACGACGACATCCCGTTTTAGCCGTTTTTTCCTGCAATTGAAAAGGCCCCGTTTTGACGGGGCTTTTTTTGTATATTGTGTGCGGTAATCCGGTCGCGGAAAATCTTTTTTGGGGTGCAATCGGCAAGCCGTCTGACAAAAGAAAAATAAATTTTCTGTCATGACTTGCAATAATGGACAAAAAAGCGTATGATTGTTTCTGCAAAGAAGAATCGGGAAAAATTGAAGAAAAAGAGGTTGTTATGGCAGAAAAGGAAATCAACGAACGCAGACGCGGTCTGCTCAAACGGGTGCTGGAAAGCAAAACCCTGAACCGTACGCTGAAAACGGTGGTGCTCAGCGCCTTTCTTTCCGGCAAGGCGATGAGTTCCAAAGCGGTCGAACCGCAGGTAAAAGACGCGGCGGTTGACGCCGTGGAGCAGAAGACGGAGGCGATGCCTTCGCAGCGGCTGAGCGAAAACTATGCCAAACTGCAAAAATTTGCCGATTTTCCGGAATTGTCGCCGGCGCAGGCGGCTTTTGTCGATCATACCTACATCGTGGACCACGATCTCTGGATCGAACGCGACAGCATTGCGGTCAAATGCGTGGACAGCCGTTATGTGCAGGATTTGTCGCTGACGGACGTTGCCTGTGCGCGGGAGTGCAAAGCGCTGCCGAAAAGCGAACAGAGCGCGGACGGCTATATTTCGTTTCGGCGCGATCCGGGCGTGATCGGCAGCGACGGCAAGTCAACCTATAACGGAATTATATCAACCGATTTCAACGCGACCAAACAATCTATTGTACTGATGTATTGCAGCAACAACGAACAGGTTGCCGCTCTCGGCAGACAGATGATAAACGGCGATCATGCGGAAACGGCGGAAAGGATTCGCCGGCAGATTTACCGCGAGGACGGGACAATCGTCGGCCCGGAGGAACTGGCAAAGGTTTTAAACGGCAGGGATTTTTTGTCGCTGAAAGGAAAAATCAAGAACCTGGGCAGCCGGTCGGCCTTTAACCGGATGTATCAGCGGGTCTGCCGTTCCGATTATGAAAACAGCGTCGCTTTTCAGGAGGATTATGCGCTCAAGTTTTACGGCATCGGGCGCAAGGGCAACCTTAACACGCTTAACCAAAAGGTGAAACAGGCAAACGGCGGCAAAGCAGACTTGACCAAAGTCCGCCCGGCGGTTATCGCTTCCGCCCTGAGCGAGATGATTGCCAAAGGGCACGGAACTCTGGCCGCCAACCCGTTGGCGTTGAAGCTGAAAACCCTCAACGGCACGGCAGCGTCAACCAACATCACCAATGCGCGGGTTTTGGGACCGTCCGCGCGCGCTCAGGCGGACAAAATGGCAAAATATGACTATCTGACCTTAAAGTTGGTGCGGGAGATGTTTTCTTTGACCAATAATCTGGCTTTTTATGAGGCGGTAAACAAAAAGATTGAAGAGCATGAAGCGGTGCTGGAAGGCTGCCGGCAGGATCTGCTGAACCGTTCTTTGCCGCAAAGTGTCGGTGACGGGCTGAAAATCCGCTCTCCGCAGGAACAAATGCGGCAGATAAAGCTGAAAGCGGATACCGCGCTGTTGAAAAAATTCATGGATGAACGCGGTATCGGCAAATAAAAAAAAGACGGTTGTTTGGTAAAAAAAAAGTTCCGATTTAAATCGGAACTTTTTTTTGCGCAAAGACGGAAATCATTTCCATGGCTCAACAACCGGATCGTCAAAAATGATCGGTTGTTTTGCAACCATAATTTTGACTCTCGTGCGGGCTGTGGACGTTCTTTCGCCGGTTGATGCGGTTGCCTGACATTCCAGCATGTAACAGGAAAATACCCTGCCGTCGGCCGTTTCGTCTGCCAGTTCGGTCAGTTTCGGTTCCTGCAAAGCGTAACGAACTTCCGGCACGGGCAATACATATTCCCCGTCATGGTCGGAGAAAAAGGCCTTTTCCGTCGTAAACAGCACCGGTACTTCAAAATCGGCGTAACAAACGGTATATTCCGTTTGATAACTGCGGATGATGAGAGGACCATCCGTTTTTTCCCTCAGCATTTTTCCTTCCGTGGGCCGGAGGTCGCATACATGTTTGACGGAAGGAGCCTCAATTGCCGGAAGAAGCGTATCGCAGCCTTCCGCATACTTCAGTTCCGTCCGATAAGTCAGTTCGCCGGTCCCTTGCCTGCTTATTTTGATCCAGCTGATGTAGGAAGCGGCGTCTTTACCGTCAAAACCGGATGCTTCCACCATCATTTCCGAATCGTTGAACTCAGGTTGATCCAAGATGTCCGTCGAACAACTGCAAACTGCGGCACCCAGTGCGACAGCTGCCAAAAAGAAAAAATTTTTCATAGTGATAATAATATTTAGAACTAAATCACAGTTTATCGTAAAATGACGATGTTTTCAAATAAAATGTTATGTCGGGAAACGTCTTGTCGGCAGAGCCGTGTCTGTTCAAAAAGCCTTCCTGAAAACGGAAGGCTTTTGCGCCGGGTCAGAACCGCGCTTTCAAATTGTGCCAAAACTTTTTGAGGGCGGCGTTTTTTGCGTTTGCTGCAAGCTGTTTCGCCGGAACTTCGTCGGCGTTCCTTTCCGTTTCTTGTGCCGGCAACAGGTTGCCGTCCTGTTGTCCGGCAACCGGAAAAGCGGTTGTTTTTGCTTTTTTCCGCATTTTTTCGGCTCTTTTCAAAAAGCTTTCTTCAGAGTAGGCGTCAATATAACCGTTATATTCTTTGTTGCTGATATGATGACTGTCAAGCCAGACCTCTTCGCCCGTTCCTTTGACGATGCGTTGCAGCGTTTGGACGATTTCCCGGTGGTCTTTGCCTGTCAACGCCGTGGCCTTGTCCAGTTTGAATATGCGGTCGTCAAAAAATTCCGGAAAATCTTCCGTATTGTTGCGTTTGATTGAAAAGGCCTCTTCGGCGATTCCCTTGTCATCATATTTGACAATGTAACGACGGCAGGGAAAAGTGTCTTCTTCGTGCATATAAAGATTATATTGTCTGCAGGTCGGATTTTCCATTTTTTGTCTCCGTTGGATAATATTGACATAAGTTTAATATATTTTTGTCAAAAAAACAAGGGAAAAACATGCGGCCGAAAATTCCGATGCCTCTGGCGATTCGGTTTAAAAATTCCGGCCGGTGTCTGTGTTTTTAAAGCTTTTTCCAGATGCGGCGTTTGTTTTTTTCCTCTTTTTCACGAAAAGCCCGTTCCAGATCTATTCCGTGCATGTTGGCAAGCGAGCAGACGTAGATGAACACGTCGGCCAGTTCTTCGGCGACGTTCCCGGCAACGGAGTCCGAAGCGACGCTGCCGGATTTTGAATTTTTGCGCACGGCGGAAATGACTTCCCCGCATTCTTCCGCCAGCAGGCAGCATTCGTAGAATTTGTCGGTTGTGTTGAAACCCCTTTCTCTTTTCATTTGCAAGACATATTGCTGAAAATCTTTTAACGTGGGATTGTTTTTCAGTTCCAATGACATGTTTTTGATCCTTGTTTGAATATTTCCCGGCCAAACAAGAGTAGCAGACGACAGGAGGCAATACAAGTTTTTTATCCGGTGACAACCCGGCAACCGTTTATCGGTTTTGCGCGGCAGCTTGGCGATAAGAGGTAAAAAAAAAGCCCGGACTAAGCCGGGTTTTGAAATGGCGACCCCAACGAGACTCGAACTCGTGTTACCACCGTGAAAGGGTGATGTCCTAACCGCTAGACGATGGGGTCATCGAAACTAGGTGCATATATACAGATAAAAAAAATAAAGGTCAAGTATTATTTTTACAAAAACGAATTTTTTTTGTTCCGGGGCCCAAAAGGCTTCCGGTATCCAAAACGGCCAAAGCGGCAGGACGCAGGGAACGGGGATTGTATCGGAATGCCGCCGCGGGAAAACGGCCGTTTTCAAAAACGGCAGGGCAGGAAGCGGATCAGATGTCAGTCGTAACCGCGGTAAGGCTTTTGCGGCAGCCGGACGTCGCGGTTTTTGACGCCGCCGTCAAGCGCGGACAAAACAGCCGTCGTTTCCGGGTAAAAGCTTTCTCCCTCATATTTTTCCAAAGCATGTGCGGCCGATTGAAGTTTGAACTTGTCATTTCCGGCCACGGCTTTGTAGACTTTGTTGATTGCGTATTTACGGCAGATTTTTTTCCCTTTGGCATCCAAAGTGCCCGTCAGTTCCCGTATCTGCCGTTGAACGATCAGACGGTGGCGGCGGTAATGTTCTTCGGGAACGATGTTTTTGATTTCGTGTTCGCGAACCAGACGCTCATAGAGCAGATTGACGTAAGTATTGCGAAACGAAAGCTTTTTCAGCAGATCGTCGCTTTTGAAAGCGAAAGCCCAGCGGTTAAGCATGTTTATGTCGCGTTCTCTTTTTTGTCGCTGGATTTGTTCCGCTTCCGCCGCGGCTGCCGCAAATATGCCGCGGATTTGCGGATTCGGATATTCCTCGGTCAGGGTTTCCCTCAGCCGGCGGATTTCGTCGTCGGTGAATGAATGATGCCATGCCTGCCGGGCAAAAAAACGCCGCGTGCGGTCGGCAAACCCGGTGCAGAGCGGTTGCCGGGCGCCGGTTTCCCGGCCGATCGCCGCGGCCAGAGCGGTCAGACCTCCGGCGTTTCCGCGAAAAACCTGCTGCCGTACTTCGTCAAACAATTCCGGTTGTTCGTTTTCAACCGACAGTGTCCGCCGCGCCAGCGCCGCTTCCGCCGCCTGATAGGTTATATCTTGGGAGCGGGGCGCCAGCCGGGCAAAAGTCCGGCAGAAAAGGCCGAAATGTTTGGCCGACATGGTGGGGGCGGAAAGAACATATTCCTGCAAAACCAAATCGGCGGCGCTCGTCAGGAGCAC
>ERZ779729.1315-NODE-1315-length-18071-cov-11.431172_pt1 | contig 18071 bp, 15 predicted proteins | sample MGYA00511072_ERZ779729 | MGnify/ENA primary metagenome ERZ779729 (study PRJEB29588, sample SAMEA2156675) | human gut metagenome | biome: human gut; feature: human-associated habitat; material: faeces | place: Denmark | collected 2008/2010 ...
AATTGCCCCTTGACCCCTTTTCGCGATTGAGTTGGTCGCGCTTTCATGCTCCTTCTGCGTGCAGCTTTTTGGTGCTTCGCCTAAGCCCCTGTTTGCTCCCCCAACTTGCCGTGAAGAATATCATGCTTCCGGTGACGCCGTTGCTGCCGCATCCTCCGCGACATACACCGCCGCCCCATCCATGCTCACATTTTCCAGCAGCTCCGTCAGGAACAAGTACAGCGCGTGATGATCCCGCGCCAGATTATACCCCGATAGAATCAGCAGTTCGCCGGAATCCGCCAGCACCATCAGCGTAATTTTGTCCTCGCCGTCGCCAAAGGCGTCGTTCACCACGCCGCCGAGAATGCAGAAGCCGGGCTGGGCGTCAAAATCCATCGTCTCGCTGGTCTTGGGGTCGAAATCCTGCATCAGGACGGGCAGCGCCGCCGCCGGGTCTTCATCCGGCACGCGGGAAATCACCATCGCCACCACGCGCGAATCTCCACGCACAAGCGTGATGCGCCCCTCCGCCATCTCCACATGCGCGTCCTCCGGCAAAACCACGTTGAAGGGCGCAAGTGCGCTTTCCGGCACGGCGGTCAGCATCGGCGTGGGCGCGGGCGTGCCGGTCGGGGCTGTCGTTTCTTCCGCCAGCGGGCAGGAGAAGGTTATCAGGGAAAAAAGAAGCATCAGGCAAAGCAGCCGCGTCATGCGCCGCATGGTCATGCACCTCCGTCAAAAGCAGTTTCGTGTCTTCATCATACCGCATTTGCGCGCGGATGTCAATTTGCGAAATGTAACACTTCCTTTTAGGGGGAAATTATGATATGATAAGGGCAGAAATTCCCGCAACACGAAGGAGGTTTTTCCCTTGATGCAGAAAATCATCCGCCACCTGTTCTGCCAGCCGCACATGGCGCGCCGGATTGTTGTGCTGATTCTCAGCGTGACGATTATGGGCGCGTGCGTGTCGGTGTTCGACCGCATTCAGTTCGGCACAGACCCCGCGTCCGTGCTGAATCTGGGCGTTGCCAATAAGCTGCACATGCTCCTTGGCACCTACCAGATGCTCTTCTACGGCGCGCTGCTCATCGTCGTGATGGCGATGCGGCAGTGGGAGTTCATCGGCCTGGGGTCGATTGCAAACATGGTGCTTGTAGGTTACTCGAAGGACTTGTTCGATGTTATCTTTAGCAGCATGAACATCCTCAACCGCGATACAATGGGCATGACGGAACGCATCTGCTGGCTTGTGCCGACGCTGGGCGTGTTCATGGTCGCCGTGGCGTTCTATATGGTGGTGGAGCTTGGCAGCGGGCCGTATGACGCGATTCCGCAGATTATCTCGAAGTACGTCAAGAAGATTCCCTATGCCGTGATTCGCATGATTTACGACCTGTCCGCGATTGCCATCGGCTGGCTGCTGGGCAGCACGGTCGGGGTGGTGTCGATTGTTACGGGCTTCTTCCTCGGCCCGATTATCGCGGCGATTGCGAAGAAATTCCGCCCATGGTTTGCGTAATTTCCCGGAGGTGACATGATGCTCGCCGAAAGAATGGAATTGCTGACGAAGCGCCCGCGGGGAACGCTTTTCCCTCCGGCGCAGAACCGCGCGGCGTGGGACACGCTGCCCGCCGCCGATCGCACGGACATGGAAACGTTCATTGCCAAGTGGCGCGGTACGCCCTACCCGATGCTGCTGCTGAGCGACTACGCCGCATTCGTCCGCACGGGCAGCCGCGCACAGTGCGAAACGCCGTATTTCGCGCGTCGGCGGAAGCTCATCGCGGCGGTATTAGATGTGTGCCTGCACGGAAAATCGGCGGATTTGTCCGCAGTGGAGGATGGCTTGTGGTGCATCTGCGAGGAAACAACGTGGGCGATCAGCGCCCATGCGAACCTGACGGCGGCGCACCCGTTCCCTATCAGCGGCGAACCGATACTGGACTTGTTCGCCGCGCAGACCGCCATGGTGCTGTCCTTTACGCTGACGCTGCTGGGCGATTGGCTTGACAGCTCCCTGCGCCAGCGGGTGACGGCGGAAATTCAGCGCCGCGCGATTGACCCGTTCCTGCACCGCAATACTGACTGGTGGATGGGGTTCACACGCAAGGATTTGTGCAACTGGACGCCGTGGATTGTGTCAAACGTGATGTTCTCAGCGCGGTGCTTGCTGGACGATCCACTGCCTGTGTACCGCCGCGCCTGCGGGATACTCGATGCGTATCTGCGCTGCATTCCGGCAGACGGCGGCTGTGACGAGGGCGCGGCGTACTGGAACATGGCGGCGGGCAGCCTGCTGGACTGCCTTGAACTGATGGCGGAAGCCGGGCTGACCTGCTGGGACGAGCCGAAGCTGCGGAACATGCTGCGCTTCCCGCTGCTGATGTCGCTGGGGAACGGCTATTTCGCGAACTTCGCGGACTGCGACGCGCGGCCGGTGATGTATGGCGAGCGATTGCAGCGCGCGGGCGAACTGCTTCGCGATGCGGCGCTGACGGCGATGGGGCAGAACCTGCGCGGTCAGCCGACGGACTGCATCGGCGACGTGCCGCACTTTTCGCGCCTTTTGCAGCGGCTTTTCCATCCGGCTGGCGCAGGTCAGCCGGCAGGGGACACGCAGGACACGCTGCTGCCGGACTTGCAGGTGCGCATCATCCGCCGGAATGGGTGGACGCTGTGCATCAAGGGCGGACACAACGGCGAAAGCCACAATCACAACGACGTCGGGTCGCTGATGGTGTATGTGGATGGGCATCCGCTGCTGGTGGATGCGGGCAACATGGTTTACACCGCGAAAACTTTCTCCGATGCGCGCTACACGCTCTGGAACTGCCGGAGCATGTACCACAATGTGCCGCTGATTGGCGGATTCGAGCAGTGCGCCGGGGCGGAGTACGCCGCGCGGAACTTCCGTGCTTTGCCGGACGGCGCGTCGCTGGACATGGCGGGCGCGTATCCGGCGGAAGCGGGCGTGCTGTCGGCGATTCGCGGCGCATTGGTCACGCCGGATGGGGTTCAAATTGCGGACGAAATCACCCTGCAAGCGCCGGAAGCCGTCACGTTCACCATGCTGGCGCGGGAGAAGCCGGAAATCCGCCCGGACGGGATTGAATTTGCGCACGCACGGATGGAAATCAGTCCCATGCTGGCGGCGGTGGTGGAAGAAATTCCCGTCACCGACGCGCGAATGGCGAAAAACTGGCATGGGTCGCTCTGGCGGATTGCGCTGACGGCGGAAGCGGGCAAACATCATCGGCTGACCATCAAAATCCGCAGAAATAATTTTGCGAATCAGGAATGAGAGCGGCGCTTCATTCGTTGTATGATTGGAAAGCCGATGGAAGGAGGAAACTTCCTTATGAAGAATTTCTGGAAAATTGTGATGCTGACCGTCCTGTGCCTGTCGCTGCTGTGCGGCGTGACGGCGATGGCGGAAGCCGACCGTTTTCAGTTTGAAAAAACAAATTTGACCGTCTTTGAGGGCAATACGCTGGAATTGTCGCTCATCCGGCAGGGAAATTGCGCGGCGGACGGCGAATTGACATTTGTCAGCGGGCGCGAGAACATCGCGACGGTGGATGAAAACGGTGTGGTAACGGGACTGACGAAAGGGCAGTCGACGATTACTGCGACGCTCAAAACCGAGAAGCGGACGTGGAAAGCGTCTGTCACCGTGACCGTGGCGCGCGCCGTGACGGACATTGCGGTGAACGAAACGAATCTCACGCTCTATGATGCGGCAGATCCGCTCATCAGTCACCTGACGGGTGGCGCGGACGGCCGCGTGCTGCTGCTGCGCAAAGGCAAGCAGGTGTCGATTCGGGCGACGCTGTCCCCCAATGACGCGAACAACCGCCGTTATACCGTCGCTTCGTCGGATACGGACGTGGTGCGTGTGAGCGGGTCAACGCTGACGGCGCGCGGCGCGGGCGAGTGCATCGTGACCGTGGCGAGCGAATCGAACCCGGAAGTCAGTGTGGATTACCGCGCCATCGTCATCACCCCGGTAACGGGCGTGACGGTGACGGCGGACACCAAAACGCTCTTTATCGGCACAACGGCGCAGCTGACCGCGACGGTGAAGCCGGCGGATGCGTCCATCACGGGCGTGAAGTGGGAGAGCACGAACGAGAAAGTCGCCGTTGTGGATGAATACGGCGTGGTGACGGGCGTTGGGCGCGGACAGGCGACCATTCGCGCGACGGCGGCGGATGGCGGCGGTCAGCGCGCAAGCGTGAACGTGACCGTCAAGCAGCAGCCGGAAAGCATCACCCTGAGCGGCTTAAGCGGCAATATCCGCGTGGGCGGCGGCGTGACGCTGAAGGCGACCGTGCTGCCGAACACGACAAGTGACAAGGCGGTTGTGTGGTCTACGTCGGACGCGAGCGTCGCGACGGTGAGCGCGAACGGCTACGTCAAGGGCGTGCGCGCGGGCAGCTGCACTATCACCTGCCAGAGCAAGACGTTCCCGGAGGTCTATGCGCAAATCGACGTGACGGTGTATGCGCCGGTTACGTCCATCACCTTCAACGAGAAGAAACCGTCCGTGGCGGTGGGGCGCAGCATTGCCCTCAGCTGGACGGTGAAACCGCAGGACGCGACGGATTCGTCCGTCAGCTTCTCGACGAACAAGCCGGATGTTGTGTCGGTGTCGGATGACGGCATCGTGACCGGTCTCAAGCGCGGTGAATGCTACGTCTACGCGACCGCGAACGACGGCAGCGGCAAAAAGGCGACCATCCGCGTGACGGTGACGCAGCCGGTCACGGGCGTGACGATGAAGTACACCTCGCAGAACGTGGGGCTGAACAAGTACACCACGAACACCGCTATTCTGGAACCCGCGAACGCCGACAACAAGAAGATGCAATGGACAAGCCAGGATGAGCGCATTGCGACGGTATTGGGCAACGGGCTGAATCCGAAGGTGACGGGTCGTGCATGGGGCACGACGACCATCATCGGTACGACGGATGACGGCAGTTATGTCGTCACCTATACCATCAACGTTGGCAGCAGAAAGGATGCGCTGCGCATCACGAATCTGTGGGCGGAAAACAACGCGGCGAAGATTGTTGTTTACAACGCCAGCAACCTGACCATCACCAAATTCTACTACACGATTTACCTTTACAATGCCTTCGGCGAACCGCTGGTCTGCAACACCGACGGGCGTTCCTTCTCCTTCACGGGCACTTACAACTTCACCCTTGCCCCCGGTGAAGCGACCCGCCACGGGCAGTTCTCCTTCGGGCGCGAGTACATCAAGCCCTACGGCGTGGGGCAGGTGGTCATGCGCATCAATGGCTACGACATTGAGGGCGGTGAGCACTATGATATTCCCGCCAATGACCAGCCGGAATTCACTTGGAAGGCCACGATTGACGACGGACAAGGGTAATCCCGATGCCGCTTCTGGAAACAGGAGCGGCGCTTTTTAATTGGGAGTGAGAAGTTGAAAACAAGCGGCAGCAAATGGGCGATTTCTTATCAGCGTCAGCAACAAAAGAAGTATTTTTGCAGCCATCTTGACACGCTTTTTCACCTGTGCTACACTGTGAGCGGTTGAAGAATGCTGTGTTCTTCGACCCTTTGCGGTATCCCAATAAATTGGATCTATCAATAGGTAATGTTTTTATTCACAGGGGAGGTCATCCGAATGAATACAACCCTGCTGGCAGCGCTGGCGCTGGGCGGCGCTGCGCTCTCGGTCAAGAAGCCGACGCAGAACCATAACCTGATGCGTCTGCCGTCCTTCCGGGGCATTGCGGAAGTCCGCGCAAGTCTGCCGGGACGGATGCGGCTCTATCTGCCCGCCGTATCCGCCAACCGCGAAGCCGCAGAGGAAATGAAGCGGCAGCTGGAGGCAACCGGCGTGGTGCATGAAGTGGCGCTCAACTTCCGCCTGTCTAGCGCTCTCATTCGCTACGACGAGACGAAGGTCGAAGCCGCCGTGGTGCAGGGCGCGGTGCTGAAGCTGATGGGATTGACCGACGCACTGCAGAAAGAGCCGGTCAGCCGAATTCAAAGCGGGTTGAACACGCTGATGGCGGCAATCAACCACGGCTTGCTGGAAGCGACGAACGGTCTGCTTGATGTGCGGACGCTGGCGGGATGCGCGCTGACGTTCGCGGGCGTGAAAAGCCTTGCGGTTAGCGGTGCGGCTGTTCCGGGCGCGATGACGCTGCTCTGGTGGGCAGCCAGCATCTGGAGGCGAAACGACAGTGGGACGAATTGAAATGGCGCTGATTCGCCACTACCTGAAGCCCACTGTGACAAGTGACCTGCCGGGGCGCCTGCGCTTGAGCTTTAAGGGATATCAGATGCTGCCGAAGGAAGCGCTGCCGCACCTGCATTATGTGCAGGATGTGATGACGATGCTGCCGGGGGTGCGGGGCGCGCAGGTGAATCCGCGGATTGGTACGGCGCTGGTGACGTATGACGCGAGCATGACCAATCGGGAGGAAATCCTGCGGTGGATTGCGATGGCGGTTGATACGGGGCTGGAATTGGCGCAGGAGATTGACTGGACGAAGAGCGATGTGGGGGAGGAAGAACTGGCGACGATGGCACGCCGCCGCCTCGCCTTGCGGCTGGGACAGACAAAAAAGTAACGGCAAAGACTTGTAAGGGAAAAGCGCCCAAGCCGGACGCCAGTCAATGGGTGTCGAGAGGGGCTTTGCCCCTTCGCAGGGTCAAGGGACAGCGTCCCTTGTGGGGTTTGGGGCAACGCCCCAACTGTTCCACGGGTGACCATTCCAAAGGAAAAAAAACAACAAAGAGCGCAGGCAGCGAAGCGTCCCTGCCAGTAACTTCGCGCTTCCTCAGAAGCGCCCCCCAAGCTGCTCTTTTCAACACCTATGCTGTGTCGCGCCAGATGGGCGCGACCGTGTAGCTGGTCTTTCAAACATAGCTGGTCTTTTCCGCAAGCAAGGGTTTCGCCTCTGCGGAGGCGACAAAAGGGCAATGGAAACGGACGAAGTCCGCGATCGCCCTTTGGAAACCCTCGGTGCACACTCCTGTTAGTTGAGCCTTTTCACGGCAAGGGTTTGCGCAATCGACGCGAAAAAGCATGAATCATAGAATCTGAATTGCCAAATCAAAGAAGGGATAACATGTTCAATCGGGAAACACAGAAAAACTGGATGAAGAGTCAGGTGGCGCATAGCCTTCGCGGGCGGCTTCGGCTCAGAGTAGAAGGGTTGAACTTCTTGAATGACGAGAAGGAAGAAATCGCCCAGATGCTTGCCAACCTGCCGGGCGTGCAGTGCGTGCAGGTGACGCCGATTACCTGCGGCATCCTCCTGCGCTTCGATCCGACCGCGACGGATACGTCGATTCTCTGTGAAGGCGTGGACGTGACGATGGCACGCTATGCCATGAACGCCTACCGCAATCGTCAGGCAGGCAGCAAGCCGGAAGAACCGGAAGTGTCCATGACGACAAAACAGCTGACAAAGCGGCTGGCGCTCAACGCGGGCGCAGTGGTGCTCGGTCACACGATTCTGCCTGGCAGCCTGCTCGGCGGCGCGATGGCAAGCTTCACGTCGCTGGAAGCGCTGACCAGTTTGGGACTGACGATGCCGATGGCACGGAGCGCGGCGGCGGGTCTGCGCCGCGATATGCGCCCGAACGCCGATTTCCTGACGGTTACGTCGATTGTCGCAAGTCTGCTGCTTGGTACGCCGCATTCCGCGCTGATGATTCTGGCGCTGTCTGACCTCGCGGAACTGATGACGTCCTACACCATCGAGCGCACGCGGTCGTCCATCAAGCAGATGCTGTCGGTGGAAGACGGCGAGGTCTGGAAGGTGCTCACGGACGGGCGGCTGGAGAAAACGCCGATTGGTAAACTCGAAGCGGGCGACACCATCGAGGTGCACACGGGCGAGAAAATCGCGGTGGATGGCACGGTGGTGTCTGGCAGCGCGGTTGTTGACCAGAGTGCCATCACGGGCGAATTCGTCCCGGCGGAAAAGCGCAAGGGTGCGGAGGTGTTCGCGGGCACGGTCGTCAAGAACGGCAATATGCAGATTCAGGCGCAGCGCGTCGGCGACCAGACGGTTGTCTCGCGCATCGTCGGCATGGTGGAGCAGAGCGAACTCAAGAAAGCGCCCATCCAGCGCTATGCCGATAAGTTCTCCAACTACCTCGTGCCGCTGAACTTCCTGCTGTGCGCGGCGGTTTGGCTCGTGACGCGCAATCCGCAGAAGGCGCTGAAGATGCTTGTTATTGACTATTCCTGCGGCATCAAGCTTTCGACCGCGACGGCGTTCTCTGCCGCGATTAACACGGCGGTCAAGCGCGGCGTGCTGATTAAAGGCGGCGCGTACATCGAGCAGATGAGCAGCGCGAATACTGTTCTGCTGGATAAGACCGGCACGATTACCGAGGGCCGTCCGCGCGTGACGGGCATGACGATGCTGACCGACACGATGGACGAGACGGAAGTGCTTTCGCTGGCGATGGCGGCGGAGGAAACCAGCACGCATCCGCTGGCAAGCGCAATTTTGACCTACGGGCGCGCGCACGGAGCGAAAATTCCCACGCATGGCGAAATTGTGACCGAAGTCTCCCGCGGCAGCCGGACGGAAGTCGGCGGCAAGTGCATCCGCGTCGGCAACCTCAAGTACATGAAGGAAAACGGTGTCCGCGCGGACGGCGCAATTCCCGATGCGAACGGCGCAATTCCGAACTACGTTGGCGTGGGGGACAAGATTGTCGCCGTGCTGTACGCCATGGATAACCCGCGCGCAAACGTCCGCCGCGCCATCAACGCCCTGCGCTACGACGGCGTGGGCGACATTGAGCTGCTGACGGGCGATATGGCGGCACAGGCGCAGGCTGTTGCGGAAATGGTCGGTGTGGATGGCTATCAAGCGCAGCTGCTGCCCGAACAGAAGGCAGAGGCTGTTTTGAAGCTGCAAACGCAGGGCAACGGCGTCGTCATGGTCGGCGACGGCATCAACGATGCGCCCGCGCTGGCGTATGCGGATGTCGGTATCTCGCTGGGCAGCAAGTCCACCGACATTGCCATGGAAACCAGCGACGTGGTTATCAACCGCGATGATCCGATGATGATTCCCGAACTGCGCCGCCTGGCGCGCGCGACAATGCGCATTGTGCAGCAGAACTTCGCAATGGTCATCGGCATCAATACCGTCGGACTGATTCTCGGCGCGGCAAGCGGCATCTCTGTGCTGGCGAGCGCGCTGATGCACAATATGTCCACCATTCTCGTTGTGGCGAACTCGCTGCGGCTGATGGTGTTTCCGCCGATGGAGGGATGATGAATGCGCGATGACAACGTGGGCGCGGTGCATTTGACGGTGCTCAGCGCCCTGCCCGGCAGACTTCGTCTGCAATTGGAAAAGCCGATTGAGGGCGAAGCGATTTTCCTGAGCATTCCGGGGCTGCAAAGCTGCCGGTATAATCCGCGCATTCAGACGATGCTGTGCTGCTACGACAAGGCGGTTATTTCTGAAAGTGACCTGCTTGTGCGCATCGGTGCGCTATACGCCCGCTTGCAGCAGACGGCGGTGCTGCACGTCAAGCACTCGGAGGAAGAAGGCTTCTCGATGGCGCCCAGCGGCTATCTGGCGCTTGGCTGCATTGTCCTTGACGGCATGATGACCCTCGCGGGTTCGACGCTCACACGCTACACGCGCTGGCTGTCCGCCGGGGCGACGTTGACCGCCGTGGTTGAGCACGCCTATCAGGAGCTGCACACACGCGGCAGTTTCGACCCGGAAGTGATGTCCGTCGTCTACCTGATTAACGCCATTGGCAAGCCCAACGGTTTTCAGGCGAGTCTGCTGGCGTGGATTGTCACGTTCAGCCGCCACCTGCTGCCGCGCGGCCCGCGGGAACAGGTATATCTGGTTCGGAACGGCGAACACACCACGCCGCTCACCCCCGTCGTGGGCAATGAGGACGGCAGCGCCTTTGCTGGAAGCATCTTCCGCCGGAGCGTGGAAGTCTTAGCGCACAAGGGGTAATTTCATTCGCTCGTCCGGTCAAACGACCTGAACGATAGATACTTGCAAAAAATAAGGAGGACAAACATATGTTGAATCTGAACATGAGCCCGATGGTCAAGGGTATTCTGATTGGTGTGGGCGTGAGCGCGGTTGGTTTCTACGCTTACAAGCACAACGAGGAGAAGGTGGATAACTTCCTGCGCAGCCACGGCGTGAAGGTCAAGACGCCGACGGCGGGATTTGAGACGATGTCCGTGGAGGATCTGATGCGCACGAAGGAAAGCATCGAAGACCTGATTGCGGAGAAGGAACAGCAGGAGCAGAGCGTGACCGTGGAAGCGGACGCGGCTGTGGCGGCGGAATAACATACCATTCGCATCTTGGAACATTCTCATTTGGAAATAGTATCGCAACAAAAAGCGCGGCGCATGATGGATATGCGTCGCGTTTTTGGGTGGCAATTTTTTTTCTGACAGCGAGAAAAGTAAAGAATGGAAAAATAAAACGGATGAAGTCCTTCCGCGCGATTGAGCTGCGCATTTTGCCTTACTTTGCCCGCATGTTTATCCCTTTTTATCCCCCTTTCCCTTCCATCGTTCTCGCCCTTATGCTATAATAAAGCCAATCATCCATCGAAAGGAGGTTTCCGTCATGCTCTTCCCCCTGCGCGTCATCCGGCGCATTCATCGTGAAGGCTTTCGCTGCATCCCCGAAGCCATCCGGTTCCGCATCGCGCTTCATCGTCAGCGCCCCTTCCTCCAGACGGAAACCGCCCTGCGTCAAGCGGAGGAAGACGGTTACCAAGCCTTCATCCGCCGGCATGAAGCGCCCCTTTCAGCCCCCTTCACTCCGACCATGCGCTTGTCTTTCCTCATTCCGACCTATAATACGCCGCCGGAGCTGCTGCGCGCGCTGGCGGATTCGCTGCTGCATCAGTCGTGCGGCGCGTGGGAAGCCTGTTTCTATGACGGCGCAAGCACCCGCGCGGACACGCGTGAACTGCTGCAAGCGCTGACGCAGGAGGACAATCGCTTCCGTGTGACGTTCGGCGCGGAGAACCGCGGCATTGCGGGCAACACAAACGCCGCGCTGACGATGGCAACGGGGAAATTTGTCGCGCTCTGCGACCATGATGACTTGCTCGCGCCGGACGCGGTTCGGTGCATCCTCGAAGCGGCGCAGGACGGTGCGGACTTCGTTTATACCGATGAGGACAAGGTGTCCGCCGATGGCACGCACTTCTTTGAGCCGCACTTGAAGCCTGATTTCGCGCCGGATTCGCTGCGTTCCGGCAATTATATCTGCCACATCACGGCAGCGTCACGGGCACTGATGAACGCGGTCGGCGGACTTCGCCCCGGTTTCGATGGCTCGCAAGACCATGATTTGGCGCTTCGGCTGTCCGAAAACGCGACGAAAATCACCCATATTCCGCGTATTCTCTACCATTGGCGGATGCTGGACACCTCGTTCAGCCATCAAAAAGCGCAGACCTGTGCGGATGCCGCCGCGCGCGCCGTGGCGGATCAGCTCCGCCGCCTGCACATGGATGCCGACGTGACGGTGGAAGAGCTGCGCGTCCGCATTCGGTGGAAAACGCGGCAGATGCGAATCGTTTGCCTCCTCTGGGGCGAGGGCGATGCGCCGAAGCTGCCGATGCCGTGCATCCGCGTCCGCGATTTGTCAGCGGTCAATGACCTCGTCCGCCGGACGGACTGCGACGCGGTGCTGTTTCTGCGCGCCGGACTGCGCCCACTGGATACCGATTGGGTCAGCGAACTCATGCAGTACGCCCAGCGCGCGGACGTTGGCTGCGTCGGCTCGGCGCTGCTGGATGACCGTGATTGCTTCCGTCACGCCGGGTATGCGGTGAACGTTCCCGGCGGCGCGGTCAGCCATCAGGCGGGGCAGTGGCGCTATGGGCGGCCGTACATGCTCACTGACTGCATCGTCCGCAACGTGACGGGCGTATCCAGCGCACTGCTGATGATTCGGCGCGACGTGTTCCTGTCCGTCGGCGGATTTTCGGCGTACCAGAGCGACCTTCGCGGCGCGGATTTGGGGCTGAAATGCCAGCAAATCGGGCTGCTCAACGTCTACACGCCGTATGCGCGGATGGCAATGGATATGCGGCTTTCGCTGCTGCCGCCGTGCCTGACGCAGGGCGCACCGAAGGCGGATTTGCGCCGCTTCCGCCAAACGTGGGGCGCGCACCCGCCGGAGCGTTACTATTCGCCGCTGTTTCGCCCGGACGGCAGCATGTTCATTGACCTTGACCGACAGGAGGGAACGCCGTGACGAAGTGCAAACCGCCGATTTTCGGCGATTCCGCTGTGCTGAAAAAAGGGCTTTGGGTGACGCTGGTGATTGCGCTGGTGCTGGCGTTGTATGGTGCTTTGTTCGCCCCGACGTGGCAGACGCGGGCGTTCACCATCGACGCGGCGGCGCAGACGCATCTGCATCCGCTGACGGACGGCGAGACGTTCTCGCTGCCCCTGCCGGATGGCGGCATCCGCGAAATCAGCCTGCCCGTTACGGCGCTGAGCAGTGAATCCGGCGGCACAGCGACGCTGATCCTGACACGACAGGGGTTACCGATTTTCACGCAGACCGCCCTGCTGACCGACAGTATCATCCGCGAAAATTTGACCTTCTCGTTTGAACCCGTGGATGCGGACAAACTTGTGCTTACCTTTTCCGGCAACACGCTCCCTGCTTTGGGCATGAGCAGCGGCAATCAGCTGTGCATCCGCCTGTCCGGTACGCGCCCTTCCCGCGCGATGCTGTACTACGGGATTTTCGCGGCGGTTCTGGTGCTGTTCTGCGTCTGGGAAAGCCTGTTCACCGCACGCTGCGCCGCCGCCGGACGGCAGAACTATCTGCTGCGCCTGCAAGCCGACGTCCGCCGCTACGGCTTCCTCATCGAACAGCTTGTCCGCCGCAATTTTAATACAAAGTATCGGCAGAGTATCCTCGGCGTCCTCTGGAGTTTCCTCAATCCGCTGCTGACGATGCTCGTGCAGTACCTTGTGTTCTCCACGCTCTTCCGCTCCGCTATCGACCACTTCCCAGTGTACCTGATTTCGGGCATCATCGTTTTCAGCTTCTTCACCGAGTGCGTCACGCTGGGCATGGACGCGATTGTCATGAACGCGTCGCTCATCACCAAGGTCGCGATTCCGAAGCTGATTTTCCCGTTCAGCCGCGCGCTGTCAAGCCTTATCAACTTCCTGATTTCGCTGCTGCCGCTGCTTCTGCTGATGCTGCTGACAGGGGTGCGGGTGTCGCCCGCGCTGCTGCTGCTGCCGCTGATGATTGCGCTTTTGTTTCTGTTTGCGCTGGGCGTGACGCTGGTGATGGCGACGCTGAACGTCTTTTTCCGCGATACGCGATTCCTGTGGAGCGTGATTTCGCTCTTGTGGACGTATGCGACGCCGATTTTTTATCCGGATACGATTTGGCCGGAGGGGCTTCGGGGGATTTTCCATTTGAACCCGATGTATCAGCTGATTGATTTTTTGCGGCAGATTGTGATTGCGGGAATCCCGCCGACGCCGGAGCGTTTGCTGGCGTGCGCGGCAGGCGCTTTCGGAATGCTGATGATTGGGCTGGTCATTTTCCGGCGATATGAGAAGAAATTTGTGTTTCACCTGTAAGGGAAAAAGGACAAAAGCGGATAAACACGCGGAAGGAATATGACCGGGCGGCTCTTTCAACTTACGCAGCATTGTCGTGCTGATGGGCGCGACCGACCAGCATAGGGAGCAATTCGTTTCCTACTGCTGGTCTTTTTTGCTGCAGGGAAAAGCGCACTGCCACAAAAAATCCACCCCCGCAGACGCAAGGGTGGACAAATTTGATAACCTGTGGATTATTCTTCTTCCAGCGGGGCGACACCGGCATCATCGCCGAGGTCTGCTTCCAGCAGGGCAAGGTCGTCCTCGTCCTCATCCGGAAGCTCGCCGGGATCTTCTTCGGGCGCAATCGGCTTTGCGGGCTTATCCGCAAAAATCTCCTGACGAATAATCGCGTCGATTTCGTCCGTGATTTCGGGATGGTCGCGCAGGTACAGGCGCGTGTTTTCGCGGCCCTGACCAATGCGCTGGTCCTTGTAGCTGAACCACGCGCCGCTCTTGTGGATGATGTCGCGCTCGACAGCCATATCAAGCAGCGTGCCTTCGCGGCTGATGCCTTCGCCGTACACAATGTCGAACTCTGCCACGCGGAACGGCGGAGCAACCTTGTTCTTGACAACCTTGACCTTCGTGTGGTTGCCGACGACTTCGCTGCCGTTTTTGAGCTGTTCGCCGCGGCGCACGTCCAGACGCACGGAGGCGTAGAACTTCAGCGCACGACCGCCGGGGGTGGTTTCTGGGTTGCCGTACATCACGCCGACTTTCTCGCGCAGCTGGTTGATGAACACCGCGACGCAGCCGGTTTTGTTGATGATGCCCGCCAGCTTGCGCAGCGCCTGGCTCATCAGACGCGCTTGCAGACCGACGAAGGAATCGCCCATTTCGCCGTCGATTTCCGCCTTCGGGACGAGGGCGGCGACAGAGTCGATGACAATGACGTCCAGCGCGCCGGAACGAACCAGCGCTTCGACGATTTCCAGCGCCTGTTCGCCCGTGTCGGGCTGAGAGACATACAGGTCGTCAATATTTACGCCCAGATTCTTGGCGTACACCGGGTCGAGGGCGTGCTCAGCGTCCACAAATGCCGCGATGCCGCCCATCTTCTGCGCCTGCGCGACAATGTGCAGGGCAACGGTCGTCTTACCGGAGGATTCCGGGCCGAAAATCTCCACAATACGGCCGCGCGGAATGCCGCCGACACCCAGCGCCTCATCCAGCGTCAGGCAGCCCGTGGGGATGACCTGCACGTTCTGCTCCGCGTGTTCACCGAGCTTCATGACGGCACCCTTGCCGAACTGCTTGTCCAAATCCGCCAGCGCGTGCTCCAGCGCCTTGAGTTTCTCCTCCTGCGCGCCCGTCACCGGGGCGGCTTTTTCGGTCTTTGCGGGCTTCTTTGCTGCCATGATACCGCTTCCTTTCTGGATACCGGCGGGGGATGCAATCAGCAATCGCCGCCGGGTTTCTTTCGCTTCTTATCGTACCACAGCGAACAGCAGTTTGCAAGGGGAACACGCAAGTTTTTCCTGATTAGGTTTTATCAAAATAATGGTATTTCCCCTTCATGGCCAGCAGGAAGCCAATCGACACGACGAACGCCAGCGCTTCCGCCGCAGAGGCTGCCCACCAGAGACCGTCCACATCCAGCGCCATCGGCAGCAGGATGACCGACGCCGCCTGAAACACCAGCGTGCGCAGGAAAGAAATTGCCGCGGACACGCCGCCGTTGTTCAGTGCCGTGAAGAAGGAGGACAGGAAGATGTTGAAGCCCGCGAGCAGGAAGGCGAAGGAGAAGAGGTGAAAGGCGTGCCGCGTCAATTCGCAGAGCGTCGCGTCGTAGCCGACGAAGATGTTTGCCAGCGTCCCAGACAGCGAAATGGCGGCGATTGTCATCACGATGCCCAAGATGCCCATGACTTTCAGTCCCTTCATCAGCAGGTTTCTCAGCTCCGGGTGATTCCGCGCGCCGTAGTGGTAGCTGATGATGGGCGCGCAGCCGATGGAATAGCCAATGTCAATCGCGACGAAGATGAACTGCACATACATCAGTACGCCATACGTCGCCACGCCGTCCTCGCCCAGGAAGCGCATCAGCTGTGCGTTGTACAGCATCCCAATCAGCGAGCCGGAAATGTTGCTCATCAGCTCTGATGAGCCGTTGGCGCACGATCGCAGCAGCGGCTGCACTTCGAACTTCGTCCAGCGCAGACGCAGGGGGCTGCTTTTGCTGAACAGGAAGTACATCAGCGGCACAACGCCGCCAACGGTCTGGCTGATGCCGGTTGCAATCGCAGCGCCCGCAATGCCCCAGCGGAATACGCCCACGAACAGCGCGTCCAGCACCATGTTCGTCACGCCCGCCGCGAGCGTAATCAGCAAGCCGAACTTCGGCCGCTCCGCCGCAATCAGGAATGATTGGAACATGTTTTGCAGCATGAACGACGTAAGAAAGCAGACGACAATCCGCCCATAAAGCACGCAGTCATCCACCATGGCCTCTGTTGCGCCCAGCAGAATCGCCATCGGGCGCATGGCCAGCACTCCGACCACCGTCAGGATAACGCCCAGCAGAATGCCGAAGAGCGTAATCATGGAGAAATACTTGTTCGCGTGCTCCTTGTCGCCCTCGCCCAGCACGCGGGAGACCAGCGCTGTGCCGCCTGTGCCGAGCATAAAGCCCATTGCACCCAGAATGATGAGAAACGGCATAATCAGGTTGATGGACGCGAACGCCGTTTTTCCGGCGAAATTCGACACGAACAACCCGTCCACCACGCCGTAGATGGACGTGAACACCATCATGACAATCGACGGCAGGACGAAGCGGAACAGCCGAGCGTAGGTAAAGTGGTCAGATAACTGAATCGGGTGCTTCTTGCTCATTTGGCTTGACTTTCCCCTTCTGGATTCCGCATTGTCTGCGGGAAAATGTCTATCATCAGCGCATTCAGGCGGCGCAAGAGGGAGAACAGCTGATCCGCCTCTTCTTCGCTGAATTGCGCCAGCGCCTGCTGCTCGGTTTCGGCAACGCGGTCTGCGGTTTCACGCGCCAGCGCTTCGCCCGCGGCCGTCAGGTGAATCGTTTTCGTGCGGCGATTTGAACCGCTTTGCAGCGTAATCAGCCCGTCCGCTTCCATTTTCTTCAGCGCGGAGTTGATCGTCTGTTTGGGTTCGTGCAGAAATTCGCACATCCGGCTCTGCGTCATTTCGCCCGGCTCAACCCGCAGCGTGTACAGCGCCCACATCGCCATGTCAGTCAGGTTCATCTGCTTCGCCATCTGACGGTAGATATTGGCATTTTCTTTCCATGCCTCGTTCAGCGCAAACAGACGTGTGCTTAACGCTTTCATCACAATACTCCTTTCAATTTGTCCGAAATCGGACAGTATCGATTATAGTCCGATTTCGGACACTTGTCAAGAAACTTTTGCCGAAAAAATAACAGAGTGTGTGTAACCGCTTGAACAATTTTTGAACTTTTTTGCCATATGTCTTGTTATCTCCCTGACTTTCCGATAACGTTTTCTGAAATGCAGTCTGTTTCCTTGACGGCTGTTGAAATTGGGCGTATAATGGCAGATGCGCAATTGCGCCATATAATAGGAAACGCTGCCTCAGAAATCCGAAGGTGCCTGTGCCGCCCTGTGATGAACGAAAAGAAAGAGTTATCGATATGAACAGTGAGCAGATCCGGAAGTTTTTCGCTGATTATCAGGTTGTCCTCAAGCGGGTGGAGCAGCTCGAAGCTGCCATGCGCATCAAGTCCGACTGGGACACATGGTGCGCTGCCCTTCGGGAGCGCGCTGAATTCTTCCGCACGGAGTATGCGCACATGAATGCCCTGATGCGCAGCGTGATGCCGGAGTTCGCGAAGGAAGAACCTGCTTTAGACGATGACGCATGGAACCAGCTGCAAATTTCGATGATGGACTTCTATCGCGCAGATACGCATGACTTGGCGCTCCTGATGGAACTTGCAAAGATTCTCCAGAAGCACTATGGGCACAGCAACAACCTTGCCGCGATGACGGATGTGGATCTGACATTGGCGTACACAAATCTGGAATTCTCCCGCATCCTGCGTGAACCATATGGCACACGCGCAAGGGACTATTACCGCAAGATTTCGGTTTTGTCGCGGAATTTCGGCGCAATCAAGGAGCACAGCGTCCATCAGGCGATTGTGATCTCCTACGCGAACCTCGTGATGAGCTGCTGCGTATTAGGACGGTCACGATGGAAGAAGCGTTTGGCATGTGGGAAGAAATGAAGGAACTGCAAGCGTCGGATGCGCTGGCGGCGACGCGCGAAAGCGAGCCGGACGTAGGCAGGCTGCTGGATATTTTCACCGAGCGCTTCCGCACGGACGCCTATGCGCTGGCGAAATCGTTTGACCGCACCATGGAGGCGCACACCCGCTTTGTGCCGCCGGAATTGATGAGTCGGATTGAGCAGATAACGGCAGAATATTACG
>ERZ779729.1317-NODE-1317-length-18066-cov-2.042752_pt1 | contig 18066 bp, 12 predicted proteins | sample MGYA00511072_ERZ779729 | MGnify/ENA primary metagenome ERZ779729 (study PRJEB29588, sample SAMEA2156675) | human gut metagenome | biome: human gut; feature: human-associated habitat; material: faeces | place: Denmark | collected 2008/2010 ...
TAACGGAGAAGAACTGATCAGAAATGTCTGCGCAGAGAAGAATATTATTTCTTTGGAAAATTTTCTGGGGCGAATCGACGATTTGTTATTTTATTGTCGGAATCATCGTCGTTACGTGCGGCGGATCAAACATGATACGAAAAAGAAAAAAGTGGTGAGTCCCCGCCAACAATTGGGGCGAGCTCGTTTCCGGTGTGTCGTGATGTTGTATCGAGCTATTAAAGGTACATTTATGCGGGAAATTTGGCGGGTTTCTCCCCGTCCGGATGGCATGACCGGGTATCATAACTTTATTCGGATGAATTATTCGGCTTTTAATCTGAAAGGGGGTATCCTTGATTTTTCTCGTTTAAAAATGAGTTATGGGGATTTGCGTTTACCGTTGGGCGTGTGTGTGAAAGTGGAAGATAGGAGAGGGATTGTTATCACGTGGAAAACGGGAATGGATGAACTGCAGGGAGAGGGAACCGATCATTTGTATCTATTCCTGATGTATGATGACGAGACGTTTCGTTTCTCTTTATTCGACCGATTGCCCGATTGCCGGGGAGATGGAGGTGCTATAGTAGAGCTTCCTTTGCAGGAACAAAATCCTGCCCATCTCTTTTATTTCTTTGGCTCGGTGGATTGTACTCATTTTTCGGATTCGGGGTATTTTAAATTAACGTGAGGCTGGATATTTAATTAAGAAATGACCACGGATGAGGGAATAATTGTAATGTTTCTCATCCGTTTTTTTTTGTGAGTTAAAATTTGTGTATCAATAGGGAAACGAAAGATTTGTCTAGGGAAAAATTAGAATAAAAAGGATTGATTTTAAAATGTTTATTGTGTTAATAAACGATCGATTATTGCGTTGCAAATATACTAATTTTTCATGCTTACAAATGGAATGCAGATATTTTTTTTCTTTTTAACCATCAAGCGGTTGACATATTTGCCCGAAATGAAAAATTATTAAATGTGTTAATATCATCAATCGATCGTTTTTTAGATCAATATCTAGAATCAGTATAATCAGATTATTTGCATGGGGATGAATGTAATTCTTCCCAAAGACAGTTTTTACGTGCTGTACCTGTTTAAGGATGGTGCGTGAGGCACATGGGCATAAAACGTTAAGCCTGATTCTACAGGTTAGTGCGCGAAGCGTATCTATATTAATCGTGATATATTGAATTTTTATTAACCAATCACGAGAATTTCCAGATTTCACAAGCTATAAAATATGTCAGAGGGTACGAGAAAAATGCATTGGTATGCGGCGTACACTAAAATCAATCAGGAATTAACGATTAAAAAGCGATTAGATCACTTGGCGATAGAAAACTATCTAGCCATGCGTGATGAGGTGCGTGAGACTTCTTTCGGGAAGAAAAACGTGCGGGTAATCTTGATCCCTCATTTGATTTTTATTCGGACGGATCAAACAACAGCTTTCTCGTTACTTAATGAACATGGTTTAAACGTCGTTTACCTGAAAGACTTAGAAACTCGTCATTTGCTGATAGTTCCCGATAAGCAAATGCGTGATTTTATGTTCTTGCTTGACTTTTCAGATTCCACCGTGGAGGTGATCAATGAAGAGTTGAAGCGAGGCGATCGGGTAAGGGTAATCAAAGGTCCGCTAATTGGACTTGAAGGAGAATTGCTCCGCATAAAGGGGCATAAACGCATAATAGTACGCCTGGAAGGGGTTGTTTCTGTGGCAACCTCTTACATTCCGGGTTCATTCCTAGAAAAAATAAAATAGAGATAGTGGCGATGAATCTTAATGATTTGTACAAGAAAGTATCGGCCATCCCGATCGGGGATTTTCCTCCATCTGCGTTGTCCGGCTTATTGCATGGGTATATCTCGGTTTATTCCATCGTGCGGGTAAGCCCGTGGTTGGAAGACGTGTATGGTAGCCAATGGGACATCCATGAACGGATTCGAGAAATAGCGGGAGAATTAGCGGATTTGATACAAGATCCGTCTGTGACATTGGAAGATCGAGTTGGACATATTGCCGACTTGATGGAGGCTTATTTGACTTATTCCGATATGGATTTTTTAGATATAGCGTTGGATGCGGCTTACGGGATTATATCCCCGGAGGGTAGAGATGAGATTGTATTACCTTGTCGAACACCGGAGATGTGTAGGTTGTTGTGTAGTTATTACTATTTTACGGGAGAAGAGAGGTGTGCGGAGTTGGCGGGGGAGATTATCAAGGAGAGGGGTACGGAAATTTTCAATAAATCTGTTGAAGAACCATTGGAAAATAGATGGAATTGGTATCGGGCAGAAGAATTTTACGAGAATATCATTGGGGAAGAAAAACATGAAAAGGTAAAAAATATGTTGATGCTTGAAGAAGAGTTTTGGAAGCAGTTTGGGAAAGATATTGATAGTAAAGATTTGACGGTTTCAACATTATGCTTTGACAATTTAGCGTTAAAGGAATATTCATTAATCTAAAAATAATTTATGAAAGCTTGTTTTATGGGGTTAGGCTATATTGGCTTGCCCACGGCGATTATTGCCGCAAAACACGGGATTGAAGTTGTTGGAGTGGATATAAATCCGGAAGTTGTTGCTCTAACTAATCAAGGAAAATTGCATATCATAGAACCCGGAATGGAGGAATATCTTCAGGAAGTGGTGGAAAAAGGATCATTAAAAGCTTCTTTGAAACCGGAAGTTAGTGAGGCTTATTTTATGGTTGTTCCGACACCTTTCAAGGGAAATCATGAACCGGATATTTCTTACGTGGAAGCGGCTACACGAGCCGTGTTGCCTTTGCTAAAAGAGAATGATTTGTATGTAATCGAGTCGACATCTCCGGTGGGAACAACAGAAAAGATGATGAATTTGATTTACACGGAACGTCCGGAATTACGGGATAAAATATATATTGCTTATTGCCCGGAACGGGTATTGCCTGGGAATGTGATTTATGAGTTAGTGCATAATGATCGGGTTATCGGAGGAATTAACGAGGAATCGACAACAAAAGCAATTGCTTTTTATTCGCAATTTGTTCAGGGTACTTTGCATCGTACCAATGCTCGTACGGCAGAGATGTGTAAATTGACTGAAAACTCTTCTCGTGATGTGCAGATCGCTTTTGCTAACGAACTTTCTTTAATTTGTGATAAAGCGGGAATTAACGTGTGGGAATTGATTAATTTGGCTAACAAGCATCCCCGCGTGAATATTCTGCAACCGGGATGTGGTGTTGGAGGCCATTGTATCGCTGTTGATCCTTATTTTATCACGGCAGATTTCCCGAGAGAGTCTAAAATTATTGCTGATGCCCGAGAAATTAATAATTACAAAGCTTTTTGGTGTGCAGAAAAAGTACAGAACGAGATGCTTAAATTTCAATTAAAACATCATCGTACGCCTGTTATCGCCATGATGGGGTTAGCTTTTAAACCTAATATTGATGATTTACGTGAATCTCCGGCTAAATATATCACTACGAAGGTGATGCAGGGATGTAGTAATGCGGATATACTCGTGGTTGAGCCGAATGTGAACGAGCATAAGGTATTTAAATTGACCAATTATAAAGAAGCTTACGAGAAGGCAGATATCGTGGTAATGTTGGTGGCTCACGATGTGTTCCGAGAATTACCTTGGACAGACGAGAAAGTAATTCTTGATTTTTGTGGAATCTATAAAAAATAAGCGTGAAAAAAGTAATGTTGGTTTTCGGGACCCGTCCTGAAGCTATAAAAATGGCTCCCTTGGTAAAAGAGTTTCAGAAATATCCGGAACAATTCCAGACTATTGTTTGTGTGACAGGTCAGCATCGGGAAATGTTGGATCAAGTACTTCATATATTCGAAATCGAACCTGATTATGACTTGAATATAATGAAGCAAGGTCAGGATCTGTACGACGTGACTGCACGAGTTTTGACTGGGATGCGTGACGTGTTGAAAGAAGCAAGACCCGATGTCGTTTTGGTACATGGAGACACAACCACTTCAACAGCAGCAGCCTTGGCTGCGTTTTACCAGCAAATTCCGGTAGGGCATGTAGAAGCTGGTTTACGAACACACAATGTTTATAGCCCGTGGCCGGAGGAGATGAATCGACAAATCACAGGACGGATTGCAACGTATCATTTTGCCCCAACTCCATTAAGTCGTCAGAATTTGTTGGATGAAGGAATTAAAGAAGAGGCTATAACCGTGACTGGAAATACCGTGATTGATGCTTTATACATGGTTGTAGACCGAATTAAAAATGATAAAACGCTTGATTTCGGATTAAATTGTTCCTTAATAAAAGCTGGATACGATGTGGATCGTTTGAATGATGGTAAGAAATTAGTTTTGATTACCGGGCATAGAAGGGAAAATTTTGGGGATGGATTTATTAGTATGTGTCAAGCGATAAAGACATTATCAGAAAAATATCCGGATGTGGATTTTGTTTACCCGATGCATTTGAATCCTAATGTGAGAAAACCGATACATGAAGTGTTTGGTGAAGATTTGTCAGGATTAGGGAATATGTTTTTTATTGAGCCTTTGGAATATTTGAGTTTCGTATACTTGATGGAGAAGTCAACAATTGTATTAACGGATAGTGGGGGAATTCAAGAGGAGGCTCCGGGATTGGGAAAACCGGTACTAGTGATGCGAGATACAACGGAACGGCCGGAAGCATTGGAGGCTGGAACAGTGAAATTGGTGGGGACAAGTTATGAAAAGATCGTGAAAGAAGTTTCAACTTTATTGAAAAATCAAGAGTATTACGACCAGATGAGTAAAGCGGTGAATCCTTACGGGGATGGGATGGCTTGTGAGAGAATTGTTCAGAGTATAACATATTGATTGATTGATTGATTGATTGGGACAAAACACCTTTTCATTTCCTGTTTTGGATACACAATTGTATTTTCGTTTGATGAAAATATTGATTTTTATGCTAGTTAATTTTGGGGTAATGGAGATAGAGAATTGCATTTTTATTGTACGGGTTAGAGAAAATTGGGGAAAAATGGTGTAAAATGTCACCTAAGACTGTAGAAGTAAATCCTTTAATCTTTCACTTTGCATTTTACATGGATTTGGGATACCATACTAATCGGGAAAAAGATATTCGAGTTTCTAAAGTTTTTTGTGCTGGTTAAAAATGGCGTAATTTATATTCTTTTTGCTTCTTATCACAAAATTAATTCTATGAATATAGGTATATAAGTGATGAATTTAATGACAAATTCCTGAGAGAAACTTTTGGAGAGGTGCTCTAAGGGTGGATTTCGATATTTAAAGAGAGGGAAAATTGTAAATGAATAATTCTTCAAGAGTTATTTTTAATACTGGTGTGCAATATATTCGAACATTGATAAGTGTATCAATAGGAATATATTCGTCTAGAATCGTTTTAGATGTTTTAGGTGTTGAAGAGTTTGGGGTATATAACTTAATAGCGGGTGTTGTTATTATGTTGAGTTTTATTAATGCCTCTTTAGCTGTGACAACCCAACGATTTTTGTCTTATTATCAAGAGCATTCTTTGACATCGTTAAGAGAGATCTTTAATACTAGTTTATGGATACATTGCGGATTAGGGATTTTGTTATTCTGTATTATAGAAATTGTTGGAATGTTTTTATTCGATGGTTTTTTTAAGATTCCTGAGGAAAGTGTAGATGCTGCAAAGGTTATTTATCATTTTATGAGTATAACGTTGTTTATTACTTTATTATCAACACCTTTTTATGCTCTTTTAATTGCACATGAAAATATTTTATATGTTTCAATTATACAGATTGTAGATGCTATTTGTAAATTAGGAATTGCAATAACCATTAGTTTTTTTGAGGAAAATCGTTTAATGTATTATGGTTTATTAATTTCTTCTATTGTTGTTGTTGATCTTATATGCTATTATATTTATTGTCACCGTAGATATGCTGAATGCAAAATAATTTCAGTCAATTTTTTCAAGAAAAAATGGGCTTTTAAAATTTTAAGGTTTGCGGGTTGGAATATTTATGGTTCGGGATGTATGATTATTCGTACTCAAGGAATTGCTGTATTACTAAATAAGTTCTTTGGTGCAAGTATTAATGCTGCGTTTGCTATAGCTTTACAACTTCAAGGTGGAATTAGTGTTTTATCAACCTCGATATTGCAAGCAATACGACCTCAAATAATGAGAGCTGAGGGAACTAATGATAGACGGAAAATGTTTTATTTGGCAGAACTTGCAAGTAAGTTCTCATTTTTTTTGTTATCTATGGTCGTAATTCCTTGTGTTTTTGAGATGGAGATGATTTTAAAAATATGGTTGAAAGAAGTTCCAGAATATACAATTTTGTTTTGTCAATCTGTGTTGATTGCAGCTTTGTTAGACCAATTAACAATTGCATTGGGAGATGCCAATCAAGCTGTCGGTAATATAAAAATGTATACATTTGTGATACAGACGGCAAAAGTTCTTACATTACCATTTGTGATGGTTATTTTGCTTTTAGGGTATACTCCTATTTGGGTTATGGGAACTTATATCCTGTTTGAAGGTATATGTAGTTTGTTACGTTTACCCTTGTTGAAAAAAAGTACCGGGTTGTCTATTCGACAATTTATTATTAATGTTTTTTGTCGAGAAATTTTACCTTTTGGACTATTTGTAATTATTACTTATTGCATATCCCATCATTTGCATATCGCATATAGATTTTTATTTACATTTTTAATTTCGATAGGTATATATGTATTGCTGATTTATTGTTGGGGGTTAAGTAAACAAGAAAAAAGATTTTTTATTCGATTATTTTTTAAAAGATAAGATGATGAAGAAGATATTGAAAAATACAATATTTTATCCATTAGTATTATTAAAACGTTATGTAGATTTATGTCGGGCTCGTAAAAATCCGTTAAGATGGATTTGTATGAGATATAAAAAAGAAACTGGATTGATATTAAACTTGAAAAATCCTCGTACTTTTCATGAAAAAGTGATATGGTTAGCTTTTAATACAGATACATCTCGCTGGAGTCTTTTGGCTGATAAATATAAAGTTCGAGAATATGTGAAAGCTTCTTGTTTAGATGATATCTTGATTAATTTGTATGGGGTATATGATACATTTCAAGATATTGACTTTGCGGTATTACCCAAGTCATTTGTTATAAAAACTAACAATAGTTGTGGGACCGTGATTGTTGTAAAAGATAAAAGCAAATTGAATATGAATGCATGTAGAAAAAAAATAAATGCATGGTTGAAGGACGATTATGGGACTCGATCAGCGCAACTGCACTATTCGAGAATTGCACCTAAAATTTTGATCGAAGAATATTTACAACAGGATGGGAATGAATCGACTTCTTTAATTGATTATAAATTTTTTTGTTTTTATGGTAAGGTTCAATATATATTGACAATATATAATCGAGATTTGAATAGACATTCTTTTGTGCGTCAGTTTTATGATCTAGATTGGAAGAGATTATATGTTGATGATGAAAATTCTGAGAATATATTAAAACCGAGGACTTTAGAAAGAATGATTCAGATTGCGGAAATATTATCTGCATCTTTATCTTTTGTGCGGGTTGATTTATATGAAGTGAATAATCATCCGTATTTTGGAGAATTGACCTTTACTCCGGGTTTTGATCAATCTATTGCGTATAATAAATTGAAGATGGGAGATTTTATAGACTTAACTAAAGTCAATGTTTAGTGGGTGATGTTTGATTATTTTGTTTTAATATTCATTATTGCAATAACTTTATTGATATTTGGGAATAGATTTTTTAAAAAAGATCTTTTTACAAATGTATATTTTGGTATAATAATATGTTCGATATTATTATATGTTGGCGTAGGAGGAGCTTTAATTGAAGTTGATCGTCAATATGTTTTATATTATTGTGGATATTTGGTATCAATATGGTTGGGGTTTCGTTTATTTCCAAAGTATGATAATAAGAGTATTGACGAAAATGTATATAATTTATTTATAAATAGATATGCAAAACTTATTATTATTATATATGTTTTCTTATGTTTTGCTGATTTGTTATATCCTCAAATAAAGTTAGTTAATCTAATAAATCCCCCTGCTTTGGATTTAAAAAAGGCATTTTTACAACGTTTTGAGCAACATGAAATTTCTATTATTGAGATAATTTCACTTACGATAAGAAATTTTTTAGAACCATTTTTTTATTTTTCTTTATATTATTATAAGAAACATGTTTGGAAGATTGGGGTTGTGTTATTTCTTGTGATGTATTTTAATTATTGTAAGATCGGATATATTGGTCGGGGGCAGGTAATGACTAATTTAATTGTATTTTTTGTACTTGCTTATATTTGGAAACCTGTTTGGAGAAAAAAAATTATTTTGGGGATCATTTGTGGAACACCTTTTTTATTTGTTTTTTTAGTAAATTACGCATCGATAAGAATTGGTGGAAGTATAAAAGATATTTCTTTTTCTCAGGCAACTGAAATGTTATTTTTAGGAGAATCAAATTATCCTTTATGGTTTAATGATATTTCTATAAGAAATAATTCACTACAGGATATTTGTGATTATGTTTATTGGCTAGTGACATTACCTTTACCTGTATCTCCTGGATTATTAGGATTTGATGTCGGAACAAATTATAAAATTTCTGAATATCTATTAGGAATTTCTAGGGGAGAAGAAGGATTTTATGTATTATTACCAGGTTTGGTAGGAGAAGCTTATTATATATTTGGTAAGTTGTTTTGGATTCACGGAATTATTTATGGATGTATTATAGGGGGGACATATAATTATTTTATTGGAAAAGATAGTCTTTTACCTTTAGGGTTATTTGTAGCGATGACAGTGGGATATGCATGTGCACGAGGAGGTACTCCTGCTGCATATCCTATGATAATTAAGCAGTTATTGTATTTTGTATTAGTCTTTAGATTATATAGTAAATATCCGTTGAGATTTGTAATAAGATGAGGGAAAATTTAATGGTTTTAATGATTGTATACAATCAAATACAATATGACGCAAGGGTTATTAGAGCGGCAGAGACTATTGCTGATTTAGGTATAAAAGTGAAAGTGATTTCATGTAATAGTGATATAAAATATAGAAATGATAAATTTGAATCGATTGTATTTTTGTCAAAAGCGAAACGTCAATGGATATTAGTTCATTTTTGGTGGCAGTGTTTAAAGTATGTATTGAAGTATAGAAAAAATATTTCACTTTTATATGTACATGATTATTATATGCCTATTATTGGAGGGTTATATCATGTATTTACAAAACGTAAATGGGTGTATGATGCTCATGAATTAATTTTTTATCATAAAAAGGATAAGATTTCTTACAGGAATAAATTTTTTCTTTGTTTAGAAAAAATGTTTGTAAAATCAGCGTCTTTGGTTGTGGCTGCGAATGAGGAACGGAGAAAGCTAATGAGCTATGTATATAAGTTGAAGAAAACAATTTATGTTCTTAATGTCGCAAATGTAAAACGAGATAAAGTAGGCTTGTCTTTAAAAAGAAATATTATTGTTTATCAGGGTTATTTGTCTTCAGAGCGAGGGGTTGATTTTTTTATAAATAATCATTTACAAGTAGATGAAAAATATACCTTAAAACTGATTGGGGGAGGACCTCAATTAGAACATTACAAGGAATGGGTAAATAAGTTAAAATTGGGAAATAGAGTTGTTTTTACGGGGTTATTAGATCAAAAACGTTTGTATGAAGAAAGCCAGAAGTCGAAAATAGGTATTATAACTTATCCATTAAATGATTTGAATAATTATTACTGTTCTCCGAATAAAATTTTTGAGTATGCTAAAATGAAAATACCCATGATAGTGACAAAACAACCTTTTTTAATGACCTTGATTCAGAAATATCATATGGGGGAGGTGCTTGATATGGAGAAAGGAGAGAATGAATATAAGAAAATTATAGACAAAATAGATTCAAATTATTCATATTATATTGAACGAATGGATGATTTCCTGAATGATTATTCTGCAGATCGGGAATTAGAAAAACTGAAGGTGGCAATTTTAGATATTTTGGAATAATGAAGAAGTTATTGCAAATAAATACTGTGGTCAATTATGGTTCAACAGGACATATCGTAGAGTCTATTGGAGAAGAGGTGTTAAGGCATGGCTGGGAAAGTTATGTTGCTTATGGAAGAAAACCACGTAGTAGTAAATCTAGATTAATAAAGATTGGAAATACGACTTCTGTTTTATGGCATTATATTCAGAGAGAGTTTTTTGATCGTTCAGGATTGGGCTCAATAAGAGCAACAAAAAGATTGTTAAAAGAAATTGAAGAGATTAATCCAGATGTTATTCATTTGCATAATCTTCATGGATGTTATTTAAATGTTGAAGTGTTGTTTGAGTATCTTACTCGAAAAAATGTTCCAATAATTTTCACATTGCATGATTGTTGGAGTATAACTGGACATTGTGGATATTTTACAGAGATTGGTTGTAGTAAGTGGAAAGTAGAATGCTCACGTTGTCCACAAATTAAAAAAGAAAGATTTTGGCCGTTTATATTAGATAGATCGGCAGTTAATTATAATTTGAAAAAGAAGTTATTTACGAGTGTTAATAATTTAACATTAGTACCAGTATCTCATTGGCTAGAAGGCATTGTGAAAGAATCTTTTTTTAAAGAAAAAAGAATACGTGTAATTTGTAATGGTGTAGATACAGTTGTTTTTGAACCCAAAAGTAATATTGAGGAAGTAAAGCAGAAATATAATATTCCATCAAAAACAATATTACTTGGTGTAGCTAGTGTTTGGGAAAAACGTAAAGGATTAGATGATTTTTTACTTTTGAGTAAAAAAATATCTGATGATATTGTGATAGTGTTGGTTGGTTTATCTAAAAAACAAATTAGTAAACTTCCTACAAAAATTATAGGGATCGAAAGGACTGAAAGTAAGGAAGAGCTAGCACAATTGTATTCTTTAGCAGATTTGTTTATTAACCCTTCTGTGGAAGAGACTTTTGGGTTAACAACAGTAGAAGCAATGTCCTGTGGAACACCTGTTGTTGTGTATGATTCTACGGCATCGCCAGAATTGGTAACAATTGAAACAGGTTTTGTGGTAGAGCCTCATGATATAGTGGGAATAAAACAGTGTATTAATACTATATGTGAAAAAGGTAAAGACGGGTATAAACTTGCTTGTCGGCAAAGAGTTTTAAAGTTATTTGATAAGGATAAACAAAATAAGATGTATTATTCTTTGTATTGTGATTTAATGCAAAACTAGTAGTTGTATATTTTGTCGTATCGTAAAAATCTGTAAGTGTAATATTTTATTATGTCATTAATTAAAGTTATATATTTAAAATCTCCCGTATGGATACAAAATATAATGTGTTCTTTACAGGGATGGATAATTCAAAAAAGAAGATATTCTAAATCTTTTTTTGAAGAGTTACGTCGTTATGAAGGGTTTTATTATAAACCAGAAAAGTGTTTAAGAGGCTTTTTAGAGGACATCAAAGAGGTTCCATATTATAAATCTTTATTTGAAAAATTGGAAATAAATATTTATGCAGTTGATATTCATGAGGAACTAACTAAAGTTCCAATAATCAATAGGGAAGAAATAATTAATAATTATGATCAAATAATTAATAAAGCATATAGAGGTAAAACTATTCAATTAGGATCTAGTGGTACAACGGGAACTGCTTTAGTATTTCCATGTTCTATAGAAAGGGAAAGAAAGCAATGGGCTATTTGGTGGAGATATAGAAGACGTTTGGGTTTAGATTTTGGGATGTGGTGTGGATGGTTTGGAGGGAAAGTGGTTGTTCCTATAGATAATAAAAAAGCTCCATTTTGGCGAATAAATTATCCTGGAAAGCAATTAATGTTTAGTGCTTTTCATATGAATTCTGTTACGATTAAGTTTTATTATGATGAGATAGTAAAAAGGAATTTGAAGTGGTTACATGGGCATGCCCATAATATAACTTATCTTTCGTCTTTAATTTTGGAGCAGAAGTTACAGCCAATAGAGTGTGTTGAAATTATAACAACAGGAGCAGATAGCTTATTTGATTGGCAAAAGCAAATCATAAAAGAGGCGTTTAATCACTCTCAAGTTTATCAACATTATGGATTATCAGAAGGTGTGGCTAATATAAGTGAGACAAAAGAGGGAAACTTAGAAGTTGATGAAGATTTTGGTTATGTTGAATTTATTCCGTTAGATGAAACCGATCCAAGTCTATGTCGAATAATTGCAACAGGTTTTAGTAATCAACCATTTCCGTTTGTTCGATATGATACGGGAGACTTGGCTACAATAGGGTATAATAATGGGCGAACAATAATAAAACAAATTGATGGACGAGTTGTTGATTGTATAAAATTGCCTGATGGACGTAGAATTAGTTCTACTAGTATGACAAATTTTGAATTTACGACTAAAGTGAAAGAAGTGCAGTTTTATCAAAAAGATTTGTATAATATTTATGTTCGCTTGGTAAGGAGGGACGGGTATGATCAAGAGGAAGAGCAAAAGGTAATAAAGAGTGTGCGGGAGCGATTGCCAGATGATGTAAATGTGCATATAGAATATGTGGAAAGTGTGGAAAGAACAAAGACTGGAAAAATTCGCTATATATTATCTGATATAAAATGATATGAAACAAGTTATACAAGATCTTAAGTCAGGAGGGACGGTTTTGGAGGAAGTTCCAGTTCCACAGGTAAAGGCGGGATACGTCTTAATTCAAACAACTCGGACGTTAGTTTCGTTGGGAACGGAACGGATGTTGGTGGAATTTGGGAAAGCGAATTTGATTGATAAGGCACGGCAGCAACCGGATAAGGTGAAACAGGTGTTGGATAAGATTAAGACCGATGGATTGCAACCGACATTGGAAGCTGTGTTTAATAAGCTAGGACAACCGCTTCCATTAGGATATTGTAACGTGGGGAAAGTTGTGGCTGGGGGGAGAGGGGGAACGGAGTTTGTGGTTGGGGATCGGGTTGCTTCTAATGGGAATCATGCGGAATACGTTTGTGTTCCCAAGAATTTGGTGGCTAAAATTCCAGATAATGTAACGGATGAAGAGGCAACATTTACTGTGATTGGTTCTATCGGTTTACAAGGGATTCGTTTGTTGAATCCTCAACTAGGGGAATGTGTTGTGGTGGTTGGATTAGGATTGATCGGGTTGGTTGCGGCAGAGTTGCTAAAGGCAAATGGCTGTAAGGTAATCGGGGTGGATTTCGATCAACAGAAGGTGGATATTGCAAAAAATAAAGGTATATATGCGATTAACCCTAAGAATGGGATTGATCCTGTGAAATATGTTGAAGAGATAACCGGAGGTGTTGGTGCGGATGGAGTACTTATTACAGCTTCAGCTAAAGGAGATGAAGTGATTCATCAAGCTTGTTTAATGTCTCGCAAGAGAGGGCGGGTGGTGTTGGTAGGTGTGATCGGGTTAAATATGAGAAGAGATGATTTTTATAAGAAAGAGTTATCTTTTCAAGTATCCTGTTCGTATGGTGCCGGAAGATATGATGAAGAGTATGAAAATAAAGGCCATGATTACCCGTTAGCTTATGTGCGATGGACGGAAAAGAGAAATTTTGAAACGATACTTGGTGCGATATCATCCAAGATATTGGATGTACAACCTCTGATAACGGAAGAGGTGGAATTGGCAAATTATGCCGAGATCTATGGAGATATGCGTAAACATGGCTCGATAGCTTCGATCTTGAAATTTCCTGTAAATTCAACCATAGAACGAGTTGTTCCTATTGGAGAGAAACGTGTAATGGTTGGAAATGGTAAGTTAGGAATTATTGGTGCGGGAAATTTTGCATCAGCAACAATTATTCCTGCTTTGCAAAAAGTTAATGCACCAATAAAATATATTGCCAGTGCGCAGGGATTAACGGCGAAAGTTTTAGCTAAGAAAGCCAAAGCGGAGAATGCGACTTCTGATTATCGTGTCATGTTGAATGATCCGGAAATAAATACGGTAATTATTACAACAAGACATAATTTGCATGCTTCGATGGTGATGGAAACTTTGGAGGCGGGTAAGAGTGTTTTTGTTGAAAAGCCGCTTTGTTTGAACGAGGAGGAATTACAAAATATAGAAAATGCGTACATGAAGGCGAACGACAACATAACGCTGACAGTTGGTTTTAATCGTCGTTTTTCTCCGTTTGCTGTGAAAATGAAAGCATTGGTTGGGGGTGGACCTAAAAATATCGTGGCGACAATGAATGCCGGACATATTCCACCAGAAGTATGGGTGCAGGATATGGAAGTAGGGGGTGGGCGTATTATAGGGGAAGCTTGTCATTTTATTGATTTATGTTCTTTCCTTGCCGATAGTAAGGTGATTGCTGTTTGTGTGAACGCATTGGGAGAGAACCCACAAGAGAATACAGATAACGTTTCGATTTTATTGAAATATGAAAATGGTACGAACGCCGTGATTAATTATTTTGCAAATGGGTCGAAATCTTATGCGAAAGAGCGTGTTGAGGTATTCTCGCAAGAAAAGGTGTTGGTGTTGGATAATTGGAGGAGACTGGAAGGGTTTGGCGTGAAAGGATTTTCAAAAATGACAGGGACGATGGATAAAGGGCACAAACGTCAATTTGCTTTGTTGAATGAGCGGGTACAGAAGGGAGGAGAGGCGTTAATTCCATTTGAAAGTATTGTAAATACGACTCGTGCTTCTTTTGCTTGTATCGAAAGCTTAAAGAAGAAGGCGTGGGTTGAGATTAGATAATTTTGTCGGATTGTTCTTTGAAATAAATGTCAACTTTCAGTAAGATTGGTATACTATGGAATACGGTTAAGTACTTAAAACCGATTCAGTGGCGTTATCGAGTAAAGTTGTGGTGTCAACGATTTTTTCCACAATATTTGCAATCATTAGATACGCCTCCTGATAGGCAAATTTTGAATTTTGTACCGTCGATCTCGAATGAAATCACGTATTTCGGTGATAATGCTTTTCAATTTTTAAACTTGCAGAAATCTTTTGGTGAACAAATTGATTGGGAATTTGTTGAGTTTGGGAGATTGTGGGGATATAATTTGAACTATTTTGAGTTCTTGAATCAAAGAGGTATAGACGTAAAGGAGGGGAAAAAATTGATTCAAGATTTCATTCAACATCTTCCAGAGGTCAGCATGGGGATAGAACCTTACCCATTGTCATTAAGGTCTATAAATTGGATTCGTTTTTTGTCATGTAATGGTATAAATGATGTTGACATTGATGCTGTTTTATACGCTCAATTGAATTTGTTAATCCATAAACTTGAATATCATTTGTTAGGAAACCATTTGTTGGAAAATGGTTTTGCATTATTGTTCGGGGCTTATTATTTTAATGATCCTGTTTTCTATAAGAAGGCAAAAACGATACTGATACCGGAGTTGCAGGAACAAGTGTTGGGTGATGGAGGGCATTTTGAGAGGAGTCCAATGTATCATTGTATCATGTTGTATCGGGTGTTAGATTGCTATAATTTGGTATGTAATAATGCTTTGTTCGGAAAGGAGTTGGAAGATACTCTGAAAGAGAAGGCAGGGGTTATGTTGGGGTGGTTGGAGGAAGTTGTTTATAGTGACGGGAGGATTCCACTACTGAATGATGCGGCAGTGGGAATAGCTCCGACTGCCAAGGAATTAATCGAATATGGCCAACGATTGGGGATATTTTGTAGTAAAAAAGTGAGGTTGAAAGAGTCCGGGTATCGGAAGTTTCGATGGGGAAAGTTCGAGTTGTTTATTGATGTTGGGGAAGTTGGACCGGATTATCAGCCGGGGCATGCACATGCGGATACATTTAGTTTTGAGTTATATATCAATGGACGGCCTGTCATTGTTGATACCGGAACTTCCACGTACGAGGTGAATAATACTCGTTTTTATGAACGAAGTACGGCAGCTCACAATACCGTGGTTGTATTAGGACAAAATTCCAGTCAGGTTTGGGCGGGACATCGTGTGGCTCGACGGGCAAGGATTCAAGTCCTTTGTGATGAAGAAAAACGTATAGTTGCCGTACATGATGGCTATAAACGTTTGGGGTGTTTGCATACCCGCAAAATGGAAAAGATGGAAGAACACATCCGGATTGTTGATGAAATTGATTGCGAGGGGACGGCTTATTTACATTTCATGCCTAAAGAGAATATCGTTTTTGATGGAAACAGGCTTATCGGATCGGATTATTGTATAGAGTTCGATGGGGCTCGGGAGATTGAACCATTTACATCTATGTATGCTCCTGAATTTAATAAAAGAGAAGAACGACGAAGTTTCCGTATTTCTTTTGCTAGGAAGCTAGAGACTATTATACAATGAAAATTTTATTCTTAACTTTTTATTTTGAACCGGATCTTTGTGCCGGGTCATTTCGTAATACACCGTTATTTCGAGAGTTATTACGCCAGATGAATGAGAAAGATTGGATTCATGTGATTACGACACAGCCGAATCGTTATCAGTCTTTTCATGTCGAGGGGCAAGCGAGGGAAATTGGTGATAATTATAGGATAGATCGGATTCGTATTCCGGAACACAAGAGTGGCTTTGTTGATCAAGCCCGTTCTTTTCGGGTGTTTTATAAAGAGGCGTTACGATTGGCGGGAAAAGAGCGTTATGATTTAGTGTATGCTTCTTCTTCAAGATTGTTTACTGCTTTTTTAGGCAGAAGAATTGCGGGAAAACAGGGTATTCCTTTGTATTTGGATATACGAGACATTTTTGTTGATACGATTAAAGATGTGTTTCAGGGGAGGAAGATGATTCGGATTCCGGCTGGGATTTGTTTTGAATGGATTGAACGGTATACATTTTCGGGAGCAAAACATATTAATTTAGTTTCAGAAGGATTTAAAATGTATTTCGAAAAATACAGAAAACCTGTTTATTCGTATTTTACGAATGGAATAGATGATATGTTTCTTGATGTCCCGAAGTCTAAGCGGCAAGCTGCAGAAGTGAAAGTTATTACTTATGCCGGGAATATCGGGAGTGGACAAGGGTTAGAAAAGGTGATCCCCATGGCGGCTAAAAAATTAGGAGATCGCTATTTTTTCAGGATTATCGGGGATGGTGGAATTAAGACATTATTAAGAGATCGAATAAAAGAATTGGGGGTTCGTAATGTGGAGTTGTTAGATCCGATGTCAAGAGAAAAATTGATAGGATATTATAATGATTCTGATTTTTTGTTTTTGCATTTGAATGATTTGGACGCATTTAAAAAAGTTCTTCCGTCAAAATTATTTGAATATGCAGCATTTGGTAAACCTATTATTGCGGGTGTAGGCGGGTATGCCAGCCAGTTTATTCGAGAAAATCTGGATAATTATATTTTATTTGCTCCAACTGATGTTGAGAGTATGGTGACGCAATTATTAAAATTTGAAGGGTGTGATAAAGATCAGGGAAATTTTGTTAGAAAGTTTGCCCGGAAAAATATAATGGAAGAAATGGCACGCTCAATTCTTGAGTGTCGATAGTTTTATTAGTGTATTTTATGAATATTCTTGTTACAGGTATCCATGGTTTCGTGGGTTCTAATCTTGTGTTGTCCTTAAAAGAGAAGCATGTTCTTTATGGGTTGGATATTGTTTCTCCTGAAAAAGAGGGGGTGACAAAGACTTATTCGTGGGATGAGTTGGAAGGAGTGGAAGGGATAGATACGATCGTGCATTTGGCGGGGAAGGCGCATGATACGAAAAGCGAGGCTGTGGCGCAAACTTATTTTGATATAAACACGGGATTGACCCGAAAAGTTTTTGATTACTTCCTGAAGTCTTCGGCAAAGAAATTTATCTTTTTCAGTTCGGTAAAGGCGGCAGCGGATTTTGTGGTGGGGGATAAGTTGACGGAAGAGGTGATCCCGACACCGAAGGGGCCTTACGGGGAGAGCAAGATTGCGGCAGAGAATTACATCCTTGAACAATTGAAAATTGAAAATGGAGAATTGAAAATGCACGGAAAGCAGGTGTATATTTTGCGGCCTTGCATGATTCATGGGCCG
>ERZ779729.1326-NODE-1326-length-17978-cov-1.835798_pt1 | contig 17978 bp, 11 predicted proteins | sample MGYA00511072_ERZ779729 | MGnify/ENA primary metagenome ERZ779729 (study PRJEB29588, sample SAMEA2156675) | human gut metagenome | biome: human gut; feature: human-associated habitat; material: faeces | place: Denmark | collected 2008/2010 ...
ACACCGCTTCCTTCTCCCGTGAAGATTGTGGAGAACGGCACGGAACGTACGCTACGTACCGTAGGCGACAAGTGGAGTTATCTGCAGCGCGTCAAGTTTGGTGCCAATGCGCAGCCCTTCTATGTGTTGATTGACAACGAAGGCAAACCGCTCAATAAGTCTTACTCCTACGACGAAGATATTCCCAAATATATCGAGTTCTTGCAGACTGGATTGGAGAATTATAAGAAAGAAAAATAAACTGAATATAGAAAGGATGCCCGTAAAGTGGCATCCTTTTTTCTAACCCCCTTTTTTGTATATGAAACAGATTATAGACATTGAAACTTGGGAACGCCGGGATAACTACAACTTTTTCCGCAACTTTGTTAGCTCCTGGTATTCCATTACTACAGAGATTGATTGTACAGAGGCAAGTCTGGCTGCCAGAGCAGCGGGACGCTCTTTTTTCCTTTACTATCTTTATGCCGTGCTCCGTTCGGCAAACGAGGTGGATGAACTTCGTTTCCGTAAAGACAAGAATGGACAGGTCGTCTTTCACGATCGGGTGGATATCATTTCTCCGATAGCCGTTCCCGGTAAGACTTTCTATACAATACGCATACCTTATCACGAAGATTTCAACCGCTTTTATGCCGAAGCCTATGCTTTGATTACCAATATTCCCGAAGATGGCGATCCTTATGGAGCCGAGAAGCATCTCGCGCAGCAAGGCGATTACGATGTAGTGCATTTGAGCGCTGTCCCTAAGATGTATTTCACCTCTACCACTTATACGCTTGCCGAAGCCGGGAATGCTTGCAGCCACCCTTTGATGACTGCCGGAAAAACGGTGACCCGTGAAGGGCGTCTGGTATTTCCACTTTCCATCTATGTGGATCATTCTTTTGTTGATGGTTCGCACTTGGCATCCTTCTTCGGAAAGATAGAAGAATACCTGAAAGAGATTTCACATGAATAAATCATAAAAGAGTAGTATCTATGAAGCGTTTCGTTTTTCTAACCGTTCTTTGTTGCCTGGTGCTTGGAATGAGAGCCCAGACAGCCAAAGAAGAAATCTTTGCAGATGTTCATCGTTCGGCAGCCAATTACTATGCCTATCCCGAACCGACTGTGGAGCAGACAGCTCCTCCTGCAGGTTATAAACCCTTTTATCTGAGCCACTATGCCCGTCATGGTTCACGGTTCCTTATAAATCCGGATGATTACGAGAAGCCGTTGGCAGTGATGCGTGAGGCTGATGAGAATGGTGTGCTCACTGAGTTGGGAAAGAAGACACTTTGTGTTTTGGATAGCGTCTCGCGCATGGCTAAGAGCAGATATGGCGAACTGACTCCGCTGGGTGCACGCCAGCACAAAGGCATTGCAGAGCGAATGTACAAGAATTTCCCGGAAGTCTTTAAAGGAGAAGCCGAGGTGGATGCATGCTCCACGGTGGTTATCCGCTGCATTCTTTCTATGGCGGCAGAATGTTTGAAGCTGCAATCTCTCAATCCGAAGTTGCAGTTCAAGAACGATGCCAGCTATGCCGACATGTACTATATGAATAACGATGACCCCTATGTCAAGACATTGTGCAAGGCGGATGAAGTGGTCGAGGCGAAGGCTGCCATCCGGAAGGAGCATGTACATCCGGAACGCTTGATGAAGGCTTTGTTCAACAACGAGGATTATGTAAACTGGAAAGTGGATGCCGGCAGATTGATGACCCGGTTGTTTGATGTGGCAAGCAACATGCAGAGTCTCGACACGAATCTGGAACTTTACTCTCTCTTCACCAAAGACGAATGCTATGATTTGTGGCAAATCAGCAACAAGAATTGGTATATATCCTATGGCCCGTCTCCGCTCACCAAAAGCGAAATACCTTATATGGAATCCAATCTGCTGGAAAATATACTGAATACGGCCGACACTTGCATCGTGAAGAAAGAGAACAGCGCAACTTTACGTTTCGGCCATGAATCTTGCCTGCTTCCTTTGGTATGCCTGCTGGAATTGGGTGATTGTGCTTATCAGACTACCGATTTAAGCAGACTCGATGAAACTTGGCGAAACTACAAGATTTTCCCGATGGCAGGCAACGTTCAATTCGTTTTCTTCCGCAAGAAAGGCAGTGATGACATTCTTGTAAAGGTGCTGCTCAACGAGCATGAGATGAAACTTCCGGTAGAAAGCGAACTGGCTCCTTATTACCATTGGAAGGATGTGGAGGCTTATTATAGGAATAAACTGAAAGCCTATAGACGATAGAAGTGTGTTAAAGCCGGTCATTGCTTGAGGGATGAACCGGCTTTATTTTTCATTTTTCTTTTTTCTTTCCCGAATTTTACATACGTTTGCAACATCTTAGCGATACCTTTGTACTTGAATGTAAAGATAGCCCTATGTATGCAGCAGAAACTCTAATTGATGAAAAGGCACTTGTTCTCCGCCTGATAGATGGAGATGAGGATGCTTTTTGTGAACTGTACGCTGCCTATAAGGGCCGCCTGATATACTTTGCCATGCGTTTTCTGAAGTCGCGCGAGCATGCCGAGGATGTTTTTCAGGACGCTTTCACCGTGATTTGGCAGAGCCGACGTTTCATCAATCCCGATGCTTCCTTCTCTTCCTACCTTTATACAATTGTTCGCAACCGTGTGCTGAATCAGCTGCGCGACCTCGATAACCAGAACAAACTCAAGGAGCATGTCCTTGCGCAGGCTGTGGATTATACCGATGAAACGAAGAATGAAATTCTAGCTAATGACTTGCGGCAACTAATCTTGCGTGCATTGCAGCAATTGACGCCCCGCCAGCGTGAAATCTTTGAAATGAGCCGTGAACAGCAGATGTCTCACAAGGAGATTGCTGAAACGCTGGGTATATCGGTCAATACGGTGCAGGAGTCTATATCCTTGTCATTGAAATCGCTGCGCGGATATTTGCAGAAGAACTCGGTAGCGGCCGACCTCGTGCTGCTTCTTGTTTGTATGAATTTGTAATGAAGCCCATCTTTCTTCCGTATGAGATAAAAAACGTTAAATACACCCTAGATGCTTCGCTTTTGCGTGTACTATTCTTTTAAAAGGGATAGTTTAAGAACATCTTTGTAGCTCCCCGCAAAAAAACGATTATGAAACATAACGAGAAAGATAAGACTTTGCTTCGCCGTTACTTGGATGACTTGTACACGGTTGAAGATGTCAGCAAGTTGGCAGACCACTTGGCTGTGCCGGAACCGGAAGGCATCCTTGAGGAACTGGCTGCCGATGTTTGGGACGAATCAGCGTCGCAACAACCGCTGACTGACCTCGAACGCGAGAAGTCGAAGAAAGAGGCGCGCCAATTGTTGAAGCGCATCGAGCACAAAAAACGGACCTGGTTTCGCCGCATGGCAACTGTCGCTGCAGCTGCGGTTCTTTGTTTGGTGCTGGGTGGCGTCGGATATCTGGATTACATCAACGAACAGCAGATTTCTTATCTGGAAGCCTCGACCTCTTATGGCGAATGCAAGCAGGTGTTGCTTCCTGACGGCACGCAACTGGTCTTGAACTCCTGCTCCCGCATTCGCTATCCCGACCGCTTTGCGGGCAACGAACGCAGGGTGGAGCTCGAAGGTGAGGGCTACTTTCGGGTTCATCGCAACGAGAAGCAGCCGTTCATTGTCAATACCCATCATTTCGACGTTCGTGTATTGGGCACGTGCTTTGATATCAAAGCTTATTTGTCCGATGAGGTTGTTTCTGTCGATGTGGAGAGTGGCAAGGTGCAAGTGGACTTGCCAGAAGCCATGATGCGCTTAAGCGCCCAGGAGCGGGTGTACATCAATACCATTTCCGGCGAATACAACAAGCAGCATGAAAAACGCACTGTGGCAGTATGGCGGAAAGGCGGATTGCGATTCAGCAGTACTCCGATAAACGATGTTGCAAAAGAGTTGGAACGCGTTTATAATTGCTCCATCTCTTTTGCCGAAGGGCAGGTGTTCAAGAATCTGATTTCGGGCGAGCACGACAACAAGAGCCTGGAAGCTGTGTTGCAGTCTATCGAATATACCAGCGGCATTCATTATAAGAAAGATGGGAACAAGGTATTGCTCTATAAATAGTGTGAATCAGGAGTTGAATTTGACTCGCTATTATACAGTTATAAGCAAAGCCTTATATCGAACTCAGGCCAATATAGAAAAAAGGGCTTGGTGCTGTCCGTTTGAAGGGTATTTGAAAGGCGTTTGTAGTGTACTGTGCAGGCATTCATTGTGTTTCGCACATACGTTTCTCCTGAAAAGTCTTTGAGTTTGTTGACGCTCCACTTAAGTGAACAAGTATGTTCACTAAGATGGCTCGAATTGTTCACTATCGTGAAGAAGACAGACCACTATAGTGAACACACTATCAATTCACTGCATTTTTCGTAAGAAACACCGATGCTTTCCCTACAAATGACGGGGCAGAAAGATACTCGGCAAGGTGAGTGAGAGCAATTTCCATGGGTGAGGGCAAAACTTGCCCTCACCCATGGAAATTGCTCTCACTCACCTCCGAAACACCGATGAACAGGGAGGTTCAGGAAAACGGTGAGGGTGGTGAGGGCAAGTTGAAGAAACTCTTGTTACTCAAGCACGGATTATTTCTTTCTTATCAGTTATGAACTGTTTCAGAAACGCTTATGAGTTAAAAGTACTATCTCAATTCCCCTCCTTCAAGAAGGAGGGGTGCCCAAAGGGCGGGGTGGTAGGTGAGGAAAGAAAACCTTATTCTTATGATTCATAGGTGTTTATTGTTTTACCTACCACCTCCCCCTACGGGTAGAAGGTGTGTCAGAAGTGATAAGGGAACACGAATTACACAAATTACGCAAATAAGCGACTCGGATAATCCCTGATTATCAGTAGTCATTAAAAAGCATGATTTGTATAATTTGCGTAATTTGTGTTCTAAGTCTCTATTTCGACACACCCTCAATTGAGATAGTACTGCTAATCACTTAGGTTCCTTTCTTATCAAATATGAATATAATTCAATCACTGCTTCGCATAAATAGTGAAAATATCTTAATGAGACCCCTGCTTCTTCGGGCGACTGTGTACTATATATAAGCGAATCGCCAGAGTGTTAACCTTTATCATTAATAAAATTAAGTATGAAACCACCAACTTGAGCTACACAAAAAAATAGGAGCTGTCTCTAAGAGAAGCCCCTATTCCGGTAATCCGGACGGATATTCATTCGTTTCGACCCGTGTGAATAACGTATCGCGCATTACACATCTTTGTTTTTAATAATTTATTTCAATTACTAAAACGCACAAATTTATGAATAATCTTCCTAATACTGAAAGGAAATGTAGAAATGTAGATTCATTTTTAGCTTTTTTACTGTTCGTATGCTTGTTGTTTACAGCCCCATACGTGCGGGCACAAGAGACAAGAAGCATTACACTGAATGTTCAGAATGAAACGGTAGAGAATGTGTTCAACCAACTGGGCGTGCAGACTGGTTTGAAATTCTTCTATGACCAAGAAATAGTCAATGCAGCTCCACGCATCTCCATCCATGTTTCCAACGCTTCTTTGCAAGAGGTCTTGGAGCAGATTACCTCGCAAGCAAAATTATATTTCAATAGGGACAACAATACAATATCCGTAGGCAATCAGAAAAGTGGAGAGCTTATTGAGAAAGTGAGGACAAAGACAATCAACGGAAAAGTGGTAGACCCAAACGGGGAGCCGATTATCGGTGCCAGTGTATTGGTAAAGGGCACTGCCAATGGAGTGATTACCGATCTTGACGGAAATTATAGCCTGGCCGATGTACCCGGGAATGCGATGCTCGCCTTTTCATATATCGGCTATCAGACGGTAGAGATAAAAGCGGGCGGCAAAGGCCTGGACAGAATCGTCTTGATGGAAGACAACGAGTTGCTGGACGAAGTAGTGGTTGTGGGATATGGTGTGCAGAAGAAGCGCGACGTGACTACTGCCATTGCCAGCCTTCGTGCCAGTGATATGAAAGGCCAACCGGTTACTTCCATGGCCGAGGCGATGGTGGGCAAGATGCCGGGTGTGCAGGTGTCTCAGTCGACGGGTGCTCCGGGCTCTTCCTTGCAGATTAAGGTACGCGGAACGGGCACTATTACGGCAGGAACCTCTCCGCTCTATGTTGTGGACGGTGTGCCTCTTGCCCAGGAGCAGCTGAATACGTTCAATATGAACGATGTAGAGTCCATCGAGGTGCTGAAAGATGCTTCTTCGGCTGCCATCTACGGTTCGCGTGGTTCGAACGGTGTGGTACTGATTACTACCAAGAGAGGGCAGGAAGGGCGTGCTACAGTTTCCTATAACGGATACTATGGCTGGCAGACGGTTTCAAAGAAGATAGACATGCTGAATGCCTACGAGTATGCCGATTTGGTGAACGATGCACGCAACAATACGTATACCGACAAGATGGAGTCCATCAACCGTAAGCTCATAGCGCAGAATAAGAATCCTTTGTCTTTTGACATCTCGGACAGCAATGCCATCCGTCTGCAAAATACAAGCAATGATTATAATACAATTGTTCCCGTTGAAATCTTGCCATACCTGAGAGGTGAAAAAGGACTGGTAGACACGGACTGGCAGGACGAAATCTTCCGTACGGCAGGCATGCAGAGCCATTCGGTTTCTGTCTCAGGCGGCAGCCCGAAGATAAGATATTATGCGTCTGTAGATTATTTGTCACAAGAAGGTGTCATTATCAACAGTGACTTTACGCGCTACAGCTCGCGCTTCAACCTCGATGTAACCGAAGGTATTTTCAAGTTCGGCCTTTCGCTCAATCCGTCTGTAACGATAGAGAATGCGGTTAATTCTGACGGCGCTTACAATTCGGGCGGTGGCGGTATCATTGCTTCGGCGCTGCACAGTGCTCCTATATTTCCGGTTTATAATCCCGACGGTTCATTTTGCTTCTCTCAGAATGCCTGGAGTCCCAATACACAGACAGTACTCGAAAACGGTTCCATAAAGAAAGGTAACAGCCAGACGCAAGTATGGAATCCCGTAGCATTAGCCATGTTGCAGAAGGACGAAACGAAGGCATCCCGTGTTTTTGGCAATATTTACGGAGAAGTGGCTTTTATGCCCGAATTGAAGTATCGGGCCAATTTCGGTGTGGATATTTACAGTAGCTCGCAAGATACGTTCCGTCCGTCCACTATCCCCATTTCCAATACGGAGGGAAATCCGGAGTCGGTGCCCGAAGCAACGGCGAAGACTGCCAAGATGTACAACTGGCTGTTTGAGCAAACGATGAGCTATAATAAGGAAATCCACGGGCATTCTCTTTCTGCACTGGTAGGCTGGACCATGCAATACCAACGAGACGAAAGTACTTATGCTTTTGCCAACGGATTCATTACGAACAGCGTGCCCACTCTCAATGCAGGTACCGTTACCCGCGGCAATTCGCATGCTTCCGAATGGGCCTTGCTTTCAGGACTTGCCAGAATTCAGTATAACTATAAAGGCAAGTACATGCTTACAGGAGCAATCCGTGCCGACGGTGCTTCCCGTTTTGGCAAACAGAACCGTTGGGGATGGTTTCCGTCGGTATCTGCCGGATGGCGTCTGACGGAAGAGCAATTTATGAAGTCGCTGACTTTCATCGACGACTTGAAACTTCGCGCCAGCTACGGTCTGACGGGTAACTTCCGTATTCCCAACTATGGTGCACAAGGCGAAGTTGCCTATTATAGTTATGTGTTGGGCGGAAGCAATGCCGAAGTAATAAAGGGTGCGGCCCCCAAGAGCATGCCCAATCCCGAACTGCATTGGGAAAAGACAGCGCAGGTGAATGTAGGTTTCGATGCGTCGCTGTTCAGTAACCGTTTGACTTTGGGGCTGGATTTATATAACAGTAACACGTATGACTTGTTGCTCAATGTCCCCGTACCCATGACAACCGGTTACAACACTCGCCTCGAGAACATCGGCAAGGTGAACAACAAAGGTGTGGAATTCAATATCGCCACCAATCAGAAGATGGGCGATTTCAACTGGAGTGTTTACTTCAATATCTCGAAGAACATCAACGAAGTGAAAGAACTTGGACCGGGCAATGCCGATATTATTTCTTCCGGTTCGGTGAGCAATGCCTATTTCATAACCCGCGTGGGTGAGGCCATCGGAAGCTATTATCTTCCAGTGGTAGAAGGTGTCTATAAGAATCAGGCCGAAGTGGATGCAGCTTTGCACTACAAGGATTCTCCCACCAACTACGGACTGGCCGACACGAAGCCGGGCGACTTCAAGTTCAAGGACGTCAATGGAGACGGGATACTTGATATTTCGGATACCGACCGCGCCATCGTGGGCAACTATATGCCCGACTTTACTTATGGCTTCGGTGCTACACTGGCTTGGAAAGGCATTGACTTCGGCATTGTGTTTCAAGGTGTGCAGGGCAATGAAATCCTGAACTTGTCTCGCCGGTATTTCTATAACCACGAAGGGAATATGAATAACTACAAAGGAGCTTTGAACCGCTGGAAGTCGGAAGACAATCCTGGTAGTGGAATGAATGTACGTGCCAACCGCGTCAGTAAGGGGCAGAACGGCACCACCTCTACATGGCACGTGGAAGACGGGTCTTACCTGCGCATCAAGAATATTTCGTTGGGATATACCTTGCCCGAAAACTGGCTCAAAAAGGTGTATCTGAAGTCGGCGCGCGTATACTGTTCCATCCAAAATCCGTTTACCTTTACCAACTATGAAGGCTATAATCCGGAAGTTTCAAATCGCAGTGCCGCTACTACCAATGGCGAAGACTATGGTGTATACCCGTTGGCAAGAACCACTTCGATAGGTGTTAATCTTACGTTTTAATCTTAAAAAGACAGTAATATGAAAAAAGTAATAATGTTTGTTCTTACAGCAATGGTTCTTTCAAGTTGTAGTGATTTTATAGACTTGAAACCTATTGATTTTCCTACGGAGGAAACCTTTTATAAGGATGTGAAGGGTTTGGAAGGAGCCGTTATAGGTATCTATGATGAGTTGCAATCCAGCGACCAGTATGGAGCGAAGTTCATGACTTTGATGGAAGTACGTGGTGACAATGTGAAGAATGACAATTCCGGTGCCAGTGGCGGCATCACTTATCAGATAGAAGTTTTCACGGAAACTCCGGCAAACTCCAACTTGTCGGGGGCATGGCTTTCGTTGTACAAGACTATTTATCGTTGCAACCTGGTGTTGCAGAATGTGGAAGAAGTGCCGATGTCCGACGAACAGCGCTCTCGCATTGCCGGACAAGCTTCGTTTATACGTGCTCTTTGTTACTTTAACCTGGTTCGCTTGTGGGGCGAGGTGCCCATCATTACAAAAACGCAGACCGTGGCCGAAGCGCGTAACAACAAGCGTGCTCCCATTGATGAAGTCTATGGGCAGATAATCAGCGACTTGGCTGTAGCCAAAGGTTTACCCGCGGTTTGGCCCGAATCGGAAAGAGGCCGTGCCACTTCGTATGCGGCGCATGCATTGCTGGCAAAGGTTTATTTATATAGGAAGAACTATCAGGAAGTGGTCAATGAACTTGCTCCGGTGGTAGCAGCCATTCATGCCGGAAAAGACTTGATGCTGGTGCCCATGCCGCAAACTTTTCCCAACGACTTGAAGACGAGCAAGGACATTATTTTTGCCGTTCAATATCTGAAAGGTGGAGTAGGCGAGTCGGTACATCAGAACAACCGCTATCGTAACAATGACAATGGCAATATCATCTCATTGGAGCAAGCGGAGTTTGAAAGCGACAAGGATAACCGTAAGGCCCTGGTAGAACCTACGGGCAGCGGACAGCGTCCGGGCAAGTTCAATGCTCCGGCAACGAACAATGAGACCAGTGCCGACTTTCCGGTAATGCGTTGTGCCGAAGTGATGCTGATGTATGCCGAAGCTGCCAATGAGCTTGCCGCTGTTCCTACACAAGATGCTTTGGATGCTCTGAATGCCGTACGCACAAATGCAGGTCTTGAAGGGAAAACATTGGCCGAACTGTCCACAAAAACACTCTTCCGCCAGGCAGTATATAAGGAACGCCGTTTGGAGCTTGCTCTGGAGTGCGACCGTTGGTTCGACATTGTTCGCACCGGACAAATGGCTGCCATATTTCCCGGTATTGATGCTTACCGGCAGCTCTATCCGGTTCCTCAAACCGAAATAGAGAATGTCAATGACAAAGCCGGTTGGCAGAACGAAGGCTATGCATTGGAATGATTGAATTTATAATCCATGAAATGATGAAAAAGATATATTTATTGCTGTTTGCTGTTTTGGCAGTATTGCAGCTTTCGGCTCAAGACCGAGTGACGCAGATTCGTGAAAAACTGATGAATCGCGACCAGAGTTCAGTAATTGTGGTAGCCCATCGCGGCGACTGGCGCAATTTTCCGGAAAACTCTTTAGAGGCAATAGACAATGCCGTTAGAATGGGTGTGGATATTGTGGAACTGGATGTAAAGAAGACAAAGGATGGTGAACTGATACTGATGCACGACCGGGCACTGGACCGCACAACCACCGGCAAGGGGCTGGTTTCGGAAGCCACTCTCGACTACATACGTGGGTTGAAGTTGAAAAACGGCTGCAACATACGTACCATCCACAAAGTTCCTACTTTGGAAGAGGCCTTGCTGCATGCCAAAGGCAAGATAATGATAAATCTGGACCAGGCCGACCTCTATTTCGACCAGATTTATGAGCTGATGAAGAAGACCGGAACCACCAAGCAGATTATAATGAAAGGGCGCAAAACAGCAGCCGAAGTCAAGAAACAATTCGGCGATTATCTGAATGACGTAATCTATATGCCCATTGTCGACCTCGACAAGCCGGGGGCCGAGGAACAGATAGAGACGTTTGTCAAGGAGATGTCTCCCGTAGCTTTTGAACTGCTGTATGTAAAGGACTCCAACCCGCTTCCCAAGAAGCTGGCAACGACTTTAGCCGACCGCTCCCTTATCTGGTACAACACTTTGTGGGATACGATGGCAGGCGGACACGACGATGACATGTCTTTGCAAAACCCCGATGAGGGCTATGGCTATTTGATTGACACATTGGGATGCCGCATCCTACAGACTGACCGTCCGGCTTATTTGCTGGAGTATCTGAGAACGAAAAAAATGCACGAATAAAGCAATTTGGTTCACTATCCGTTCGAGTTCCGCAAGCTTGGTTGCAAAGGCTCTGGCATAATACAAATTTATATTCAGTAATCTCTGTCATTCAGCGGAGTGTAGCGACGGAATATCTCCTTTCCTCGCTATACATCCGCCGGATGGTTGCGATTGAGCTTGCGAAACTTAAATCCAATAACAAAATACAATGTTGAAACATCTTATAAATTTCTACAAGGTTTCTTCCGATAAACCTTGTACCGACCTTTCTGTGTCCGCCTGTCAACGGCGCTTGAAGCGGCTGCAATGGTCTACTTTTCTTGCGGCAACGCTTGGCTACGGCATGTATTATGTATGCCGTCTCAGCTTGAATGTAGTGAAGAAACCGATAGTGGAGGAAGGTATTTTCTCCGAAACAGAACTGGGTATTATCGGTTCCGTACTTTTCTTCACTTATGCCATAGGTAAGTTTACAAACGGTTTCCTGGCCGACCGCAGCAACATCAACCGTTTCATGACTACCGGACTCTTGGTCACGGCATTGGTGAACCTTTGTCTCGGCTTTGTCCATTCATTCATCTTGTTTGCCATCCTTTGGGGCATCAGTGGCTCCAGTCGATGGGGGCCGCTTCTTGCGTGGTAGGCTTGTCACGCTGGTTCACCGACAAACAGCGCGGTTCTTTCTACGGCTTCTGGAGTGCGAGCCACAACATCGGCGAGGCGATGACATTTATCATCATTGCCTCCATTGTCAGTGCTTTCGGCTGGCGGTATGGTTTCTTTGGAGCAGGACTTGTGGGGCTGGCAGGTGCATTGATTGCCTGGCGTTTCTTCCACGATACACCGCAAAGCAAAGGGTTGCCCATTGTCAATATGCCTAAGGCGAAGAAAAAAATGAGTGTGTTGGAAAGCGAGGAATTCAGCCGTGCGCAGAAAGCCGTACTTCGCAATCCTGCCATCTGGATATTGGCACTCAGTAGTGCTTTTATGTATATCAGCCGTTATGCGGTGAACAGTTGGGGCGTATTCTATCTGGAAGCGCAGAAGGGCTATTCTACACTGGATGCCAGTTTCATCATTTCCATCAGTTCGGTCTGTGGCATTGTGGGTACGATGTTTTCCGGTGTCATTTCGGACAAGCTGTTCGGCGGCCGCCGTAATGTGCCCGCCCTTATCTTCGGACTGATGAATGTGGTTGCACTCTGCTTGTTCCTGCTGGTTCCCGGTGTTCATTTCTGGGTGGACGCTTTGGCCATGATACTTTTCGGCCTTGGCATCGGTGTGCTGATTTGCTTTCTCGGAGGGCTGATGGCTGTAGATATTGCTCCGCGCAATGCTTCGGGCGCAGCATTGGGCGTTGTAGGTATAGCCAGCTATATAGGTGCAGGATTGCAAGACGTAATGAGCGGCGTGCTGATAGAAGGGAACAAGCAGTTGGTGGATGGCGTGGAGGTGTACGACTTTACCTACATCAACTGGTTCTGGATAGGGGCGGCATTGCTATCTACATTGCTGGCTTTGTTTGTGTGGAATGCGCGGAATGAAGAAGAAGCATAGCACATTGCCAAAGCAGCTTAATTCTATCCTTACATCGGCAAATGAATAGAATAAAGGGGAGTTTGCAACTAAAATTCGAGGCATCATAGCGATGCCTCTTTTATGGGATTTGATTTGCTGTACTTCCCAAATGCTCCTGGCTATAATTCTCATAGTTTGTGTATTTAGGGCAAACTTAGATAACAAATGTGTTTTGGAAAACAAACATCCTTTTGATTTTCAGAATGTGGAGTTGTCTTTCATTTAAAAACACTCAAAAAGTATGAAGTTCCTGCCGCACCAAAATCACTTTGAATTCTTTTTTCACATAATATTTCCTTTTATCTGCCTTTATTTGCGAAAATATTGATAATATTGCCATCTCTTTATGTCCGTAAAGGATATGCTTTTGTTGCAAAAATCTAAGGATATGGTCGATTCTACAGATGAAAAACGCTTATTGGCCGAATTGGGTGCAGGCTCTTTCCAGGCATTCGAGAAGCTCTATCACAGATATAGCGGTAAGCTGTATAACTTCATCATGCGTATTTCCGCGGGCAACCGGTATATGGCTGAAGAAGTGGTGCAGTCCACCTTTATCCGTATATGGGAGGTACGCGGAACAGTAGACCCGGAATCATCATTCATATCTTTCCTCTGCACCATTGCCAAGAATCTGCTGATGAATATGTACCAAAGGCAGACTGTAGAGTTTGTCTATAACGAGTATCTGATGAAAAGCGGCGTAGACCGTGATTTCCGGACGGAAGAAGGCATCGACCTGCACTTTCTGCATGAGTACATAGACTCATTGGCAGACAAGCTTCCCGAACAACGCAAAAAGATATTCATTCTGAGCAAAAGGCAGCATTACACCAATAAGGAGATAGCAGAACAATTGGGAATATCCGAGAGTACGGTTGCTACACAGTTGTCTCTTGCCGTAAAATTCATGCGCACGCAGTTAATGCAGAATTACGACGCTGTTCTTGCCCTTTTATTTGTATTCTTTGTTAATGAAGTGTAAATGTGACAAGGGATTTTGGATAATAAGCGGGATGAAAGTGTATACTTTTAAATAACAAAAAGATGGATAAGGCACAGTATAGAAAACTAATGGACTGGATGAAGAACGACTGCCACCTGCAAAACTGGTGGGAGGAGGAATTCGCCAAATCGGATGCAGAGATTGATTCTGCATTGCGCAACAAGATGTTTGTCCGTATCAAGGAAGAGACGGTTGGCAAGTCACGCTCTGCGCGGGTTATCCGTATGAATATTCTGAGATGGGCTGCCATGATTTGTCTGCCCGTTTGCCTCGCTTTCTTCACTTATTACTTGATAGACATGTCGCAAACACCCGGAATGCCTTTCGTTGTGAAGGCCGATAAGGGTGACAAGGCAAGGATTGAGTTGCCGGATGGGACGAATGTTGTTCTGAATTCAGCATCTCAAATGAGTTATTTGAATGATTTTGGTAAAAAAAACAGGTGTGTGCAACTCAATGGAGAAGCTTTTTTTAAGGTTGCTCATGATGAAAGTCGTACTTTCATAGTGCAAGTCGGTGAGCTGGAAGTGAAAGTTCTGGGAACTTCTTTTAATGTTTCGGCTTACGAAGACGACGAGGACATCGTTGTTGTGTTGCAAGAAGGTAAAGTAGGGGTGTACGCCCAAGGAATGTCGCACACCATGATTCCCGGCGACAAGCTGGAATACAATAAGCTTACCCAAAAGCTGACTACCACAAAAGTGAATTCCGAAGATTACATTGAGTGGATAAAGGGAAATCTGTATTTCGACAAAGAATCGTTGAAGAATATCATGAACACTCTTTCGCGCATTTATAATGTAGAGATACGCTTTGAGTCGGATAAGCTTTTGAACGAACGTTTCACCGGAACCATCCCCGGCAATGGCATCCGGAGTGCTTTGAACATGCTGATGCTTACTGCCGATTTTACGTATGAAATGGACGGCTCTGTCATCGTAATAAAAAGCAAATAGGTTAACGGGAGTTAAAATCGCAAGGCGGCTTGGACGAAGACATAGGGGTGGCTGTATACTTATCAAACCTATAAAAGTTTTGATGTATGAAACACAAGTTAGCCTTTTTAAGACTCTTCCGCTCCTTTGTCGGGAGAAGTGGTAATCGGAACGCAGTGCGGACTGTCTGTCTGGCATTGTTTCTAAGTATTTCCTTTAGTGCTTATTCCCAAATCACAATCAGCTTCAAGGAGCAGCCGTTGAGGTCTGCCCTGAAGCAGATAGAGCAGGTGAGTGCCTATAAGTTCTTTTACAATGAGAGCCTGCCGGATTTGGACCGGAAAGTATCGTTGAATGTGCAGGATGCAACGATTGACCAGACTATGCGGCAGCTTCTGGCAAAGACGGCTCTTTCGTATAAGCAGGAGCAGGGGAATGTAATTGCTCTGATTCGCAAGCCTGCGCAAAACGCTTCATCTGCAAAGAAAATAACCGGTATTGTTGTAGATGCCAATGGTGAACCTATTATCGGTGCTACTGTTATGGTGAAAGGTGCTTCCAACGGAGGAATTACCGATGTGGATGGTGTATATTCTCTTATGGATGTGCCCGGAGATGCCATGATTTCAATTTCCTATGTCGGATATAAGACCGTAGATATTAAAGTGACGGATAAATCGCTGGCAAGAGTAATCTTGAAAGAGGATACGGAAATGCTTGATGAGGTGGTTGTTGTGGGCTATGGTGTACAGAAGAAGAGCGATATAACCGGTTCCGTATCTTCCGTGAAATCAGAAGAATTGCTCTCTGCTCCCAATACAAGTACAGCGCAGGCTCTTCAGGGACGCGTATCGGGTGTTGTAGTACAAAACACCAGTGGTGACCCTGCTGGTGCTGTCTCTATCCGTATTCGCGGCTCAAACTCTCTGACCTACGGTAACGACCCTTTGGTGATTATCGATGGCGTACAAGACGGAAACATCGGCAGCTTGAATCCTAACCAGATTCAATCCATAGAGGTTCTGAAAGATGCAGCGGCCTTGTCAGTATACGGCTCTAAAGGTGCCAATGGTGTCATTCTTGTAACAACCAAGAACGGTACAGCCGGCAAGGCACGCATCTCTTATAACGGATTTGTTTCATTTGACCAGGTAAGGAAGAAGTTACCTTCTCTGAATGCGACAGACTATGCAACTTTGCTGAATGAAGCGAGAATTGAAAACGGGCAAAATCCGATTTTTATGCAGGATGAGATTGCCGCTTTAGGAGAAGGAACCAATTGGCAGAATGAAATATTCAGAGAAGCCATATCCCACACGCACAACGTCAGTGTGAGTGGTGGAAAAGAAGGCATATCCTATTTTCTGGCAGGGGGATATGTCGACAAGCAAGGGGTTGTCTTGAATACGGATTTCAGGGAATATACTTTCCGCTCAAATTTTAAGATACAAGCCAACAAGCGTTTGAGCTTTATACTGAACACCTTTGCTTCCTATAACAAATCACAGAAAGGTGAATATGAACAAGCTATCAGTTCGGCATTGCAATGGTCGCCCACCAAGAAGGTTTATGATTCCGAAAGCGAAGGCGGCTATACGCAGCCGGGCGGTGTAGGGCCTACTTCGTTCAATCCGGTAGGATATGCCAAGGAGTTTGTAAATGATAACTCTGCTTCCGTGTTTAATGTTGCTGTCACGGGTGAATATAAGTTTTGGGATTTCCTGAAATTTTCGACCTTGTTTTCATACAAGACCAATAGCCGGACTTCAGGCTATTTCGACAATCAGGTAGTGAACAACGGTCCGACTACGGAAGTAAGCGGAAGCAAAACGCAGTCTAATTATATTGCATTGCAAAGTACCTCAATCCTTACTTTCGACAAATCTTTCGGTAAGCACAATGTGCAGGCAACCGGTGTTTACGAAATGCTGAAAGATAGCTATGATGGCACGACAGCATCAGCCAAAGGCATCCCCGTGGGATTGGGATACAATGGAATACAGTTTGGTTCTATCTTGCAGCAGCCTTGGGCGGAAACTTCCAAAACAACCATGCAGTCGTTCATGGGACGCGTCAATTACAGTTATCAGAAGCGGTATATGTTGTCGGCTTCCGTTCGTTACGACGGTGCCAGCCAATTGGCCGAAGGGCATAAATACGACGGTTTCACAGCCTTTTCCGTAGGATGGAATTTGATGGAAGAGGCTTTTATGGAGAGATTCCGTCATGTTGTCCCCGAATTCAAGTTAAGGGCCAGCTACGGAACGGTGGGCAATGCGGCTGTTCCGTCGTTTGCCTCCCAGTTGAAGTTTACTCCCGGCTTGGATGCCAACAACAATCCTACCCTTGCCATTTCCCAGTTGAGTAATGAAAACCTGAAGTGGGAACGTACGAATGAGCTGAATGTAGGTATCGACAGCCGTTGGTGGGGCGGCAGGCTGAGTTTTTCTGCCGAGTATTACAAGAAGAAGACAACCGATTTGTTGATGTGGCAGAAGGTGCCCACGGCATTGGGAGTAGAATCTATCCTGACAAATGTAGGCGCGGTATCCAATCGGGGTTTTGACTTGACATTCGGTGGTATTCCCGTATCGACAAAAAACTTCAAATGGGATATAAACTATACGGTGAACTATAATAAGAACAAAATTCTGGAACTGGATGGCCTTTCCGATATGATGATTTACACCAGCAATGCCGACTTTCCCGGATTGGTAGGCTCTTACGTGCAGATGGTAGGACAGCCGATGGGTACATTCCTGGGCTACACCTTTGCCGGAGTGTGGAAACAGAATGAAGCGACTACGGCAGCCTTGTATGGTGCTAAGCCGGGAGATGCCAAATATGCAGATCTCAACAGGGATGGAAAAATAGATAAAGAAGACATCGGTATCATAGGCAATGCGCAACCCACATGGAGCTTTGGCTTCAACAATACATTTACCATTTACGATTTCGACTTGAACATCTTCTGGCAGGGAGTAGCGGGTAATGATGTTTATAATCAGAACCGTGTGCGCCGTGAAGTCTATTCTTCGGATGCTTTTCCTACCAATCCGGTTATAAAAGAGCATTGGACACAGGAGAACGAAACGGACATCCCGTCATTTTCGGGGACAGAATATGTCAACTCTTCCCGTTGGGTTGAAAAAGGTGCTTATCTGCGGTTGAAGAATATCACTTTGGGCTATCGTCTGCCCCGGCAACTGTTGTCGAAGATTGGATTCAATGCTGCCCGCATTTATGTAAGTGCCAACAACCTTTGGACGATAACGAACTATACCGGATATGACCCCGAGGCCAGTATGGGA
>ERZ779729.1334-NODE-1334-length-17908-cov-5.506638_pt1 | contig 17908 bp, 11 predicted proteins | sample MGYA00511072_ERZ779729 | MGnify/ENA primary metagenome ERZ779729 (study PRJEB29588, sample SAMEA2156675) | human gut metagenome | biome: human gut; feature: human-associated habitat; material: faeces | place: Denmark | collected 2008/2010 ...
GACGATGACGACCTGCAATGGGCCCGCCGCTGTGCACGTGCTGCTACCCTCCTATTGGGCAAGAAACCAAGAACAGGATTAAGACGATAAAGCCATGAAACAGGCACACAAAAAGCGGTCGCCTCGTGCGACCGCTAATACCCCTCCAGGATTGCCGGATATGGGAGAAATTATTTTATAAATCTGAAAAATTTCAAAATTCACCATTGACGAATCGTTTCCTTCGGAACAGGAAGAATTCTTGAGATTCGTCCATAACTCAGCCCAGTTGCTCGTAATTTGAGAGCCGTCTTTAAATATCGCTCTTGCTGTTCAATGTAACTTTTCATTACTTCGCTTGTAATAAGTCAACTTTTTTCAGGACAAGACAGATTATAACAATTTTACTCCAAACTCACGCATCGTTTCTTCGCTATCTCTTCCCGATATTGATTTACCTGTCGCTTGTTCAATCCTATCAAGTAATTGTTTTGTACGATCAATGAAATAAGCATCAAAATTATCTGTGGATAAATAAGCATAATTTACCTTGTGAGATTCTATTGCTTCTTGAATCTTTGCTTGGACTAACCCTTTGTTTGCCATAGTTCCAATATAGACACTTGGTGCATGTCCACCTATTGAACGATTGGATGATGCATATATAGGCGTCTTGTTGATAACTGAGTTCCATTTTATACGAGAGAGATTATTTTTCTCACAATAAGTCTGCGGAAATATATGATGAATATCGGCCTCCTCATCAATATACGATGCTATATCCATACGATTACCTGTCATAAAATCAAGAGGAGAATCTTGTAAAATTAGTGCCATTATACCTTTATACGCTGCACTATTTCTTGTCTGCATAGTTAATAAACGAGTCGGCTGAATGTTTGATCTATATACTGTCTCTGGCATATCACCACCATCCATCCAACGGAAAACACCCACTATATCTGTAGCAAAACGCGCTTCATTGGCACCTCCATATAATTCTCCCATTACTCCACACCAATACCAACGTGATAATAAACTTTGGTTTTTCCCAAGATGAAGCAATCTCTTATTTTCATTGTCATATGCAAAAATAGCTGCCAAAGGTATCAGTTGTGAGGAATATGGCAAATCTCTAGAACGAAATATGCCTTGATGCACCAAGAAATCAGCAGCATCGCAGAAACCTTTAACCAAAGCATCATGATATTTCAAATAATCCTGAAGTTCTAGTTTGAGGATATCTCTTTTCTTGCAGGTTACAGCCACTCGCTCATCATCGCCAGAAGCAACTCTTTTATAATATGAAACCAAAAGAGTCATCGCGGCTAATAAATTGGCACCAGTAATTTCTTTAAGTAGTTCACCGTTTACTTTTTGAGAAAATAAACTACGTATTGACTCCCAATCTTTTCTTAATTCATGTCCGTCAGCTGCAAAAGTGGCAGTAACCAACTCGAAAACGGTCAAAGGAACTCCACCTGTATTTACGTTCTCAAAAATCTGACAAACGGCTTCTTTGGGAGTTTCTTTATCCAATTGAATTACAGGCATATTATAATCTAATATAGGACGAAGAATTTTCTGGGAGAAGTCACGAAACAAATTTCTATAGTCTTTATCACCATGATAATAGTCTTCCATATCATAATGCCAATCCTCTGTATCATTATGGGAAAAAGTAATATTAAGAGGGAACATCAAATTCTCAAATTCTTTTTCTCTGGTAGATAAGTCTAGTGTTACAGTACGTCCTATATCTGTAGTTAGTTGTTTTTTCTCAGATACAGAAATAATGGCATCTAATCTATCAGCGGTAGGATCAAGACATTTTCGTATATCTAGATAGTAATAACGTTTGATTGTCGTATCACGATTTGTCTCTAATCTAGTATTAGTCGCTTTTTTACTTTTTAAAACTTGATATAAAGTGGTCAACCTCTGTTGTCCATCAAGCACAAGCCATTCAGGAGTAACCTGAGATATCGGTTCTACTCCATCAAACATACGATATTTAAAACGTATATGATCACCTCCATTCGCTAGGAACATTGCTGCACCCATCGGGAAACCTGAGGTGATGCTCTCTATGAGTTTACAGATTTTCGTATCGTCCCAAACCCAGCTACGCTGAAAATCTGGTAATTGAGCCTTGCCTTCTTCGACCATTTTTAAAAGGTCATCGAGTTTTTTATCGTGTGACTCTACTGCCATAGTTATTATTATTTACACAGATTTTAAATTTTACTTTCTTATCACCATCTTTAACACCCCTAAAACCTTAAATGATTCTTCTGGGTCAAGGATAACTGTTTTATATTCTTTATTTAGAGGAATTAATTCAATGAGTGAGTGCTCCCAACCATCTTCCGTAGCACGTTTCTCACTATGATATTTTTTGATGGTACAAGCTATATTGTCGCTATCATAGTCCTTTATATTATAACCTTCCACCAGTACGATTTCACCTTCGCGACTACCACCTGTATAGCGTGCAAAAACACAGTAATCTCCATTATTTATTTTTGGTTGCATACTATCACCCATTGCACGAACCACAAACATTGATTCATCTAAGTGTGACATTTCCGCAGATACATCTATCCATTGTGCTTCTTCGTACGGCACCTCAATTTCAGATAAATCGTGACAAGCGGCTTTAATGCTCGGATAGAATGGCAAATGTGTTACGAAACGTTGTGTATCAGATACCTCATCAATGATTCGCGATGAAATAGTAAGATTAGAATTTTCGTCTTCATTCTCAGTCGAATCCTTTGTTTCATGATATACGTCATTCTCATTAAAGTTCTCCACTTGTTCCATTATCTGACGAAATACTTCCGGACTATATTGTGGCGGATAACCATTCTTTACCAAACATACTTTAATGTCAAACTTCAATTGGTTACGAACATTCTGATTGTTCAACCAATCGGCAACACTCGATTTCAGATCAATTATCTCTTTAATCTTACGTGCTAAATCTCTGCACTTCTCATTAATCCTAATCCCATCTATCTCTTTCTCTTCACCATATACAAAATTAAATTGATCGCGTAGTAGGATTAAAATGTCATAAAATGCCTTTTCTTCAAAAGTAAGATTCAGTTTTCGGAAGCTTTCCCTATCTTTCTGCATTTCTTGAAGAATCTGTAAAGCTTGTTCAGTTGCACTCTTTATGATTTCTTCTGATGTTGCATCTTGAGCTTCACCAGCTTCCTCTGCACTTAAATGTTTTCTACGTTCATGATATTGTTTAATGGTTTCTTCCAGCATTTCCATAAACCGCTTGGCAGCTGCTCCATTAGTCCGACCATACTCTGTTATCTGCTTCTTGAGCATTTTAACCAGCAATTCCAATTTGGAAGCAGGCATCTTTACATCAGATAGCTTTTCAAAGTATTCCGGACTAAATATATCTTCCTCTTCTCCTATTTCCAAAACGCTTTCGACCTTGGTATATTTTAAGGCCTCTTCCACCATCTTAGCCACCTTTCGATTCATGGTTTCTGCATCAGGCACATCCGTTCCACTCATTTTACGCACAAAACCAGCTATCGCCATAAAGCATTGCGCTAAAGCAGATTCTTCTTCACTCAAATATCCTGATGGCTGGCATATGTCGTATGCTATACGCATCCGCTTAACCACCTTCAAGAAGTATGTTTTAAAAGATACTTTCTTTACTTTCTTACCATCATCAGAGGCTAAGTTTAACTGATCGTTTGACTTGAAAACATACTCTGCTGCTTTGGCCAATAGTGTATATCTCAGTGCCGGATCTGTATCTGGATTAAGGAATGGCGTTAAATCCTCTTTCTTGAATAAATCTTTCAGTATTGATAACTGCTCCCTGAATATCAATGTTGCCTGTTCTACATCGTCATCAGTCGGTGCAAATGTATTACCACCACCGCCATATATTTTCATAGCTTCACGCATATTGTCGCGTATGCCGATATAGTCAATGACAAGGCCGAATTCCTTTTGTGGATATTTTCTGTTTACACGGCTGATAGTTTGTATAAGCGTGTGTTTTTGTAATGGTTTATCATTATATAGATAGGTTAAGGACTCTACGTCAAAACCTGTAATCCACATATCCACAACAATCACAATGCGGAAATTACTCTTCTCTTGTTTGAATGCAGCATCTAAGTCTTCAGAACGTTTGTCATTCGTTACTCCCCCTAAATATTCATACATATCTTTAGGGTCGTTCTTACCCACACTGGCGACCATTGCCATAGTAGGCATTTCCGGCAGTTCTTTCAGCTCTTCTTCCGTACACACAACACCTTCGGGCGATTTCCTTAATTCAAACCATTCCGGGTATTTCTCTTGGAAAACAGTAAGTAGTTTGTATGCAATTTCACGTTTAGAGCATACCACCATTGCTTTTTGCACTCGGTCTGGATCACCATTACATGCATTTATGTAATGGTCGTGTATATCCACAGCTAAACGTTCCAATCTTTGTGGTTCACCAAGAATCACTTGTAATGAACTCATAGCTATCTTACTGGCTTCTATATCTTCTTTAGTGGAACCATCTTCAGCACAGCGTTTATAATATTCCTCTACTAACTGGATTTTTTCTTTATCTAAAAGAACTTTTGTAATCCGAGGGTGGTATTTGATTGGCACTGTTATCTCATCAGCAACCGCTTGATCCATGGTATATCTGTCAATCTCATCACCAAACGTTTGATAGGTTTCTGCAATGGGAGTACCGGTAAATCCTACAAATGTAGCATGTGGTAAAGCTTCACGAAGCACCTTTGCGTATGGTTTGGATAACACAGCTCTCATTTGTTCATCATTACTTGCTGCTAACTCTATTTCATCTTCATTCGGCTTACTGAATTTGATACGTTTAGCACTTTCCAACTGGGTACGATGTGCTTCATCGCTAAAGCAGATGATGTTAGAGCGTTTGTTAATGAGTCCCACTGGGTCATCTTCACGGTCACAAAATTTCTGTATCGTGCAAATATAAAATCCCCCGCTTTCTCGTGCAGCCAGTTCTTCCCGCAGTTTTTTGCGTGTAGGCACCACAGACACCTCACCTAATCCGAGGAACTCTTTACTCTTGGTAAATAACTTACTACCCTGTTTCTGCAAGTCATCTCGATCTACTATCATCAAGATGGTTGGCGAACCAATTTCCGATGCACATCGCATAGAAAGTTGACGTGCAAGAAAAGCCATTGTGTAGGTCTTCCCACATCCGGTAGCTCCAAAATATGTACCTCCTTTTCCACTTTTCTCCTTCACAGATTTCACGATACTTTCACGAAGCAGCCGTGTGGCAAAGAATTGAGGATAACGGCATACTATTTCTTTCTCCTTATCATCATATTCCTTGTCCTGAAAATAAATGTAGTCTCGGAATATTTCGAGGAATCTTTCTGGAGAATAGACACCTTTCACCATGGTCAGCATCTCATCAAATGGGGATGTAGATACTTGATCATCATTGTTCACTCTACGCCAAGCATAAAAATGTTCGTATGGAGTACGCACTGTTCCAAGACGTGTTTTTACACCATCACTTATACATGCTAATGGACAATAATGAAGCAAGTGTGGGATATCACGCCAGTAGCGAATATTTATCTGTTCCCAAGCATCAAATATGGTCGCTTTATCGTCTGCTGGATTTTTCAGTTCCATCACACAGAGCGGCATTCCATTTACATATAAAATAATATCTGGACGTCTATTCTTTGTGCGACCATTATTTACATAATCAACTGAAAATTGATTGACTACTCGGAATATGTTTTTAGCTGATTGGTCTTCCTTAGGTTTATCAAAATCAATGAGAGGTATGTTTCGTGTTGTACCGTTTTTAGATGTAAAGTTTACACCTTCAACCATCCATCCATAAACTTTATGGAGGGTTGCAAAGTCTGTTTCTGCTCCAACAAGTCGTACATTATCAACAATCTGTTGAATCTCATCCGCTTCAAGTCCCGTGTTGCTATTTGTCAAAAAGTCTATTAAGTCCTTCTCAAGCAGAACCTCTTTTTTATTGGCTCGTACAATCTCATCACCAGACATATATGTCCAGCCCTCTTGTTCCAAGAATGCAATAAATGCATTCTCAAAATCAGATTCACAGAAGTGACCGTTATAATTTATTAGTTTACTTTTCGACATTGTATATTTCTTAGGATAGTAATCTTTTATGTAATATACAAAATACTAATTAATGCCTCATTTCTATTTTGAAGTGGAAATATATAATGTACCGCTATAATTAGGGTCATCACTTTCTCCAAATTCAACGGTTATATTTCCATCTTTCCTTGTTGTAAGACATTTGCGATCTTCCCCTTTTACTTTCCAGCCACGACTCATGTTTGTATATTTAACGGAGGCGCTAGCATCAATTTTATTTGTATCAGAAATAATCGTAAGTCTTGGATTAACCAATGAAACAAATTCCGAATGATATGCTGATTCTCTTCCATGGTGTGGTGCGACCAATACATCTGCATTTCTAACAGCATCTTTAAAATCTCTTTGCTGCATAAGTATGTCCAATGAATCCTTTTCATTATCACCACATACTACGACTTTTACATCAGATAGTGTAAAAACAGTAATTATGCTGAAGTTATTAAAATTAGAGTGGTCGCAAGCTGATGTTGAAAATGTTTGAATTTCCAAGCCATCATAATTATTAGGATTTCCCGTATAATTTTCATCATCAACGCCTACTGGTGAATTATACCTATCGTTGATTTCACAATATTTTTCAAACTTCGCCCTGTCACAATATCGCACGCCTTCCATAATTTCTTCATTAGTCAGAGATTTAGGACGATGCAATATCTTTGGTGGGTTTATATCAAAGTTGAGGATATCACTTATATGATCCAGATGTGGGTGGCTTATAATCATATAAACAATATTATTCCACATAAGCTTCCTTAATGGAGAAGAGTTTCCACTCTCAACCGTTCCAGTACCAAGATCAATTATTATATATTTGCCATTGGGAGCTTTAACATGGACAGCCAACCCTAGTTGTACATCCCAAACTGTCATTGTCGCTTGTCTTGCCATGATATTATTTTTTATTAGTTTTCAAATACTCATTAAGAACCTCTCTTGCATAATAGTATGCACGCTCTCTATATTTATTCCAACATATTAGCACTACCACAATCGACAAATATGATTGCCAACAACAAGGATTAGAATAAATCAACAATATAGATGAAATCAAAACTGTCGTAAGGATTGTCCTTGACAATGCATAGTGAGCATTGAAATCTGGCACTCTTGAGTTCTGATCTCCATTTACGGCTCTCATTGCTTTGTTGAATAATCTATCTTCCGAGGGATTTTCACAATCCATCCCCCGCTTCAGAATCTCTCGCACACTTTTAGTTTCGTAAAAGCGAACCTTTTTGATTCCTGTGTTATTAGGAATAAATAATCTATAAAACAAATTGTGCTTCTCATTATCATCGCTGAGTAGCCTATTTGATGGTTTCCCACCTATTGTGAAATAATATACAGGCTCCAATAAACTTCCAATAGCATTGATAATATAGCCACATAAAAATGCCATTGCTAAATATGCTACTGTGTAGTCATTGTTGTACTCTATCTCAAATGCATACATACCAATGACTAATAGTACATATCCGACAACCAAACTTGATAATACATCGTAATACTTAAAATTCATAACAAATATATTTATGAGTTAGCGGCTTTTTGCACTAGTGCGGGGCAAAGGGTTTTAAGTTGTTCTCGTGCTTCGAAGGCAATCTTTTTAGCCTCTTCAAGGCAAGTGTAGAGATTTACAACTGATTGTTGGACCTCAATTGGAGGTAGGGCAATTTTCACATCGCACAAATCACCAAAATTGAAATTTTCTCTTGCACTCCCCCATGAATTAAAGCGAACATATCTATCAAATTCTGCTGGTTTGAACAGCACATTGAGATATTCGGGTAGCAAATCAGGTCTTGTTACTTTAAAAACGCAATATATTGGTGAAACAACTATTGTTTCTTCCTTATTCAATGCACAAGCAAATACTTTCCATGTGTCAGTTGTAGGAACATAGGCAAAGCAATTATTAGGAACAATTTTATAGTTTGTTAATTCCTCTTTATTTACTCTCGAATTAGGTTCACGAAATTCCTTTTGCGTACTCAATCCTAACACCTTACTGTACAAATTATCTTTATTCTTTTCAGTAAGTTCCTCAATATATTCACCAAGGGTTACTTCGGGGTATTTGTTTTTACAATCAACAACCATTGCTTCGCAAGCCTTAGTAAGAGGCTCAATGAGTGCTTCATTTTGCTCTGCAAGAGATTTTAAGCCGTTATAGGTAGCGACCAACTCCTTCTGCACCTCAATAGAAGGAAGAGGAATTTCAATACGACACATCTCACTCCAATCAAATGTTTCCCTTGCACTTCCCCATGAATTGAAACGAGAGTATCTATCAAATTCTCCTCGACTCAACAAAAGGAAAAGGTATTCTGGCAATAAAATGTTATAATCCTTGCATTTATAGTTTATGTAAGAGGATGATACAATGTATGTTTCATTTGTGTCGTTTATAGCCAAAGAAATTTTACCACCATTTCTAGAAGTGACGGTAACATATGAAAATTCTCTTGGTTTTAAAAGTTTGTAAGGCGACAACGAAACATCTTTCATATCTGCCTTTGTAAGAATAAGATTCTTTTGGATACTTATTCCTCGGACATCATCAAGCGTATATTTCCCTTCGCTATTCCTTTCATCGCAAGGCTCAATATAATCTCCTAAACGAACCCAATTTACACTATTCGCACTCATATCCCAGCTGTTTTAGTGCATTACGCAAGGTTTCATCATTCTGTTTCTGACGTTTCAGTAAGCCAGAAACAGCAGAAGCAGTTTCAGTCAAGACTTTGTTGTAGTCGATATCAGAATCTCTATCCACAAACTCAATATATCGGCTTGGCACAAGAGAGTAATCGTTCTTTTTGAGTTCCTCCAGTCCTACGGAACGACACAACTCCGGCACGGCATAATTAGCACCATCAGTTCCCTCTGCCTGCCACTTGAAATATATTTCTGCTGCTCGTTTGATTTGGTCATCTTTGAGTTCTACCTTCTTCTTCTGTTCGCCCTTAACCGGATTCTCTGTCCATTGGCGCAAATCCAAAAAGAGAATCTCGCCTGAACGGTTACGCTGTTTGCGACCATGCCACATGCCTCCCTTTTTATTTTGGTTCAGAATCCAAAGGGTTACGCTAATATCTGTAGTAATAAATAGTTCGCGAGGCAATACGATAATGGCTTCCACTTTATCATTCTCAATCAGTTTTTGACGGATTGCCTGTGTGTCACTATCGCCCAATGCTCCATTGGCAAGAAGAAATCCTGCGATTCCTTTCTGATGATTCAAATGACTTAATATATGTAGAATCCATGCATAGTTTGCATTGCTCTCCGGTGGAGTAGCATAACCAACCCAGCGCGAATCATTCTTTAAATTATCATTATACCAACCTTTGAGATTAAAAGGAGGATTAGCCATGATATAATCAAAATAAACGCCTTTATGCAGGTCATTTGTAAATGTACTATCACTCTCTGCTCCTAAATTATGGCTAATGCCTCGCAGTGCTAAGTTCATCTTGGCAAGGCGATAGGTTGCAGCCTCCTTCTCTTGACCATACACATTGATCTTACTGATGTCGCCTTGTTTAGACCTTACCAATTCTGCACTCTGGATAAACATACCACCCGAACCACAACATGGGTCATATATTGTTCCGTCAAATGGTTCAATCATTGTGGCTATCAACTGCACGATATCGTGAGGAGTATAAAACTCTCCCTCTTCCTTTGTAGCATTTACGGCAAACTCTTTTAAGAAATACTCATAAACTCGACCTATCAGATCTTTTTCTTCTCCAAAAGCTTTATGAGAAATCTTATTCACCTCATCTACAATTCGTTTCATATCATTGCCGCCCATATTGCGTTGGGTAAATGTACCTTCCACGAAACAGCCCTTGAGGTCAGGCGTAGTAGTGGCTATACTACGCAATGCGGTATCGAGTGCAACATTAAGTCCAGGAGCAGGAGTATTGATAATAGTGCTCCATCTGGCTTCCAGTGGAAGATTATATGTGCCATCAGTAAAGGTTGCATCTTCAAAAAAAGCAGACATGATATTTTCATCCTCAGGATCAAGTCCTTGCTCTATGAGTTGTGCACGAAGATTAGCGATACCATTTTCGTATTTCTCTCCAATAAAGCGGAGAAACACTAATGTAAGCATCATATCACGCTTCTCGAAGAATGATCCGGAGTTCTTAGCTTGCCTCAATATATCACGACACTTGAACAGAATTGCATCCAAGTTTATAACATCTTCTTTTTTAGTATTTATTTTCTTTGCCATATTAATCATTCATTGATTTTACAAAGGCTTTATTACTTATTTAATTGACCACAATAAATCTTTGATGTCAACATCAAGGACTTTTGCAATTTCCACCAAGGTCTCAAGCCCTGGCTGCGCTGTATTTGTACACCACTTTGAGACTGTTGCTGGATCCTTATCAAGTTGCTCAGCAAGCCATTTATTTGTCCTTTGTTTTTCAGCCAAGACAACCTTTAACCTGTTAATGTTTTTTTGGCGTTCCATCATGATTTTATTTATTCAACTTCAAATTTAATCAGAATAATCGAAAAAATCATCTTTTATTTTATACTATCCTTCAAAAGAATTGCGATTTAGCTCAATTTTTAGATGGATTACTTTTATTCCGATGTCCCATTTTTACTCAACAGTGCTTATATGCGGTGGAAATGTGGTGATTTTTGATAGATTTCCACAACCAATAGCGCATTTTTTGGCTTGCCAAAAGAAAAATCACTTCACTTTATTGCTGTACAAGTATAGCTTAAAAGAAGGAAAAGAAGGAAGAGGCTTTGCCTCTGATATTTTCAAGCGGTCTTATCTATAATTACTTAATCTCAAAGATTTTCACCTTATCCACACTATAAGTGATGTCTAATTTCACATTTACCCAATTTGGCACTGTGTAGGCTAGAAATCCTTGCTCATCTTATTAACAAGAGGAATAACCACCTAAAAAAGTATATACCTTACACTAACCTGATTATTTCAATATTACCCTGTTTATGATTATACCGTCCTCGAATTCTGCAATTAACTTTCTTGATTGTAGGGCAATATAAATTCTTTAGCAAATTTCTCATCAATATAATTAGAGCCACCAATTATGATTGAAGGTTTTTCTAGCTTAACCTTTTCTGCTAGACCATCATTGAGGAATTGTCCAAACACATCAAGTTCATCATGAAATGTACTATGATTTGTATTTATAATCTTATGCATGTTCAAATAAGATATGAATTCATCCTCTGATTCAATAAACTCAGAAATCGCCATCAAATCAAACAATGATACTACCCAAGTATCACGGTAACGTTCTGCCATCAATCCTGCATCAACTAGTTTATCCATCTGTCCGAGCAATGCAGAATAATGTTGAAAGGTAACAGCTATTTTATATATAGGTTTTGCCTTATTTACAGTGACGTTACCATTGTGAATTCCAAACACAGGTGTTTCTGTATCGTTAATATAATTCTCGGCTCTGCAACATTGGCTGCATGCTTCTGCGACAGAAGCCTTAAACTTAATCTTCGCACCTTCCAAGCCAACTCTGTCCTTATAAGAAAGTTCATGGGCTTTGATTTCTATTATATAATTAGCCTTATCAGAAATGCCCAAAATATCAAGTTCGGGACTTTTCCGCTTACCATCTTCTATTATTACATAATGTACAGAAGAATAGAATCTTACATCAGGTAAAAAAGACTCCATTACCGATTTTACCTTTTGTTCTATATAGTTATCTCTACTCGTTGGACTCGTATTTTGCTGAAAATTCTTTTGGTAGTATGCATCATTGTGTTTCATTAGTTTCTCTGCTATCAAGAATAAGTTCCTATGAGGTATCATAGGGGTAAAGCAAAAAAACTTTTCACCGTCTTTTATAAATGGCTTTTCAAAAATACTTGACCCATTCATAATGTTTCCTTTGAAATCGCCCTCCGCTATAAAGCGTGCATTATCACCGAATTCCATTGATAGAGAATTCAAAATCCTTATTTCAGTATCATTCTGTGGATATACCCAGAAAATCATATCAGATTGAGTATAATCATCTGGCGAACACATCAAAAATTGCATACCATCTTCTGAATGAGGTACGTCAGGATTAGCATCAAAGAAATCTCCAAATAAACCTTTCGATGAATTACGTTTCAAGTTAAGCCTGTCTTCACTATCTATTGGTCCATAATTCTTCTCTTCCCATGCGACCCATCTATCATGCATTTTCATTACTCCATAGATAGAATTTTGATCTGCAATTTTACAAATGACTCTATTTTCCAAATCCATGAAGAAATCAAAAAGTTGCTCAATACTATAACCATATTCATCCTGATAAAAATCAGAATGCGGATAAAACATTTCTTTAAATACCTCATATACGTGACATTGATAACCATCACCGCGTACAGCAATAGTATCCATATGAATCATCCAGTTGATTGATTGTTCAGAATCATCAATCAGAGGCATATCTTTATTTAGGTAAATATAATATAGAGTCCTTAGTCTATCTTTAAGATCCTTTACGACATCATCATTAGGCTGTTCTCTACCTTCATTAGACATAGAAAGACCAAAATTCAGAGCATATTCAGCCAATACTTCAGCTTGCTCGTCTAATTCAATTTTAGAGCCACAGATCTGAGCAATAAAATGCTTCTCAAAATTAGGAAGATTTTCTATCAAATACAGCCCTATACTTCCTAAAAGTTGTATTGTATCGTATTTCCTAAAATAGCCTTCTATGACATCTATTTGTTCTCTCAGCACAGTATTCACAGCCTCGGTATTCTTAAAGAACTCTATTAATTTCATACCCATCGCACGCATTTGTACTTTAAATGCTTCAGTCTTATCTGTATAAGACGTGATTTTTGATGCCACTTTCTTTTTCTTTGGTCTTGGCTGCTGTCTTTTTTTCTTTGGATGTTTCTTCTTTACCATAATAGTTCACTCTCAATTATTTCCAACGCGTATAAAACTCTTATATATGCTTCTCTCAATTTTAGGTCTTACATAGCGTCACTTAAGATAGAATTACACACAACAACTTCACAAAGCAAAATTAGGATTATCTCAAAAAACATGGATACAAAAACGTTTAATAATATAGCCTTCTTTTTATAATTAAAAAATCAGCATATTACCTATCATAATCACTATGCTAAGAACACTCTCCAACTACACTCTTTTTTTCATTCAACGTATAATGATTGATTCAGTTGCTCTGCTCATAATAATTGTCTTAAAATTATAAATAATACATTATCGTAACTCTAACTCCCTAAAATGATCCCACATTATGTTTAGCGGCGTTGTTAACATTTCTCTGCCAAAAACCTCTTTAGTAAAAAAGTCAAGAAATAAGGGAAAGTATAGAACTTACCATTAAATCCTATATTTTTATAACCCAATTTTATTCCATATTTTACATCAGGATATTTATCCTCACTCAACAACTTATTCAATGATGCTGTTGCACTGTCATTGGCTTTAACCTCTATAGGAACAAGTGAATCTGCATCTCTTACAAAGAAATCCATTTCAAGAGAAGGCCTGTCGCTACTATAATAGTAGAGATTATATCCCTGCTTTACCAGCATATCTCCTACTATATTCTCGTATATAGCTCCTTTGTATGTACCAAGATTTTTATTGGCTCTCAAATCTTCTTGGGCTTCTTCATCGAGAGATGCAATTAGTAGACCTGTGTCTTTATAATAAATTTTATAGAGTTTAGAATCATAATTTCCTTTAAGTGGAAGCTCTGGTAGATTCAAACAATAACATACATTTATAACACCGGCATCAGCTAACCATTCTACACACCCAATATAATCTCTATTTCTTGCATTCTTTGCTATCTTTGTAATTTGAAAACGTTTATTTTCTTTTGCTAAGAAGGTGGAGATATGATTATAAACAGCTTTTACCTTAGCTTTATCCAATCCTTCTACGTATTTGGTAATATCTTCTTCATAGTCTTTAAGCAACTGTTTCTGAATACCCAATGTTCCACTAAAGTTTTTATTCTTAATATATGTATTTACCACCTCAGGCATTCCCCCAATAGTAACATAATCCCGGAAAAGTTCAAAAAGGACCTCCATTTGCAATTTTGCAAGTGGCTTAACGTCTAACATGTGTTGGTAAAGTTCCTCTATAAAATCCTCTGCATATCCCTTAGCCCACAGGAACTCTTCGAAATCCATAGAATACATTTCGTAATCTTCTTTATAACCGACACTATTGGATTCTATCTCTTTGTAATTGATTCCCATCAATGAACCGGAACAGATAACATCGAACCGTCCATCAAGATTAAAGAACTTCAATGATGTGGCACAATTAGGACAGGCTTGCAGTTCATCAAAAAAGAAAATCGTTTCTCCCGGAATAAACTTCAGTTCAGGGTTAAGTAACGAGATGTTTTTAAGGATTGTATCAACTTCAAATCCATCTTCAAAGATATTCTTATACTTTGTTTGTTCTACAAAATTAATTTGGATAATATTCTTATAGTTCTGATATGCAAACCACTCAATAGAGCGAGTCTTTCCAATCTGACGAGCCCCTTTTATTATAAGAGGTTTTCTATCAGGATTCTTCTTCCATGCTATTAAGTAAGCATCAATCTTTCTCTTAAGTAACTTATCCATAATCAACTTCCTTTGTTTCAATTGCAAATATAATTATTTTCACATAATCATCCCAACAAAACACAATAATTTCACGTTTTATGGATTATTTATCACCTGTTTTTCACATTATCTCATTATTTTTGGACTACATAAATCACATTTACCAGAATATAATTCAAGCTTTTGTACATAGACTTACAATGATCATATAGGCAAGAAAGAAAAATATTGAAATATAAACTTTGTCCTTCAAATTTACAATAACGTACTTATGTTTCTCATAAGAACAGCATATTCATGGTGAAAGTCTTTTATTTTCTAATGATTTATCTTATTGGTCTAGTAACGAGGTTAGATACTTTTCCTGAATTTAGTTGACGGTTTAAATTTTACATTTTTTCAAGCGAATAATACCTATTGTCTCACACTTTATCCAGCGAATCAGGCTCTATTTATACACTTTTCCATAAAAAATGAAACTTGAGAACTACACTTTTCCATAAAATAAGCCACTTTACTTTATCCCCGTATTCATATATACGTTCATTAAAGTAAAGTCAAAATGAGGGAAGAAAAGAGATGGCTGTGCCATGAAAATAGACTCAGCCATTTTTCTTTTGGCTGCAAAAACTTATAAGCGACCCGAGGCAAAGGTCGGTCCCAATCGGCCACTCCGATCAAGCACAAAACACCTTACTTGAAACCCGAAACTATCCGTGAATCCGTCCTCAATTTTACAGCCCTTTTTGGCGAAATAAACCCCAACATACTCTATCTTTGCAGACGGGGTCTGTCATGGCCCCAAAGGATTGTTTTTGCCTTTTTCCCTCTGTTCGGAGAGAGTCGATGAAAAAAACGTTAAATCTTCGATTTTTCGCAAAAAAACAAGTAAATTTTTGAGTAGTCTACCTTTTAAGACATAAACTATTGATAATCAGCGAGAATACAATGGTACATCGTGAAATGACCGCCGCAAGCGATCCCGGCCGAAACTTCGCCTTATAATCCACAACAACGGGCTGGTACAGAATCATATAAAAGGCATAAAAATTTCGAGTGAAGAAAAAGTAGCCGGATATAACGGCGGAATTCGGAGAATTATCGCTATTTTTGATGTCTCTGATATACGAATCAATATGGGCAAGACGATTACCACCTATCTGATAGACGGAAATCCGCAAGGAACACAATCCGTTTTCATAAGCAATAAAATATGCAAAATGCTGGTCATTCCACGGGCTGCCCTCTCGATAATCAACGAAAGGGAGGAGTTGCACAGCCCCGCATTTTACATACTCTTGGGCGAAGACGACGGAATCACCTCCAAAGCGTATCTGGGAGAAACGGAGAATTTCCGGGAGCGCATCAAGAACCACGAATACAACAAGGCTTTCTGGCAAAAAACGCTGGTTTTCATCTCCAAGGACGGCGCCATGACAAAAGCCGATGTCCAGTATCTGGAATATCTGGCCGTAAAAACCGCAAACAAGGCCAAACGCTTTGACCTGTGCGACAACAAACAAATCCCGAAAGAGCCGAATCTGCCGGAGCATCAGAAAGATTCCATGAATGAATTTTTCGACGATATCCGATTACTGACATCATTCATCGGTTGTCCCATATTCGACGTGATCGATCCCAGGGACCACCATATATTTTTCAGTAAAAGCAAAGGGGCAAACATCAGAGGATTTTACGACGAAAACGGGTTTACCGTACTGAAAGGCAGCACATTGGCAAAAGGAAGCGCACCGTTATTCAAAATGAAAGAAAAACGGGACGATTTCATCAAGAAATATACGGCCCCGCAGGACGGAAACATCGTTTTGGGAACAGACTACACTTTCAACAGCCCGAGTATGGCAGCAAGCATCTGTCTGGGCAGACATACGAACGGCTGGAACGAATGGAAAGACAAAAGCGGACAGACGCTCGACGAGGTATATCGGAAAAAGCTGGAATAGCCTCCGTCCTACCGGCTCGCTCCGTTTCCCGTCCGCATCCCGCAGGATACACTCCTATCTAAACGAATCCGCCTTCCGACGATCATGGAAACCGTCACGCAATTCTTCATCGACTGGGGCTACTGGGGCCTCTTCGTCTCGGCGCTGGTGGCCGGAAGCATCCTGCCGTTCAGCTCCGAAGCGGTGATGGTCATTCTGGTCGGCATGGGGCTCGATCCGGCGTGGTGTCTCGTCGCCGCATCGGCGGGCAATACGCTGGGAGGCATGACCTGCTACTGGATCGGGACGCTCGGACGCACCGAGTGGATCACCCGGCTGGGCGTCTCGACCCGCCAGTTGGCCCGGGCCCGGAGGTTTCTCGCCGGACGCGGCGCCCTGATGGGATTCTTCGCCTTTCTGCCGACCATCGGCGAGGCGGTGGCCATCGTGCTGGGGCTGATGCGCAGCAACGCGTGGCTCACCGGCGTCTCGATGCTCGCCGGAAAGGCCCTGCGCTACGCCGTCATTCTGGCCTCTTTCGAAGGGGTCGCCACCCTCTTTTAATCCCGGACACCATGCAACTGACGATCGAACGGACAAACGCCCCTTCGCACGAACTGCTCCTGCTGGCCGACGAATCGGAAGCCTCCGTGGCCGACTACATCGGCCGCGGGGCCTGCTATGCCGCCCGCTGCGGCGATACGCTCGCCGGGCAATACGTACTGCTCCACACCCGCCCCTTCACGGCCGAGGTGGTGAATATCGCCGTCGTTCCCCGGTTCCAGCGGCAGGGCGTCGGCACGGCCCTTCTCGCCCATGCCGTCCGAACGGCCCGGGAGGCGGGCTTCCGCCGTCTCGAAATCGGTACGGGAGATTCGGGTACGGGGCAAATCGCCCTCTACCTGCGCTGCGGGTTCGTACGCTGCGGCATCGACGAGGACTACTTCCGCAAATACTATCCCGCCCCGATCTTCGAAAACGGCGTCGAATGCCGCCACATGATACGGATGAGCATGGAGCTGTAACCCCTCGCCGCAACCGGCATCCGCCCCGGCCCGGACGCCGGTCCCGCCCGCCGGGCGGTAAAATCCCGACAAGAACCCGAACACCGCACACCCGCACAAATCCGAAAACCATGTCCGTCTCGTGGAATC
>ERZ779729.1349-NODE-1349-length-17744-cov-3.589632_pt1 | contig 17744 bp, 13 predicted proteins | sample MGYA00511072_ERZ779729 | MGnify/ENA primary metagenome ERZ779729 (study PRJEB29588, sample SAMEA2156675) | human gut metagenome | biome: human gut; feature: human-associated habitat; material: faeces | place: Denmark | collected 2008/2010 ...
CGCTACGTTCAAACGCAACGGCCGCCACAGAGATGCTTTTAAAAATCAAGCGCCATAGCGATTTTCACGCAGCGCAGCGATGCGGTCTTCAATGGAGGGATGGCTAGCAAAGAGCGAACCAATTCCGCCGGAAATCCCAAAGCCCTTGACAGAACCAGGCAGTTCCGTGGGCTCAACGCCGCCAAGGCGCTCAAGCGCGCGGATCATCGGAGAGGCGCCGCCCATGATGCGTGCAGCACCGGCATCGGCATGGTATTCGCGGTAGCGGCTGAACGCGGCAACAACCATGGAAGCGAGGAAGCCGAGCGCAATATCGAGAACAAGAGAGGTCACGTAATAGCCGACGCCTGGACCTTCTTCTTCATTGCGAAGAATCTGACGATCGACGACCCAGCCAATGATGCGCGAGAAGAAGACGACAAAGGTGTTCATGACACCCTGCAGCAGCGTCATCGTCACCATGTCACCGTTCTTCACGTGAGAAATTTCATGAGCGATGACCGCTTCCACTTCATCGCGCCCCATCATGCCAAGCAAGCCCGTCGAAACAGCGACGAGCGAGCTCGAGCGGCTCGCGCCGGTCGCAAATGCATTGGGCTCACCTTCATAAAGTCCGACTTCGGGCATCGGAATGCCGGCCTTGTCAGCTTCACGTCGCACAACATCAACAAGATAAGCCTCCAAATTGTTGCGCGGACGCGCCGGATCAATCGTCTGGACGCCCATGCTCATTTTGGCCATCTGCTTCGACATGGCAAGCGAAATGAGCGAGCCAGTGAAGCCAATCACCATCGAGAAGATGAACAGCGTCCCGAGATTGAGGCTCGAACCGGACATCGTGCCGAAATTGACGCCGAACACCATCTGCACAATCGTGAGAACGATGGAAAGCATCACGAAAACGGCAAGGTTGGCGAGAATTAATAAGCCGATACGCTTGAACATGGCTTGAATCAGTTTCCTTTTTTTGGGTGCGAAATAGAGAGGAGGAAGCGCTTGCTTACAACGCCCCGCCTCGAAAACAAGGTCAGTGCTCCGCATTTGAACGAAGCGAAAGAACATTTTACGAAGCACGCGCAAAAGGCAGTCCCTGGTGTGCGCCTTCATTTGTAACAATTCGGTCAGGCCTTCTTGCCGTCTTCAATGCGCCGCGGCGGAAAGCTGTCCCAGCTGCCGCATCCGAGGCAATGCCAATTGAAGTGCGAAGCCAAAAAACCGCACTTGCGGCACTGGTAGCGGGAAAGGCGTCTTGCATGTTTTTCAAGCAGCGAAGCGAGCAAAGACATTTGTTCATCTTCGGGATGCTCGGTGTGCTTGAGCTGGACAAGTGCATTCAGCGCAAGCAGGCTCGGTCGGTTCTGCAGCATCCGCATGGCAATGCCGCTCGCTTCGGCGACGCCTTCGAGTTTATTGACGCGGGTGAGCGCAGCCTCCATAGCATCGATCGAGCGCGTCTTTTCGCAGGCATCCTTCAGCAGCGCTGCAGCGCCGGCTGCGTCTCCGAGCGACGACAGCGCGTCCGCGAGCGGCCCAACAATGATGGGCAGATATTCAGGAAACTTATCCGCCACGCGCTCCCAGTGCGCCACTGCTTCTTTGCTATTTCCCGATGCAAGCGCTACCCGAGCAGCGGTGATGCCGACGCGAGGCGTCGCATCATCACGTTCAAGCGCTTTTTCAACCAGAAGCTTCGCCTCCTCGATATTTTTTTGCTTAAGCGCCACGTCAATGCGCTCACAGTAGAAGTGTGCGATTTCAGAGGCATGCGATTCGCCTGCCTGCGTTTCGAGGAGCCGCGCCGTTTCAATCGCCGCCGCCCATTCGTGTTCCGTCACATAGATTTCAAGCAGCGATCGAAGTGCATAGAGATGTTCGCTCGGCATCTCGGAAAGCCGGCGGAATGCGGCTTCCGCTCTGTCGAAGAAACCTGCTCGAATGTAGTCCTGAGCCAGCTCCTTCAGTGCACGAGTTCGCTCTTCCTTAGACAAATCAGCACGGTTGTAAATATGCCGATGAAGGCGAATCGCACGCTCAAATTCGCCTCTCTCGCGAAACAGGTTGCCAAGCACGTGATGCAGATCGACCAAATCAGGGTCAATGCGCACAACTTCAACGAACGTATCAATGGCCTTGTCGGTTTCTCCGTTCAAAAGCAAGGAAAGACCGTGCGAATAGGCTTCGGGAAGATTCGTCGCGTCGTCACGCTGCCGTTGATCTAATCCGCGGCAAAACCAACCCGCAAAAAAGAGTACGGGAACGAACACGAAGTACCAGTATTCGAAATCCATCTGAAGAAACGCTGTTGATATTGGTTGGCGATTGAAACCAAAAGGCCGCCTGACTTTTGTCGGGCGCTTTCTCGTTCAAAGAGCCGCCATTTTAGCGAGCGATTGCACAGACCGTCGAGCTCACCTGACGGCACGCGGACAATTCACGTCCGCCGGACAAAAAAAGGGACAACCCGAAGATTGTCCCCTTTTTTTCGTCGCTATTGACGTCGCTTATCACTCGAAGTTGTCGACTCGTTCGCGGAGGCCCTTGCCCGCCTTAAAGAAGACGGTATATCGGGCCTTTACCGCGACAGGCGAACCGTCCTGCGGATTACGGCCGACTCGCTCATCGCGATACTTCAGTCCAAAGGAACCGAAACCGCGGATTTCGATGCGATTGCCCTCGATGAGCGCTTTCGACATCTCGGCGATGATGAGCGATACGCCTTCGGCGATATCTCGATCGGCCGCATCCTTCAGATCGGTCGTCTTGGAAGAGACGAGTTCCTCGATCAGTTCGGATTTCGTCATGGCCTGCACCATGATGATTCCCCCTGATTACTTCTGTTCGAGCTTAGCCTTGAGCAGGGCGCCGAGGTTCGTCGTACCCGTCGAGGCATCGGCGTCAGCGTTGAGGCGGTTGAGCGCATCACGCGCTTCGGCGGCGTCCTTGGCCTTGATCGAGAGCTGAATGCTGCGGTTCTTACGATCGAGGCTGATGATGGCAGCTTCGATTTCCTGGCCGACGCTCAGACGAGTCGTAGCGTCTTCAACGCGATCGGCAGAGATTTCGTTGGCGCGCAGATAGCCTTCAACATCGGCACCAAGTTCGACAACGGCGCCCTTGGCGTCAACGCTCTTCACCGTACCCTTGACGATCGAACCCTTTTCGTGGGTGCTCGTGAAGTTGCTGAACGGATCACCGCCGAGCTGCTTGATGCCGAGGCTGATGCGTTCACGATCGGTGTCGATCGCGAGAACAACAGCTTCGACTTCGTCGCCCTTCTTGTACTTGCGGACAGCTTCTTCGCCCGGTTCGTTCCAAGAAAGGTCGGAAAGGTGCACGAGGCCGTCAATGCCGCCAGGCAGGCCGATGAAGACGCCGAAGTCGGTGATCGACTTGATCTGGCCGGTCACCTTGTCGCCCTTCTTGTGCGACTGGGAGAATTCTTCCCAGGGATTCGGCTTGCACTGCTTCATGCCGAGCGAGATGCGGCGACGATCTTCGTCGATGTCGAGAACCATGACTTCGACTTCATCGCCGAGCTGAACGACCTTGCGCGGATCGACATTCTTGTTCGTCCAATCCATTTCAGAGACGTGGACAAGGCCTTCAATGCCAGCCTCGACTTCAACGAAGGCACCGTAGTCGGTGATGTTCGTGACCTTGCCGAAGAGACGCGTGGCCTTCGGGTAACGGCGGGAAATGCCGATCCACGGATCTTCACCAAGCTGCTTGAGGCCGAGCGAAACGCGGTTCTTTTCCTTGTCGAACTTAAGAACCTTGGCTTCGATTTCCTGACCAACCTGAACAACTTCGCTCGGGTGACGGACACGGCGCCATGCGAGATCCGTGATGTGGAGCAGACCATCGATGCCGCCGAGATCAACGAAGGCACCGTAGTCGGTGATGTTCTTGACAATGCCCTTGACGACAGCGCCTTCCTTGAGCGTTTCAAGGAGCTTGGCGCGTTCTTCGCCCATGTTGGCTTCAACCACAGCACGGCGCGAAACGACGACGTTGTTGCGCTTGCGGTCGAGCTTGATGACCTTGAATTCGAAGGTCTTGCCTTCGTACGGCGTCGTGTCCTTGACCGGACGCGTATCGACGAGCGAACCCGGCAGGAAGGCGCGAATACCGTTGGTCATGACGGTAAGACCGCCCTTGACCTTGCCCGTAACCGTACCGGTGACGAGTTCGCCGGATTCGAGCGCCTGCTCGAGGTTCATCCAGGCAGCGAGGCGCTTGGCCTTATCGCGGCTGAGGATGGTATCGCCATAGCCGTTTTCAACGGATTCAATGGCAACGGAGACGAAATCGCCCGGCTTGACCGTGACTTCGCCGCGGTCGTCCTTGAATTCATCGATGGGCACGTAGGCTTCGCTCTTGAGGCCGGCATTCACGACAACGAAGTTGTAGTCGACGCGAACGACTTCAGCGGTGATGACTTCACCCTGACGCATTTCCTGGCTGGCGAGGCTCTGTTCAAAAAGCTCAGCGAAGGATTCGGGCTTGTTGGTTTCGATGGACATTATTTAGAAAAAAAAGGAATGAAAGCACGCCCGCAGAATTGGAAGAAAACCAAAGCGTTGGGCGGAGTTAAACAAAAGGCGCCTCGGTTCGAGACGCCGCGGAAAACCGAATCTTACAACACTCGACTAAGACTCGCGCCACCATTCGAGGACTTTTTTCTCAACCGCCTCAATGTCCATTTCCGAAGTATCAAGCGTGCGCGCATCTTCTGCTGCGCGAAGGGGGGCAGCAGCGCGTTCTCTGTCGCGCTTGTCCCGTGCTTCCAGATCCTGAGCAAGCGCTTCGAGATCCGCAGGCTCGCCCCGTTCAAGAAGCTGGCGGTAGCGCCTTTGAGCGCGAACGCGCGCGCTTGCCGTGAGAAAGACCTTGAGCGTCGCCTCCGGGAACACAACAGTTCCCATGTCGCGCCCATCGGCTACGAGCCCGGGACTGCGGGCGAATCGACGCTGCAGCTCGAAAAGCGCCTTGCGAACCTGAGGAATGGCAGCAACACGGCTTGTTGCGGCACTCACTTCTTCCGAGCGAATCGCCGTCGTCACGTCCTCGCCGTCGAGCAGAATGCGCTCGCCCTCGAAAATCGGTTCGAGACGGCTGGCTATATCTTCAAGGGCCTCAGCATCTTCAAGGCCAGCGCCCTGCTTAAGCGCTGCGTATGTTGCAAGACGATAGAGCGCACCGCTGTCAAGATAATGAAAGCCCAGCGCGCGGGCTACGCGCGCAGCTATGGTTCCCTTGCCGCTTGCCGCAGGGCCGTCGATGGTGATGACGGGAACTTCTTCCATGTTCTGCATCCTCTGGAGTTGAGTGGAACAGCTTGTCGTCGTTGTTTCGAAGCGCCTACTTTGCAGCCGCATGCGCATCAGCAAAGCGTCGCATGAAGGCGGACAATTTTTCTGCGCCTTCGAGCGGCATGGCGTTGTACATTGATGCGCGCAGTCCGCCGACGCTGCGATGGCCGGCCAAATTGTATAGGCCTTCGTCTTGAGCCGCCCGCAAAAACGCCTGCGTCAGCGCATCGCTTCTCAGTCGAAAAGTGACGTTCATTCGACTACGGTATTCTGGTTCGACCCGCGTCAAATAAAAATCCGGAAAGGCATCAATCGCCTCGTAGACGCAGCTGGAGCGCGCAAGAGCGCGCTCATGCATGACGCCAACGCCGCCCTCCTTGTCTATCCACTCAGCCATGAGCTTGGCGACGTAAAGCTGAAAAACGGGCGGCGTGTTGGGCGTGCTCAGCGTTCTCGAATAAACGCCGTAATTCATCAGCGTCGGCACGTCGGGACTCGCAAGTCCGAGAAGATCCTTGCGGATCACAACGATCGCCAATCCTGCAATGCCGACGTTTTTCTGTGCGGCCGCCCAAAAAAGCCCGAACCGGGATGCGTCAATCGGTCGAGACAAAAAATTGCTCGACATGTCTGCAACAAGCGGGACGCCCTCCATTTCGGGCGACGGCACGCGCGAAAACTCAATGCCGTGAATTGTCTCGTTGTCGCAGTAGTAGCAGTATGCGGTCCCTTCAACGAGCGCAAGCTCTTCGTCTGCCGGCAGCCGCGTCCCGTTCCCTGAAAAGGCAAGCTGGGTCTTCGCAAAGCGCATCGCTTCCTTGGCCGCCGTTTTGCTCCAAGTGCCAGTCACCAGGTAGGAGGCCACGGGACTTGCGCCCAGCAGATTCATCGGAACCATCGCAAACTGCAGTCTGCCGCCGCCCTGGCAAAAGAGAATGTCGTAGTTCTCCGGAATCGACAGCAACCCTCGAAGGGCATCGCGCAAATCGCGCATCATCGACTGCACTTCCGGCCCACGGTGACTCGCTTCCAAAATGGACCAGCCGCAGCCGTGATAGTCGAGCAGTTCCGCCTGAATGCGCTTCAGAACGCTTTCGGGGAGCATGGAAGGACCAGGACCGAAATTGAGTACGCGCGACACGCCTGACACCTTTGAGATTCAAATTAACGAATGGATATCAACGAACGAAGCTGTTCATGCAGATGAAGCGGCCTCTCTCGAGCGCCGCTTCATCAAGCAAGAAAGCCTATTGCTGATCGTCGTCCTCTGCCGAATCGACATCATCGGCATCGCTGACGTCCGCATCATCTTCGGGATCATCGGGCTCGACAACATCGGCGTCATCAGGCACTTCAATGTCAAGATGATCGATGTCGTCGTCGCTTTCGTTTGCTGTTCTCGCCACAATGCGGACAGACTGCAGCGTATCCTCGCCGAGACGAATGAGATGAACGCCGCCTGCGCCGCGGCTGTAAACGCTCACTTCGCTGGCACGTGTCCGGATCACCTTGCCGCCCGTCGAAAGCATCATGATGTCATCCTCGGGCGAGACCAAGCAGGCAGCAACCACACGGCCATTTCGTTCTGACGTCGAAATGGCCTTGAGGCCCATCACACCGCGGCGGTGTTTCGTATATTCCGTGACGGGCGTGCGCTTCCCATAGCCATGCTCGGTTGCAGCCAAAATGTCCTTTGATTCATCGTCAACGATGACGAGCGCAATAACACGCTGCCCCTCGCCGAGGCGCATGCCTCGCACGCCGTGGGCAGTGCGCCCCATCAGGCGGACTGCGGACAAATCAAAGCGCACGCACTTGCCGGCATCGCTGAAGAGCATGACGTCGTTGCCCTCCTTTGCGATGCCGACGCCGACCAGCACCTCGTCTTCGTCGAGAGTCATGGCGATGATGCCCTTGTTGCGGACATTCTTGAAGGTTTCCAGCGCCGTGCGCTTCACCGTGCCGCGATTCGTCGCCATGACGACGTAATGATCTTTTTCAAACCCCTGGATAGGGAGGATGAAGCTGATGCGTTCGTTTTCAGCCAGCGGCAGCAGATTCACAATCGGACGTCCGCGCGAATTGGCCTTGCCTTCCGGCAAATCGAAAACGTCAATCGGATAAACGCGTCCGCTCGTAGAGAAGCAAAGAATGATGTCGTGAGAATTCGCGATGAAGAGCGCCTCGATCACGTCATCCTTCGTCGTTGCCTGCACATTGCGGCCCTTGCCGCCCCGAGTCTGCGCATTGTAGTCGGCGAGTTCCTGACTCTTGACGTACCCGCCCTCTGTGAGCGTCACGACCATGTCGCGGCGCGGAATAAGATCGCGCTTGTTGAAGTTCGGATCCCCTTCCAGATCAATCGTCGAGCGTCGCGCATCGCCGAACTCTTCCTTGATCGCGCGAAGTTCTTCCGAAATGATCGCGCTCACCCTGGCAGGTTTCGCAAGAATGTCGATCAGATCAAAGATGCGCTCCATTGTCTCGCGATAGTCGGACAGGATTTTTTCGCGTTCCAGCCCCGTCAAGCGACGAAGATTCATCGCCAGAATGTTGTCGACCTGCGTCTTCGTCAGATAGTAGAGGCCGTCGGCATGAAGGCCGCGCTCCGAATCCATGGCTTCGGGGTAGACATCACGGCCGTTTGCAGCTGCACGTCGGGCAATTTCGCTGGCAAAGCCCGGCGCCCACCCCCGCCCGAGCAGCGCAGCCTGCGCTTCCTCAACTGTCTGAGATTCACGGATGAGACGAATGAACTCATCAATGTTGGCCAAGGCAATCGCCTGGCCTTCGAGAATGTGTCCAGCCTCGCGCGCCTTGCGCAAACGGAAGATCGTGCGGCGCGTGACAACCTCACGACGATGCGCGAGGAAGCACTCGATCATCTGCTTGAGGTTGAGAAGCATCGGCTGACCGTCGACGAGCGCGACCATGTTCATGCCGAAGCTTTCCTGCATCTGCGTATTCTTGAAGAGATTGTTCAGGACCACTTCCGGCATCGTACCTTGCTTGAGGTCGATCGCGATGCGCACCTGCTTGGTCGACTCGTCGCGCATCTCTGAGATGCCTTCGAGCTTCTTGTCGCGCCAAAGCTCATGCATGCGCTCGTACATGACCCGTTTATTGACCATGTACGGAATTTCGTCGACAACAATGCGCGTGCGGCCGTTGCCGAACTCCTCCAGATGGGTTCTTGCACGCATGACGACGCGCCCTCGCCCTGTCCGATAGCCCTGATGAACGCCAGAAAGGCCGAAAATGATGCCGCCGGTCGGAAAGTCCGGCGCAGGCATCAGTTCTATAAGGGACTCAATCGAACAGTCGGGATGCTCAAGCGCATAAAGGCAGGCGCTCACCGTTTCCGACAAATTGTGCGGCGGAATGTTGGTTGCCATGCCGACAGCAATGCCGGCAGAGCCGTTGATGAGAAGCTCAGGCAGGCGAGTCGGCAGCACAACTGGCTCTTGTTCCGAATTGTCGAAATTCGGCACGAAATCGACCGTATCTTCATTGATGTCCGCCAGCATCTCGGCGGCGATCTTTTCGAGACGCACTTCGGTGTAGCGCATGGCCGCCGCACTGTCGCCGTCGATCGAGCCGAAGTTGCCCTGTCCGTAAATGAGCGGATAGCGCATCGAGAAGTCCTGCGCCATTCGCACAATCGTCTGATATGCAGCGCTGTCGCCATGCGGGTGGTACTTGCCGAGCACTTCACCCACAACACGAGCCGCTTTTTTGGTCGGATTATTGTGAGTGTTTCCGATTTCCTTCATCGCATAGAGCACGCGGCGATGTACCGGCTTCAAGCCGTCGCGCACATCGGGAAGCGCACGTCCAACGATTACGCTCATGGCGTAGTCGAGATAGGAGCGACGCATTTCCGTCTCAAGCGACACCGGCAGAAGCTCCTGCGCAATGGCGTTGCCGGACGTCGGAGAGCCGCCGTCGTCCTGAGGCAGATCTTCGTCCTGGGTGTTCTTCTCTTCGTCCATCGAGACTGATTCCTTGACTTGTGGAAAGCGGCGAGCCGACCCGCACGCCGGCGACCAGCGGGCGCATCAACTCGTTCTGCAAACTGTCAATTGTATCAGCATGCTGACCCACCACACGAAAAGCGGATGCACTCTTTAGGCAAATCAAGCAATTAGCTCCTATCGGTACGCAGGGAGAATCCGCTAGACGCATAGCGCTGCACCGGTCTGAGCCCGCCGCTTCAAGCCGCTAGAATGGCGGGCATCATCATGCCGTGCGTCCTGGCCGCGCAGACCTCTGGCGCCGGCAACTTTAAAAAAACGGAAGGATCTCTCATGCAGCACGCTGACACCATTATCGAAGCCCGTTGGGTTCTGCCCATCGCACCCAAGGGCGTCATTTTGGAAAACCACAGCATCATCATTCGCGACGGCCGAATCGCCGCCGTGCTTCCGAATGCGGATGCCAGGCTTCAATACGAATCCGACGATGTCGTAACGCTTCCCGACAGCCTTGTGATGCCGGGTTTTGTCAACCTGCACTCTCATGCCGCGATGAACCTCGTGCGCGGTCTCGGCGCGGACCTGCCGCTGATGGATTGGCTCACGACCAAGATCTGGCCTGCAGAGGGCAAGCTCATGAGTCCGGACTTTGTGCGGGAAGGCGCATATATCGCCGGGCTTGAAATGGCCGCCAGCGGCATCACCACGACATCGGACCATTATTTCTTCCCGCTTGATGCCGCTCATGGGCTGCGCGATGCCGGGCTGCGCTGCGCGACATCTGCTTTCGTCATAGGCTTTCCCTCCGCTTGGGCCAAGAATGACGCCGAATACCTGCGCCGCGCTGAGGAGACGCTTGAGGCCTGCCAGAACAATCCCTTCCTGCGGGCAACGGTAGCGCCGCATGCGCCCTATACCGTAAGCGATGATGCGCTCAAAGCATGCGCCGAACTATCCGTCAAATACGATGCGCCTATTCACATGCACGTGCATGAAACCGCCGTAGAGGTTGCCGACTCATTGCGAGATCATGGCGTACGCCCCCTTGAGCGCCTGGAGCGCCTCGGTCTCGTCACAGACAAGCTCATAGCCGTTCATGCCGTTCACCTCAACGATGAAGATATCGACCGTCTCGCTCGGGCTGGCGCCTCCGCCTGCCACTGCCCCTGCTCGAATCTCAAGCTTGCCAGCGGCTTCTCGCCCGTAGCCAAGCTTCTCGAGCGCGGCGTCAACCTTGGCATCGGCACCGACGGCGCAGCAAGCAACGACAAGCTCGACATGCTTGGCGAAACGCGCCTGGCTGCCATGCTTGCAAAGGCTGTCGCCGGCAACACAACTGCCGCGACCGTATTCGACATGCTGGAAGCTGCAACGCTCGGCGGCGCAAGAGCACTGCACTGGGACGACAAAATCGGCTCAGTGGAAGCCGGCAAGGAAGCCGACCTCATCGCCGTCAAGCTCTCGTCGGTGCAATCGATTCCCGTCCAAGACCCGGCCGCCCAGCTTCTTTATGCAGCAGGTCGAGAAAACATCACGCACACCTGGGTGAGCGGACGTCTTATTGCGATTAGGCAAGAAAATGTTGCTTACCCGGACTTAAACGCAACAGATCGCGCTATGTCCATTGCGCGGAAATGGCAAAATAGAATGTGATTAATCGCCTGTCGCTCCCCTGCGTTCGGTCACTTTCTCCCGCAAGGTGCTTTTTTTGGGGAAAAACCTGTTCCGCAGTCGACGAGAGGCGCTTACAATGTGGTTCTAAAAATTTGAAGATGGATGTTCGCCTGTCAGGACGAACATCCTGTTCCCTTCATTTAGGCTTGGATGACCTTTCGGTGCTGTCTTCCTTAGGGCGCACAACATAAAAATCGTCCATTCCCGTTGTTTTGAGGAAAAAAACACATGAAGACTTCCGCGAAGATTGGCGGCCTCGTTGCCGCCGTGATGCTTGCCGTTTCCGGCGCCTCGTTCGCCGCCGAACAGGTGAATCCGTATGTCCACTCGACCTCGGGCGACATCGTCAAGAACAGCACGGGCCTCTGCTGGCGCACGGGCTTCTGGACGCCGGCACTGGCTGAAGCGCTCGGTGTGAACGGCGACGGCTGCGCCTGCGACGCTGACATTTTGGACGCCGCGGCCTGCAAGGCTGTTGAAGAACCCGCGCCCGTCAAGGCTGCTGAAAAAGTGACCTTCTCGGCCGACATGCTCTTCAACTACAACCGTTCCGTGCTGAAGGATGAAGGCAAGGCCGTTCTTGACGACCTCGTCTCCCGCATCGCCGGCGTTGACATTGAAGTTATCCTTTCGACCGGCTACGCCGACCGCATTGGTTCCGACAAGTTCAACGAACGCCTCTCTCTCAAGCGTGCTGAAGCCGTCAAGGCTTACCTCGTCTCGAAGGGCGTCGATGCTCAGCTGATCCAGACGGAAGGCAAGGGCGAAGCTGATCCGGTCGTCAACTGCCCGAATCCTTCCCGCAACGGTCAGATCAAGAACTTCCGTGAACTCGTTCGCTGCCTCGCTCCCAACCGCCGCGCCGTGGTTGAAGTTGTCGGCACGCGTCCTGCGGAATAAAGCCGAAACAAAATCGCATGCCGACGGATAACTTCCGTTGATGCACCGATTTCGACGAAAGCCCCTGCTTTCCGGCAGGGGCTTATTTTTTACGTTTGCCGAGCTGATGCGACATGATTAAATATGTTCTTTTCGACCTTGACGGCACGCTTGTAGACACCGCCCCCGATCTTGCTGCTGCCGCAAACAAATTGCGCACAGATCGTGCCTTGGCGCCGCTGTCGTTTGATGAGCTTCGTCCGCTTACCGGACGTGGCGCCACGACGCTCGTCAAGGCAGCGCTCGGCAAAGGACCAGACGACCCAGAATTTGCTGCGCTTCGCAAAGAGTTCCTGCGCAACTACGAAGCACGCCTCGCGCTGGCATCCAAACCTTTCCCCGGCATCGTCGATCTGCTCGAAACGCTCGACGCAGACGGCATTCAAGCGGCAGTCGTCACCAACAAGCAGTCCGCTTATGCCGAATTCATTCTTAATGCTCTCGGCCTGCGCGTTTTTTTTGCTGCTGTCGTCGGCAGCGATACGTCGGGTTCGGCCATGAAGCCTTCGCCCGCAGGAATCCGCCTCGCCATGGCGGAGCTCGGCGCCGCGCAGGACGAAACCATTTACGTCGGAGACACGGCAACCGACATCACTGCCTCACTTGCTGCAGGCATCCCCTGCATTTTTGTTCGTTGGAATGACCTGACCGCACCGGTGCCGGCAATAGCGGATAAGGCCCTCGTCATGACGCAGCCCGAAGCTGTCCGGACAGCCATTCAGGGTCGCAAGCCCCTCCCTTTTAACGCCGCAAACAGGTAAACAAGCCGAACCGTCTAGAAACTTCCTGCAACAACATTATCAGCGCCGATGCCACGACAAGCGAATCATGCGCTATGATGGGCATCCTTATTCAGGGGGTGTCTTGGCTTCGACGGGGACGCGGACGCTGAATGGGGCATGCCGAGGTGCAGTCACCTCGTAAATCCGCTGCAAACAAATAAACGCCAACAACAAGCGTTTCGCTCTCGCCGCCTAATAGGCGAGATGCTGCACTGATTTGACTATGGGTCAGGTCGGGCAACCGACAGCAGCATCGTTTTACATAGCCTAGGTTCTGCAGCCGTCGTCGATGCAGAGCCGAAACCAAGACGTCTAGCCTGCTGTTGGCCCGTCGATCGGCAAAGCCGCAGGCGAATCTCAAATCATTCGACTACGCATGTAGAACCATCGGAAAAAGGTTTCCGGACGCGGGTTCAACTCCCGCCACCTCCACCAGTTTTCAAAGGCCTGCGGCTCACAACGAGACCGCGGGCCTTTTTATTTCCGCGCTTTCATCAAGTGCACCGCGGCTGAGTTTTCAATCTTCGGCAACAGTGCGTTTCAATTCTTCGTGCGGGTGGATAATTTGAGAACAATAATGTGAGTTACAGATACCTTTCTGGATGAGGAACAACGCAATATGGCTCACGGCTTATTTAAATTCACCGCAGCTGCGGTTGTCGTCGGCGCAGCGCTTTACGCCGGCATCGGCTACGTGGGCGTCCCATACGCCACAAAGATCACCCTCGACAAATTCGTGAGCGCCAAGATTGGCCGCCCAGTCATGCTTCAGGAAGTAAGTTTCAATCCTTGGAGCTTGACCTACGAATTAAGGGGACTCGATATTCCGAAAAAGACAGGCGGCTCGCTGCTTCACCTCGATCACTTGCTTGTGGATGCTTCTGCGCAAACACTTTTCAAGCTGGCGCCCGTTCTTGATGAAATCACCATTGACGGCCTGCATATTGACGCCGTCATGGATGATGCGCTCAAAGCCGATATCGCAGCCCTTGCAGGGGAAAACGGCTCCGGGTCCGAAGCCAGCCCGCAAGCAGTCAATGAGGAAAACGCGTCTGCGGGCGGCCTGCCCGGCTTTGCGCTTTACAACATTTCCGTCACAAACAGTTCGATTCGGTACGCCGACCAATCGCTCGGCATCGATCAGGCAGTAACGGACGTCACTCTCAAGCTCCCCTTTGTGAGCACACTTGAGAGCTCGCGGGAAAGCCTCGTCACCCCTGCGCTTTCTCTGAAGCTCAATGGCACGCCGATCGAAGCGTCTGGCTCAACAAAGCCCTTCGGCTCTTCGCTCGAAGCGATGCTTGCCCTCAAGGTGGACGGCCTCGACATAGTGCCTCTTGCAAAAATCGTTCCGGCGCTCCAGAGCGACGCGCTGTACGTTTCGAACGGCAAGCTGTCCGCCAATCTCAATTTCATCTTCCGCAATCCAACCGGCGGGGAACCGGCAAAAATGCTTCTTGCCGGCACGTCAAGTCTTTCGGATGTTTCGATCAAGCAAGGGCTCGGCAAATCCGCCGCTGAACTGGCCGGCTTCTCGCGCGCCGGCATTACGCTCAAAGAAGTGAATTTCGTGACCCGCACTGCTGCGGTAGAAAACGCTGTGCTCGACGGCCTGCGGGTCAATGCGCGCAACACAAAGAGCGGGATCAATCTTCTCAACGCAGCTCAAAGCGCAATCGGCGCATCGGCGCCCAACGCCAGCGGCGCCGCACAGCCATCATCCGAACAGAGCAGCGGCGACAGCGGCTGGCAATGGTCTGTCGCGCTTGCATCGGTGAAGAACAGCACGCTCAACTGGCAGGACGATACGCTCAGCCCAAGCGCCAAGATCGCTGTTAAGGACTTAGGCGTTCAACTCAACGGACTCGGCAACAATGTCGACAAGCCCGCACAGCTTCAGGCCTCCGCCAAACTTCTTGACGGCAGCCTCGCCGTCAAGGGCGCCGTCGGCATTTCTCCGCTTTCTGTCAACGTAGCCGTTACGGCCGAGAAGCTTTCGGTCAAATCGGTTGCCGGCTATGTCAAAAAAGCGACGGGACTAGACGTGGCGTCGCTTGCAGACTTCGGCGTCAACATAAAGTACGAAGATGCCGCACAAAGCATCTCGGGCAATGCCACGCTCTCGAACATTGCTGTGAAATCGGGCAAATCAACGATCATCACAGCCAAGAAGGCCAATACTGTTGTCAAAAATATTGACCTGATCGCCCAAAGCGCCGAGCTTGACAGCATCGGCATCGATGGTCTGGTCGTTAACGCAGTCAATACGAAGAATGGCCTCAATTTGATGCAACTTGGCGCTCAGCCCGGACAGGCGACAAGCACGACAACGGAAAAGGCAAACCCCAAAAACGATTCGGACGATGCCGCTTGGTCTTGGAAGCTTGGAACGGCCTCGCTCAAAAACAGCACGCTGAATTTGCGCGATGAGACGCTTAAGCCGGCGGCATCCACAAGCATTACTCGCCTTAACGCAACGGTCAAGAATTTATCGTCTGCCCCGGGAGGCCGTTCGGTCGTCGACGTTGCGCTTTCCGCCGCTGGCGGCACCATCAATGCTGCCGGCAACTTCACGATGTCCCCGGTGAGCGCCGCTGTTGATGTCAAGGCAAATCAGCTTCAGCTCAAAACGATCTCTCCATTCCTCAAGGGCTATGCCGGCCTCGGAGCCAACAAGGGCAAATTTGCCATGCAGGGCAAATTAAGCGTTCTTGAAGACAAGCCGAAAACCGCCAAGGAGTCAAGTGCCGCAGCGCCGAAGACAGTGGTTGCCTGGCAGGGCAACATGTCGCTTGCCGATCTTGACCTGACGAACGCCAAGGGAACCAGCATCATGAGCTGGACCAAAGCGACGCTGACCGACATGGATGTTGCTACCACCGACCCAATCCGCATCGTGGTTGCCAAAGCTGAAATTGAACAGCCCGCAGAAAAGCAAACCAAAGTGGTTCGCGAGATTGCCGGTCTTGCCTCTCTGATTTCAGCTGTGCGCGGCAAAACTGATACGGCAGAAAAGATCGATAAGTACAGCAGCAAGCTCGAAGGCACTATCACGCTCGAAAACATCCGCTACGTCAACGGCAAATTCTCCGCCGACGGCGTCAATGCAGCCAGCGTGGGCGGCATCATTCTCGAGAAGCTCTCCAAAGCTGTGTCCGAAAAACTCTGACGCTGAAATCGCTGCTGACCGGCGTATCGTCGAGCAGCGGCGACGCTTTTGATGGATGCGCAGCAAAAAGGAAGGCCCGCACTGCATTTAACAGTTGCGGGCCTGTGATGTGGTGCCGGAGAAGAGATTTGAACTCCCGACCTTCGCATTACGAATGCGCTGCTCTACCAGCTGAGCTACTCCGGCACACCTGAATCTGCTTCAGCGCCTTGCGCTGTGCGGTTCAGAGGATGTGAATTATGCATATCAAACGAAATCTTCGCAAGTTATTTTACATTTTATTACATTTACTATTTGATTCGTTTCGCAGGTTCAGTAGCCTTCGTCCTGGAGTTGCATGCACTAGAATGTTTTTCTTGGTTTTTCTCTGGTGAATCATGACGCAGCAAACATCAAAGGATGCCGTTCTCGGCTGGGCAGTTTCACTGCCTGAACCGCAAGATACGGATCGTCTTGGCGCCGCTGCCGCAGCGGCGCTCAAGGCCAATATGCATACCGTCAATGAAGCGGGATTTGCGCTGCGTTTGTGCGGCAATCTCGGCGCAGGTAAAACATCTTTCATGCGAGCGCTTCTCAGAGCGCTGGGCTGGCAGGGGCCCGTTAAAAGTCCAACGTTTTCTCTCCTTGAAACTTATGACGTGGCTGGTGCTTGCATCAACCATTTCGACTTTTATCGCTTCGAAGAACCGATTGAGTTTGAAGACGCGGGGTTCCGCGATCTTTACGCCCCTGGCGCTTTTTCTGCATCCGAATGGAGCGAGCGCGCGGAGCCATACTTGCCCGAGCCCGATCTTGTTCTCTCCCTCGCAGAAGAGGGACTCGGCCGCAGAGCCACTATCGTCGCCACCACAAATCCAGGCGAAGCCTTTCTCAATGCAATGAGAGCAGCATGGAACGCCGCCGCTTGATCGCCGCTCTCGGCAGCACGCTTCTCTTTTCATTCGCGCCATTCGACATTGCGCGCGGCGCAAAAATGGTCGCGGTCCGCATGTGGCCGGCCGAAGAGTACACGCGCGTCACGATAGAAACCGATGTTCCGCTCAAGTTCAAGCATTTCTTCGTCCGATCCGCCAAGCCGCTGCGCTTTGTGATCGACATTGAAGGCCTCGAACTGACCGAGCGCATCAAGAAGCAGATTGCAGCCGTCAACCCCGACGATCCATACATTGCTGCGATGCGCATAGGCCAGTTCAAGCCTGGCATTCTGCGCCTTGTCATGGACCTTAAAACAGACGTCAAACCTGAGGTCTTTCTGCTAAAGCCCTTTGCGAACTACCAATACCGTCTTGTTTTCGACATTTATCCAGCGCACCCGACGGATGCGGTAAGCCGCATCCTTGCTGGACTTGAAAACGAAGACGAAGGCGACGCAGAAATTGACGAGAACGACCCGCTCGCAGGCATCCTCGCGGATCTCGCAGCAGGGAAAAACGTTGCTTCCGGCAGCGGGAAGGAAATTGCTTCCAGCAAACAAACACCCAAAAAAACCGCCAAGCCTTCCGAGCAGCCCGGGCGCAAGCGCGACAAACGAATTGTGATCGTGATCGACCCTGGACACGGCGGCGAGGATCCCGGCGCCATCGGCCGCAGAAAAACAATGGAAAAAAATGTCGTTCTGCAGATCGGCCGCCGGCTCGCCAAACTCATTAACTCAGAATCCAATATGCGTGCCGTGATGACCCGCAACTCCGACCATTTCGTGAGTCTCGGCGGTCGGGTTGCGATTGCACGGAAGGTCCGCGCGCATCTGCTTGTCAGCATTCATGCCGATGCTTGGGTAAAAGCCAGTGCGCGCGGCTCGAGCGTCTTTGCTCTCAGCCAGCGCGGCGCCTCTTCTTCGGCGGCGCGCTGGAGGAGCGGATGAACGGCTCCTGCGCCGGCGGCACCGGGGCCT
>ERZ779729.1352-NODE-1352-length-17735-cov-9.794287_pt1 | contig 17735 bp, 18 predicted proteins | sample MGYA00511072_ERZ779729 | MGnify/ENA primary metagenome ERZ779729 (study PRJEB29588, sample SAMEA2156675) | human gut metagenome | biome: human gut; feature: human-associated habitat; material: faeces | place: Denmark | collected 2008/2010 ...
AAGGTGCAAAACAGAAATCGAGTGATCTTTTTCATAGTGTTTTCTCCTGCCGCGTGGGATGGCGGCATGGCTCATGTGTTGTGAATGGCGTACAGAGTTTCCTGTGGCGAAAAAGGAACAGCGCGGAGGCCGGTGCTATTGACCGTCCGCCGCGCTGTCCTTTGCCTGTTGTGGAATTATGCCAGCGAATGGATGATCTGGCAGTTGCTTGATTTACTCAACCATGGCCCTCCAGAGGAAGGTCACGATCTGACCGCGGGTACAATCGTTGTCGGAGCCGAACAGTCCGCCGCCGATGCCGGTGGTGATGCCCTTCTTCGCTGCCCATGCCACTGCGTCGGCATAATAGGCGTTGGTTGCTACATCGCTGAACTCGGCACTGCCGCTGACTGCGGGGCTGCCGGAGGCACGATAGAGGAAGGTCACCGCCTGCGCACGGGTGCAGGTAGAATTGGGGCTGAACTTGCCCTCGCCTGTGCCGCTGGTGATGCCGTTTTCGACCGCCCAGGCAACAGCCTTGGCATAGAAGGCGTCAGCGGGAACATCCGTGAAGCTGCTCATGCTCTTGGGGGCGGGAGAACCGGCCGCACGCCACAGGAAGGCGACGATCTGCGCGCGGGTGCAGGGATCGTTGGGAGCGAACATATTACTGCTCACGCCGTTGGTGATGCCCTTCTCCACTGCCCAATCAATCGCTTCCTCATAGTAGCTGCCTTCCGCTACATCGACGAATACGCCGGTCTGGGGGTTGCCATTGGACTTCATGAAGATGGCTTCGATGGTGTGATCCTTCGTGACATTCTTGAAGGTGTAGGACTTCACAGCACCCACGCTCTTACCGTCCACCAGCACCTTGGCTACGGCGTAGCCCTTATCCGGGGTGATGGTGAAGGTCTGGTCTCTGCCGTCACGGACGGAGGTCCAGCCAGAGGGAGAGATGGAGCCGTTCGTGCCGGCCGTTGCCTTAATGGTGTAGTAGGTGTAGTACCAACCGCCACCACCGCTGCTGGACTTGTGATACAGCTCAATGGAGCCGATCAGCGTCGTGTAGTTGGTGTCGGTGGGGGTGAAGAGCCACTTGTAGGTGGTATTGGCCGCCACCGCAGTGGTATCGGGCAGGACATTGCCTGCATTATCCACCCACACCAGCGTACCGGCGTTGGGGTTCAGCGTGCTGCCGGCAGTGGTCAAGCCAGCATCCGCCAGCGTCTTGCCGCTGGTGGTGATAGCAGTGTACTTGGGTACGCCGGTGGGGGTCGCTCTGGTGATGTGGATCTCCACCTCTGCGCTGGTGATGGCATTGTAGTTCGCATTCTCTGCCTTGGTCGCCTTTACCTTTACGGTACCGACCTTGACGGGAGTCAGCTTGCCGGTGGCGTCAATGGTCGCCTCGCCGGTGCCATTGGTCACAGCGTAGGTCACAGCACCGGTGCCGGAGCCGCCGCTGGTACCCAGCTGCAGAGTCTGACCATAGACCACAGTGGTACCGCCGGTGAGAGTCAGAGCCGCCTGGTCGCCCTTGGCCGTGAGGGTGATGACCACATTGACGGTGGCATCCGCATAGTTGTCGGAGCCGATGGTCACGGGCAGGGTGACGGTATCACCGGCCGCACCGCCGGACAGGGTGTAGGTCACCTTGCCGGTGGAATCCACATCCCAGCTGTCAATCGCCACAGAGCCGGTCTTGCTCTCGGCACCCTTGGTGTAGGTCAGCGCGCCTGCGTCAGCGGGCATCACCGTGCCGATTGCCTTCTTGCCGGTGGTCACAGTGTACTTCTGGCTGACGGCAATATCCGGCAGCGCGGGAGCGGTGGCCTTGGCTCGGATGGCAACACGAACCTGACCGTTGTGCGTGATGGTCAGGGTGTAGACTCCAGCCTCGTACTTTTCCGTATAGAAGGCATCCTGCTTTTTGCTGCCCTCGCCCAACCGCTCCACGGAGGCAGTCAGCGGATTGTCAGAGGTCACCTTGATAACGGTGTCCCGGAGATCATGCCGCTCCCCGTCCCGCTTATTAAGCTGGGGATTTTCGATGTGGTAGGCCATATACTCCGTTACATGGCGCTGATTGTCTCCGTTCCAGGAGCCGTCCGGGGATACGGTTGCCCAGTCAACATTGTTCAGGCTCTTTCCGGATACCCAAAGCTCGTCCTTGTCAGCACGGAAGTTATTGAGTTCGATCTCGAGAGCATCCGCCGTCTCGCTGGAGATCAGGTAGGTGTGGGGCGTCAGGGTGAACTCCAGTTTGGTGGCAAAGCTGCCCTGCATGGGGGTGATATTAGCGGACTGATTCGTATTCTCGTTGAAGGAACTGTTCATCACCAGCCAGCGATGACCACCGCCCAGGAGTTCCTCGGCAAAGGCCGTGCCCTGATAGCGAGCCGGGTAGTTGGCGGCCAGCATATCCTGTTTCTGCTGCTCCGACTTCCCACTGAAATCACTGACGGACAGGGTCTGGCTGATCGTAGCAAGGTCGGCGCTCTGCACATACTTCGTGAAGAGAGGAAGCACCCGATAGCGCCCAGTGGACTGAAGAATATTGGTGTCGGTGTGGTTTCCGTAAAGACCTGCTGCGTAGTTCTGGGGCAGATACCCGCCATTGGTGAAAATGCCCGCTTTGATCTGGTTTGCTACGGTGTCTTTGTCCGCTGCGGGATGTTGGACGATATAGCGGAAGGCCGGCAGAATGGACTCCTTGAGAACCCAGGAGGGTTTGTCGTCCACGCCGGTGCAGTAGAACGGATGCTCGGCGTTGAACACCACTGCGCCGTTGGCATAGCACTGGAGCATGTTCATGGCAAAGAGAGTTTCCGGGAAGGTATAGACCCTGCGCACATCCTCATAGCTTGGCTTGCTGTTTGGCTTAAAGAGCTGTCCATAGCCAGACTCATACCAGGCCCAAGCATCGGTCAGTGCCCCCCAGTTATCTGCCAGGCCGGCCAGCCAGGCACCCACCGCGAAGCTGCGCACGGTATTAAAGCCGGAGCTGGAGGTGCTCTTGGAGTTGATGATAAGGTACTTGTGGTACTTCTTGGCGGCATTGTGCAGTTCATCCGTATCGTTGAACCACTTCTCCATCATATTCGAGCCCGGCTTATCAATATCGGTCAGTACCAGATAGCAGCCTTGCTGTGCCATCAGCTTCAGGTACTTAGCCGTCACCTTCGCCACGCCTACCGTGTCGCCGTTGTTGTAGTTCTCCGAGAGGACGACGCCCTTGACACATTCATGGGTATTGATGAATGCGACCAACTCATCATCGGGGATGGTACGAGAGAGATAGCTGAGAGGGGTTCCTCCAGTCATCAGCGTGAGGTAGATGTTGATGTGCTTTTTCGAATCCGGCTCGTTCCGATTATATTCTTCTGCCTGATCAACGAAATAGCTGTACCATGCCCAAAGCCTGTCGTGGTCGCCGTACCCGCCGTAGCCGTGACCGACAAAGTCATCGGCGTGGAGCTGGATGGCGGTGTAAGGCTTGAGATCATCCGGGATATTGTTCCAGATGCCAGTGACACTCAAATTGCCCTGGGAGGGAATGCCAGCGGGCTTGCCAGCCTCCCACCAGTCCTGCTTCTTGGTCTGTGCGTAGATGCTGACAAGCAGAAGGGGATGCTCCTTGTCCACCGGCATACGCGGTGTTTCCTGCATGCCCCCGCTCAGTACGGTGACAGCCCGTTCCGCGGACTTCGCACCGTCATTTTTGAGCCTTGCGATGAGCTTGCCCTGCCCCGCCGCCAAACCAATCAGCATCGGCTGCGCACCGGAGGCATCCACCTTTGCCAGAGTATCCGCTTCCACGGCGTACTCCAGTTGGTCGGTGAGGACGGCCACCCGGTCGCCATGCATGGCAGTGGCAAGGACGCCGATGCTCTCGTTCACCTCCAGGAGGATGGGCGCGGAGGGATGGATGACCACGGAACTGACGGTGGTATCCAGCGTACCGTTGTAATATGATCCTTTTCATACGCATTCCTCCAGTCGTGAAGATAAAAAGAGACACGGCCGTTTCTCAGCCGTGTCTCTCTTGGAAGGGCGAGGTCAGCCGCCCATGATACCGATCTTGTTGCCGTTCTCATAGATGTCCTGCCCATCGATGACTGTGTTGGGACCGCTGGGCGTGATGTAGCCGAATCCGGGGACATACACCTGTCCGGCATCATTGGTGCTGCCGCCTGCAGGCTCCGTAGGCTGGGGCTTTACCTCAGTCTGCTCCGGCTTGTAGGTGGGCGGCGTTTCCTTGTTGCGGTCCGCTTCCGGCACATCGTCCGCCGCATGGTCCTTCTCCACCTTGCCGGGAGGCTCCGGCGCGTCCGGCTTGGTGGGCGTACCCTGAATGGTCTGCTCTGTACCAGAGCTGTCAGCATCCCTGCCGGGGTCATGCTGTTTACCATCCGTCTTGCTATCCACCTTTACCTCTGGATCGCTGATGTTCACTACCGGATCTTTCGTGTCGGGTGTATCGTCCGGGATGGCGGGGTCGATGGGCATGGGCACCGCCGCAAGCCGGCTGACGATCCCCACCACCAGTGCCGCGCAGAGCAGGACGCCTGCCGCAATGAGGATGATGCGTTTTGTTTTGTCTGTCATAGGTCGAACTCCTCCTTTGTAGGGGTCAGTGGTTTTTCTTCTTATCCCGAACATACCACAGCTGTCTCCGGAAGTCTACCGAAAGAAGCAAAAAGAACTAAAACTTCGGGATATACTTGGCCTGCACCTGCAGATTTAGGCTCACGGGCGGCAGCACCCGTCCGGCAAAGCGGGTGGGGACCTCCAGATGGAGGGTGGCGGTTGCGAGATACCCCTCGCTCCGGCCTGAGGCGATGGCGTTGTTGGAGATATGTACGGACAGGTCGGAGAGCGTATATTCCAGCTCGTTTCCGGCGTATTTCATGTAGCCTTCGCCATCTGTGGTAAGGCCAAGAATATAGGACAGGTTGCCGTAGATGTCACCGGCGTCGATGGACTCGAACCACTCGCCGTCCCCCTCCGGGAACCAACCTGCGGCATAGCCCTCCCGCACAGAGTGGTACACATCGTCATAGTTCTCATTGACCGTGGCAATGACCGCCTGCTGCACTGCGTCCCGCACGCCCTGCACGATGATGTTCACCCGGAAATATTCCGCTATGACCATAAAGAGCATGAGCAGGCAGAGTGTCACAGCGATGACCATGGGATAGCCCTCACCGGAGCGGGAGCGAAAAAGCAGCTTTCTCATTTCCAATACACCTCCGATCTGCCGCTGGCCTGTGCCGTCAGCTCAATGGGGAAGCTGCCAAGCCCACCGAAGCCGATGTCCACATCCATGGTCAGCGTCACCGTCACCTCCTCATTGAGCTGGATGCGGCCGGTGCGGGACCAGCGGATGTCCGGGTCGATCTCCAACCGCTCGGAAAGCACCTGCGCGCGGGAGGTCGTTTCATTCCCGACTCTGCCGGTGATCTCGGCTTCCCGCACCAGCTCGGCGGCGAAGGTGTCAAGCTGCTGCTTCGCCATATACACCGGCAGCACCTTCACCGCCAATGCGATCACCAGCATGGCGCAGAGGATGAGGACGCAGGTATCGATGTAGCCCTCGCCGGAGCGTTTCTTCCATTTGTTTTTCATCCGAACAGCCCTCCCATCGAGGTTAGGATCTGCATGAGGATGACCACAATGTAGATGAGCATAAAGCAGACCAGCATGACGAAGGAGTACACACGGATCTTGGGCGGGATTTTCGCTGCCTGCGCCTTGAGCCGCTGCAGCTCCAGCTGTTTCATGTCGTGGGAGAGCATCTGGAAATAAATGCGGCCGTCATCGCCGCGCAGGACGCCGATGAGCCCGCGCACGATGTCGGAGAGCATGGGTGACGCCAGCCTGCCCTCGAAACGAACCAGTGCCGCTTCGTAAGAGGACGAGCGCATATCCGCTGTCAGCACATCCAGTTCACGGGCAAAGTCGGGACCGGCGTGACGCTTATAGTTTTCAAGGATCGTCAGCACGTCGCGGCTGGCTCCCAGCTCCTGCTCCACTGTGGCAACAAAGCGGGGCAGCTCTCCCTCGATCTTCTCGCGGCGTTCTGCAACCTTTTCCTCCGCCTTGCGGCTCTCCTTGAAGTAAAGCAATATCGACAGCAGCACCACGATGGGCGAGAGCAGAGGAAAAATCAGCAGACACGGAATGACCGCCAGCAGAGCGGCGGCAGGCTTGAGGATGGTATAGGCCAAGTAGACCTCCGGCGTCATATCCATGCCGGCAGCACTCAGCGTGCGCTCCATGCGGTGACGCTTGTACTCATCCATACGGATGAAGTGAGAGAGTTTGATGGCCCAGCCAAGGAAGATCGCGTCCAGCGACTTCATCCGCTTTTTCTCGGCTCGCCCTGCGGACAGGAGGGCCTTCTCCGTGGAGAGACGGGGCAGCTTCAGAATGTCTGCCAAGATGAAGAACAGTCCCGCGGCAACAGCCACGCCGAAAAGGAACAGTAAGATCGTCATGTCCGTCACCTCCGATACTCGATGGGCTGGGTCAGCTTGACCACTTTGGCAAAGGAGAGAAAGATAGCGGCGGCACAGACCGCCAACACCGCTTTGCCGGGTACGGTGGTCATCAAGGTTGCATACCAGTCCTTGTTGAGAAAGTACAGCAGAGGGATATTCAGCACCACCAGCGCCGCCATGGAGATGAATTCCTTGCGAGGCGCGAATACGAGATTCTCCAGCTCCCCATTGATGATGCGCATATCCGAGAGCTTTCCCACAATGGGATTAAGGGTGCTTTTCATGCTGTGGTCATACTGGCAGGCGGAGAGTGCCTCGCACCACTCCCGCCACACCTCATTGTCAATGGCAGACTTCAGCTCCGCCAACGCCGCATTCATATCCGGGTCGATGTGCTTGATGCGGGTGAGGAAGCTGCGGAACACACCTTGCACGGGTGGGTTCAGGTAGTTGATGTTCTCCTCCACGGCGGTCTGCAGATCCTCACAGCGGAGGTAGGCCGTGGTGATGATGGAGAGCGCCGTTTCCAGCTCGGCGGTAACAGCTTTCCTGTAGTGTCCGGCCGTGAGCTTAATGTACCAAAAGGGCAGGAACATCATGCCGGCCGCCAGCACCGGCACCAGCAAGAGGTTATTCATGATGATGGCGATGCCCGCACCCACGGCAAAGAGCAGCAGGGATGCCGCGCAAAGCATGGGAAAGCGTTCCTCCTTGCCGGTGGCTTGCAGGATCGTCTGCGCTTCCGATATCTCGCGGCGGAAGAAGCCGGGCTTCTTCCGCTGGGTCGTCTCGTTGATCTCATCCCGGATGCTTTTGGGCCCGGCGGTCAACCGGCGGAACACACCCAGCGTGAAGTCCATGGGCGAGATACGGAAGATAAGAAATGCGCCGGTGATCATGCCGACGCACGCAGTCAGCAGCAGGGCTGTCAAGTGGCGTTCACCTCCTTCTTGGTTTCCAAAAGAGCCTGCAGTTCCTCGTTGGGCATACCGTTTTCCAGCAGGCGTTTGCGCAGACTCACGGAGATCTCGTTCACCTGTGTGTGATGTCCTTCGATGACGAATTTGCCGTCCTCCATGTGATTCTCCGTGATGACATAGCGGAACAGCGTGTTGTAGCGGCGATCCCCATTGGGCAGGATCTCACACTCCATGATCTCCATCATGCGGCGCTGCTTGTTCTCCAGCTGCTTGCAGAAGACCACGATGGGGTATGCCTCCGTCACATAGCTGAGAAGCGTTTCGTCCGACATATCCACGGCTCGTTTGCACAGGGACACCATGCGGCGGTAGGTCGCCTCGCAGGAGTTGGAGTGGATGGTGGTCAGCACCGCCACGCCCACGCGGGCGGCCTCCTGCGCGGCATTGGCCTCGGCACCGCGCATCTCGCCCACCACCAAGATGTCCGGGTTGAAGCGCAGGCAGATATCCACCAGCGCGATCTGATCGATCCGCTGACGCTCATTTTCGCTGTCGCGGGTCAGGGTGTGGACCACCGAGTTGGTCACCTTACCGTTTTCCTCCCGCACCAGCTCCAGTTCGCGGGAGCCGTTTTCGATGGTGAAGATGCGTTTGCTGTCTGGGATCGTGGTCAGCAGCCAGCCTGCCGCCGTGGTCTTGCCGGAGGAGGTGGCTCCAGCCACGCAGATGGAGATCCCGTAGCGCAAAAATACGGAAAGCCAGTCCAGCATTTCCTCTGTGGCTGTGCCGCTGCGCAGCAGATCCTCACGGCTGAGATTGTGGCGGTTGACGATTCGGATGGAGGCGGCAACGCCCACATCCTCATCCACCACGGGGGACTTCATAGCGGCAATACGGGTGTTGCGGGTCAGATGTCCCGTGACCAGAGGGCTGGCGTTGTCCAGCACCATGCCGGAGGCGTGGAGCATACGCCGGATGACGGCAAGGGCGTGTTCCGGCGAGTCGAAGTGTTCCGTGAGCTTTTCGCTTCGACCGTCCGAATACTGCACCTCGATATCCCGCCATGAGTTGATGTTGATCTCCTCAATGCCGTCGGCGTAGATATAGCGGGTCAGGAAGCCGAACTCCGCCATCTCGGAATAGATGGCGTCCACCAGCTCCGTCTGCGTCATGCCTGCTACGGCGATACGCCGGTCCTGCAGGTACTTGGTGATGTAACGCATGAGCTGTTCCTTGGAGTCCTCGCCGCCTTCGGTGATGAGTGCGGCGTAGGCACCGGAGATGTACTCCTGCACCTCCTGCAGCACGGAATTGAAGTCCCTGCCCTCTGCCGACGGGGTAAAGAACAGGTTGTGCGCCCGTCCGAGGGCGCCAATATCGGTGTTCAGAGTCCGCTGCGGCGTGTCGTCCACCACGACGGGGACGACCTCCGGCTCCGAGGTGACCTGATATTCCGCCGCATCCCGCCGCTGTGCAGCTGTGGCAAAGACCGAGCCGTTTCGCTTTTCGCCAAGAGCCATATTAAAACACCTCCGCAATGATACGCTCTAACTCCTTGCGGAAGGATCGGCTGTCCTTGAGGGTGAGGTCGGCAAGCAGGTTGCCGGCAAGATACTGCTCCTCCAGCTCCTGCGAATAGGGCAGCACGAAGGCCGTGTCGCCCAGCACCTTGCCGATGTGGTCCGCTGCCTGATAGGGCTTCACATTGGATGCCACCTTATACTGTTTGTCCATGTCCCACTCAGGCCCGTCCAGCAGAGGGAGCTGACTTGCGAAGTAGTTGACGCTTTTGGGGTCGCAGTTGGCAAGGCGCAGGATACTGTCCGCCTCCATCAGCGCCACGGCGGAGAGAATGTCGTTGGCAATGTAGCTGCCGCAGTCCACGATGACATAGGGCGCAATCTGACGCAGTCCGTCCAGCAGCTCTACCACCTGCTTCTGCGTAAAGGGCGGAGTGCTGTACTCGTTCTGCCGTTCGAGCAGCCCCAATACCGCAAGGCAGCTGTTGCGCTTAAAGGTGACAAGGTTATGCTTGATGAGGTTCTCGCTGATACGGGCGGCTGCCAGGACGCCGGCAAGAGAGCCATTGCTCTCCAGAGCGTCCGCGGGACAGATGCACGGCAGCATGGGTGCGGCCATGTCACAGAGCAGAAGGATGACATTTTTCTTCCTGGCGGAGAGCATTTTTGCGATCTTCGCCGCCGTTACCGTCTTTCCACTGCCGGGGCTGCCCCAGACCGCCAGCATACCGCCGCTGTCATTTTGCTCCTCCGGCTTCTCTGTGTCGCGCTGAAAGATGCTGGCCTTTCTGAAATTCATCCTGTCACCTCACTCTCCGGTGTGGCTGCGGCGGGATCGGCAGCTTCGCCCTCCTCAATGGGATCTTCCTCGGACTCTGCGTACAGCTCCTCAATGAGCGCGTCCTGCGCCTCAATGAACTGCCTTGCGCCATCTGTTGTGCCGCGGTAGACGAGCGCTAAATGGAGCTTGGCGACCTGTTCCAGCTCCGCCAGCACCTTGGCCTGCTCCGGCAGAACGAGGAAGGTCACGGTGGAGGGAAGCTCTTTTTCCTCCCCTGTGGCTTCGCCGGTATTGGCGTCATAGCCGGTGCTGGCGGTAACAGAGATGATCTCCACATACTGCAGCTCGGCGGGGATGGTGGTTTCACCGTCCTCCGGATAGTCTGCCACGATGACCGATACGATGTCGCCGCTCTGGAGCTTGCCGGACAGTCCTGTGGCGAAGCTCTTGATGGTGACGGAGATGGCCTGCTTCGTGCCATCCAGATTATAGAGATACGCATTCTCGGCGGCAGGCGCGTCCGAGAGCTTGGCGGCGAGAATATAATCGCCAACGGCAAGGTCCGCCTTGGCGTATTTGCCCACTACATTGTCTTTCGCGGTCATAAGGCCGGAGGGGAGATTATAGGAGCCGACCTCGGCCGTGGTGACCATGTCTTTGGTGATGAGTTCGCCGGCGTGAATGTCCTTTGTGACGCGGACGATCTCCGCCTTCTGGCTGATGCTCTGATTGAACAGCGGCGTGATGCCGAAGCAGATCACCAGTGCCAGCAGAATGCAGATGACGCCGATGACCGTGCGGTTTTTGAAAATACTCATGGAGCAAGTCCTCCTTATTCTTAGATGATATATGCGGTAAAGAAGCCCACTGCAAGAAATGGCGCGAATGGATAGCTCTCCGGTGGACGCTCTTGCCTGCGGATCTTGTGCAGGGCGGCTATTGCAAGGTAGAAAAGGCAGTACAGCACCAGTGCCAGCACCAGTCCGGCGACTCCGCGCAGAAAGCCCAGCAGAAAACCGGAGGCGGCGATAAGGAACGCATCTCCCATGCCGCCGCGTCCTCTCCGGCTTGCCAGCCAAAATGGGACGGCCAGCGTCAGGCCGAGAAGCCGGGCGGGGCTGAAGGAAATCAGCCCCGCCCCTGCGATGACGATACCGGAAAGGTCATAGATCTGCCTGCGCCGGAGATCCGTCCATGCCGCGCTCATAAGTCCGATGAGGAACAGCGTCCCCTGCAGGACAGATGCCACGGATCAGCCGCCCAGCGCGCCGGCGTAGTTGAACATATCCTTGATACGCTGGTTCAGCGTGGGCATGACCACATCGCCGAACAAAGCGTAGAGGCCCGCCAGCAGCAGCGCGCCCAGCACCACAGCGATGAGGATCTTGACGGCGGTGTCGATGTAGCCCTCACCGGAGCGGCGGGTGGCGGCAAGGCGGATGGCCTTGGTGCGGATGGAATTGGCGGTGTTCTTGATAAACTTCTTCATGTGATAATTTCCTCCTACAAGTTATATGTTTCGTATTGTGGGTGACTTACATGACCTGCTCCGCGGCGGGAGCATTGTCCGGCTGCTGGGCCTGCCGGAGCGACTGCTCGTAGGCGTTCAGCACCGCATCGTTGAACTGCTGGCGGGCCTCCTTCGTGCAGGGGAAGCAGATGTCGTGATAGTCCCCATGGCTGTCCTTGTACTGCGGCATGGCGACAAAGGGGCCTTTCTCGCCGCGAATGACCTTCACGCCGCGAATGGCAAATACGCCGTTGATGTCCACATTGGCGTTGGCGAGAGTGTACTTGCTGTCCTTCACGGGATAGACTCGGACATCGAAGGACACGGGAGACCGGCTTTCCTGCGCGGGGACGGGGGTGCTTGCTTTGGTCTGGTTCTTGGGCATTTTTCTTTCCTCCTATTTCTGATGTTGATATGAAAAAAGCACCCGGACGGGTGCTCAGTTCACGGACACAGCTCCATCTCCTGCTGCGGTGCAAACTCGATCTGCCGGAAGCCGACACGGTCGCAGTAGTAGAACTCGCTGCCGTCGGCGTCGTACAGCTCCAGCACATCCGAGATGCCGATGGGTCTGCCGTCGTAGCCGGGAACCGGGTCGCGGAAGAGCGTGTAGATCTCCTCCGGGTCATTGGTCCCGACCAGACCGTCATAGACTGTTTCGTAGTGCCTGCGGTCGGGCTGTCCGAAACGCTCCAGCAGGGCTTCATACGGGATGAAGCGCATATTGATGGGGCTGTCCCGCGTGAGCTGCCACACACGGCAGCTTTTCAGGGGCGGAGCCTCCGGGTCGAAGCGGCCGCCCCTCTGCCCCAGCAGGAGGCGGTCATAGACACCGTCCTCCCAGCGGATGGTGAGCGACTGCTTTTGCAGAAAACGCTCCAGCTCCTGCGTTTGGAACATGGTGTCCACCACCGTCTCCTTTCCCGCGATGTATCCGGCAGGATTGCTGTAATAGAGGATGCGGTCATGGTTATCAATGAAGATGCGCTGCACTTATTTCACCTCCGATCATTCCAGCTTCATCTCACCTGCGGCCGGTTCCTCCTGCCGTGGTGCGGTCAGCTCCATGAGCTTCTCCCGCGCCCAGTCCGGCAGGTGTTTTTCGTTCAGCACACCGATGAAATCCTCCCGGTTCCATCTGGCTGTTTCTCCGTCCGAGAGGCAGGTGGCAAAGACTGCTCGACCACTGGAATGCGGCTCGCATCCAAAGCCGCTCCGAGCATACCAGAGTTGATCCGCCTGATTCCAGCAGGATTCCTTCAGCGTATCCGGCGACAGCACCAGCACCTTGCCGGTGAAGTCCTGCTCGGCGCGGTCACCGACGCAATGCTCCGCACCGAAGAGATTTAACGCCTGCACCGCCTTGCGGTAGAGACTGACGAAGCCATCCAGCACGGCGGGGTGACTCCGAACAGTGATCTCGGCATTGTGACGCTCATCCTGCGGAATGTAGCGCCGCTCAGCCCACTGCTTATTGGCGGGGCTGAAGCGACCATCCCACTTGAGTTCATGCAAGGTATTGGCAAGCACCCACGCAGTGCGCTTGTAGCCGTATGCCGTCAGCACCGGCGCAAGGCAGTCCTCGTTCAGGTACATCCCATCGAAGTTCCGGCGGATGGCATCCTCGATAGCATCACGGCAGGCGATGTTTGCCTTGTGGCTCTCCCGCCAAAAGGAAAGCTCATTCCGCTTACGGGCTTCAGCAGCGGAATACGGGTAGGGATAGGTTTCATTCATTTGGATATCTCGCCTCGTTTCTACTTTGAATGCCTACGGTATCACTTATCGTAGATGACATCGTCGTCCATCAGCATATCCTCCAGTACGGACAGGCAGCAGCCGGACTTGCGCAGGGCCTCCAGCAGCTCGGCGGGAATATCGGAGAGGTCGTGGTCGTAAAATGTCTCGCACACGGTGATCACACCGGAGCCCTCGTCCACATGGCAGTCCAGCTTGGCGTCGGGCGCGATGTCCGCTTCCGCTCTGGCCCAATCGGGAACGGTGACAGCGGGGCGGATCAGCTCCTCGATGTCCGCGTCGCGGAAGGTGCAGTGCCCCTCGGTGCAGCCCTCGCAGCTGCCGCAGCGTTCCGTCAGCTCCCGCATCAGCTGACCGGCGCGGTCCGTCAGGGCGAGGATCGTGCGCACCATCTCCATGGCGGTCATCTCGCTCTTTGACAAAATGACCGCGCCCCTGGCGCCGGCCATTTCCAGCTTCCCCTCATCGTCCAGCCCGCAGACGGTCAGAACGGCGGGCGGGATGGTGACGCTCTTGTTGTCGTTGTATTTTACAAATTTCATGCTGCTTCTCCTTTTGTTGTTCAGATTTTTAAGGGATGCTCCGGCTCATGGATCAGCTCGTAGCGGGTGTCGCCATCGCCGCCCAGCAGACTATCCATAGAGAGCTGCCAGCAGGCTTTGCGGGGGTCATAATTGGTGATGACGATCTCCTCATATTCGCTGCCTGCCGTCTGGGACATGCTGTTGGGACGGGAGGTGCGGAAGATATAGCAATCCTGATAGATCTCGCAGATGTAGTCCTGGTAGTTGTAGGAAACGATGAAGTATCCTTCACAGGTGACCAGTACATCATGGAGCCGCTGATGATCCTCCGGGGGAAACTCCACCTCGTAGCAGCTCTCCGCCTTGTAGTAGGGCGGGTCACAGTAGATCACGGCGCCTGCCCGGTCGTACTGACGGATGACCTCCTCGAAGTCCTTATTCTCCACGATGACATTCGCCAGCCTGCGGGAGCATTCCCAGATCAGGTGAAAGAAACGGCGGATGTCGCAGGGCTTGCCGCCGAAGGACTTGGCGCCGCCGCTGAAGCTGTAGCGGATGAGCTTGAAGAAGTCCGCCGCGCGGCGGATGCTCCCGCGGGGCGTGCGCTCCAGCATAAGGGCGCGGATGACCTCGGCGTCGGGGGGCTTGAGGTAGACCTCCGTCAGATCCATCTCCTCCTGCAGGTAGTCGTCCGTGAACTCGCCCTTGGAGAAGAACTTGTAAAGGACGTTGAAGTCATCCCGCGTGTTCAGCGGCAGGAAGCCAAGCTCCGCCAGCAGTGCCATGGGGCGGTTCTTCACGCAGCAGAACAGGTTGGTGAGATTGCCGTTGAAGTCGTTGTAGACCTCCATGCAGCCGCGCTGGATGGGACGGCACATGGTCACCGTGCCGCTTCCGCCAAACACATCGATGAAGCGGGTGTAACGGTCCGGCATCAGCTTATTGATGATCCACAGCAGCTTGCCCTTGCCGCCCACCCAGGGAATAAAGCTGTTCAAGAAGTGTCACCTCCCTCCAGCGGGAGGGAGAGCTGACCGGTGTCCTCATAGTCAGGCAAGGTGCGGGACAGGCCGCGCTCCGCAAATGCGATTTTCTTGATCCGGCTGCGGAGCTGCCGGATGGTGCGCCGCAGCTCCTCCTCGGTGGCGGCATAGTAGTAGCCACCCTCAAAGCTGCAGATGGGGATGCCGTCGCCCCGCAGGGCGTTGATCTCCCGGCGCAGCTCGGAGCCGCGCATTCGGAAGGCACACTCCAGCTCCCGGCTGGTGACGGCGTTCGCCTCGCCCTTGTGGTAGAGGTCAAGATACTCTGCAAGGGCTTTGTTGATCGGCACAGTTCCTCCTTTCCGGACCCGTTATCCCGGAGCAGGAGGTCAAATCAGCGCCAAAAAGAAGGGGCCGCTTTTCCCCGTCCGGGAATACGGCCCCTTGGTGTAGTTCTTATCCGCGTAGCTGGCGTGGTTAAGATATGGTCAGCTACTGCATTTCCATGGTAAGATCCTGTTCCTCCGCAGGGTAGCACACATAATCACTGCCGATGAACACGCCTGGATGCTCGTCCTCATAGCGGCAGCCCAGCGCATCCAGATCCATGTATTCGTATAGCTCCTCCGGGACGGTAGTCTCATTGGCGAGGTAGTACCTGCCCAGCGCGGCGTAGCTGTTGACGCCCTTGAGGATCGTGTAATCACGCAGATGCTCCGGTGACTCCCTGAAAATCTCCGCAGCCTCCGCCTCGCCCTTTTGCAGGGCTATGGCGGAGAGGATCGTCTTCTCGTCATCGCTCATAGCATCCGGTCTGCATCGGAATGCCTCCTGTGCTGCACAAGGCAGCGGCCGGTCGCCTTCATGTTGGATCTGTTCCCTGGTCATTGCATCGTCATCTCCTTTTCCTGTTTTTGCTGCATGGGTGAGAGCATCGGCTCATAGTCCGCGCGGTGCAGCAGGCCGTAGGATGTGAGAGCGGCGTTGTCCGCATGGATGACTGTCTCGCCGTAGTTGAAGAGGTTCACGTACGGGATCAGACGAACGGCTTCTTCACGGTCCATGATGAAACAGAGCTGATCCAGCGCCGCCTCCTGCGGTGAGCTGATCCCCGGCGTGAGGATGTAATCGGCCAGATGCTCCGTTAGGAGCATCGCCGTTTCTATGTCCTGCACCTCGAACTGCTCCAGCAGAGCCTTCAGCTTTGGCACCTCGGATCTCGGAATGTCCCGCGCGGTCTTGGTGAAGGCATTCAATTCCTCCAGCTCCATGGGCAGGTCGGTGAATTCTGCCGCATAGGGGATGATCCCGTCATAATCAATGACTGTGACGCCCTCCCAGCCCTCCACACCGAGCTGTTCCTGCGCGTCCAGCAGCTCCGCCTCTGCAGCGGGAAGATCCAGCGTCACCGTGCGCGCATCGCCAATGTCGGGATGCAGTCCGAGCGTGAGCCGGAAGAGGTATCCCGGCTTTTCCGGCAGCGTCTTTTGGACGGGCGGCGCGGTTGTCAGCTCGCCATCCTGCAGCACATACAGGCTGCCCACAAAAACGCCGTTTTCGCTGTGCCGCATCATTCTTCCGATACCGGCAAAGTCCAGCATCTTAAAGACAGCATCCGACACGCCATCCAGTTCGGGGATAAAATCGTTTTCTGCGTAAAACCGGCCGAGGGCAGCATCGTCTGCGGCATCCACTACATGGTAACAGTCGGTTTTTGCGCTGACCGCCAAATCCCGCAGATCCTGCAGCGTGATGACGCCGCCGTTGGCGTTTACTTTTCTCTGCACCGCTATGGAGAACATCCCCTCAAAGGCGATCCCTTGTACCTCGTCCAATGCCGCAAGCTGTGCGGCAAGGTCGTTGAGCTCGTTGAGGCTGATGTCTAATCCATCCAAGTGGGGCGAGAGATACTCAAAGGCATAGTAGTCTTCGACCTCCATGTACAGAATGTCATCTGTCTGAAGGCGTACCTTTTCCATGGCGTCCCACACCTCCCACGGGGAGGCGGGCAGCTCCAGCTTGGCATAGGCTGCGCTATACGGCGTATCATTTTTAGCGAGATACACACGCAGTATTCTTTTACCCAAGGGTCATCCCTCCCATCTCCGGCTGCTGTTCATAGCAGGCGGGGTCTGCGCCGGGGACGCCCCAACCGAACATGGAACCCGTTTTCATGGCTTTCTCCTGCGCGGGGGTAACGCCCAGCCGCTCGTTGTTATAGTCCGCTATCTCACGGTTATGCGCTGGATCGTTTGTGTTCCAGTCGCTGGGATAGTAGCCGCTCTCGCCGCGCTTGATACAGATGAGCTCACCGGTGCCGGGGAGGGTGGAGAAGCACAGCTCCGGCAGTCCATCCGCCAGCTTGGGGGAGAAAAGCTCCTGTTCCGTTTGGATGCTCCACTCGTCCGAGTTCCAAAAGTGGACATACAATTCACCGCCGTCATCCACGGAAATCTCCCGCTGCTCAAAGCCCTCGCCCCAGCCGTCCGAAGCCTGTCCGGTGAGATATTCCTTTAAGGTTTCCAGCTCTGTGTCTAATAATTCTCCGGCGACGCGGCATTCCGCCACGCCCCAGAGCTGTCGGTCACGCACCTCCACGGCGAAGACGGCGGAGCGCACCTTGCGGTCAACGCTGTCGGCTTTATCATACCAATGCATGATGCCACGCTCTGCCTCCTCCGGCATCCGGTTTTTCACCAGCGCCGCCATGATCTGATCCTGATAGCCGCGCAGCTCACGGCCCTCCAGCAATGTGCTGCTGTCATCGAGATCGCCGTACTCGTTCCGCTCATAGAGATCGGCGGTCAGGGGCATATACAGCTTGAGGGTGGTCAGCTTGGGCGGCAGCACGGTGAAGCTGTCCTCGCTGGGGATGAGCGGCAGCGTGCGGCCATTGTCCCACTTCATAAAAATTTGCCCCTCATCATCCACGAAGTCTACTTCGCCCTCGGTGCCGGGAAGAATGGGATGATGGGGATCGTCCATAGCGTTCAGCCGGATGCGGGTGCCGGGGGGATACTGTTCCCTGAGAAAATTCACCATTTTTCTGTCCATCATCGTTTCCTCCATGTTTTGCTTTCTGTCGTAAAACTCCAGCTCGTAGATCACGCCGCGATCTTGCTTTCGGGCATCCTTCACCTTGACCGTCGTACCATCAAAGATGTAATTGCCGGCTTTTCCAAAATCGGTGTAGAAGCCCTTGCCGTGGTTGCAGGTGGAGAAGGGATGCTCCGGCTGATCCTTGATCTTGGAAT
>ERZ779729.1355-NODE-1355-length-17731-cov-7.003904_pt1 | contig 17731 bp, 17 predicted proteins | sample MGYA00511072_ERZ779729 | MGnify/ENA primary metagenome ERZ779729 (study PRJEB29588, sample SAMEA2156675) | human gut metagenome | biome: human gut; feature: human-associated habitat; material: faeces | place: Denmark | collected 2008/2010 ...
CTGCTGAGCAACGCCCGTCAGGCCGACGCCGCCAACCGCGCCCTCTCCGCCGTGGCCGAGGCCCGCGGCGCCCTCCGTATCGGCATGACCCCCGACGTGGTGCTCACCGACTGCGAGGCGGCACTGGCGGCGCTGGGTGAGCTGAACGGCAAACAGGTCCGCGACGATCTGGTAGACACCATCTTCTCCCGCTTCTGCGTGGGGAAATAGGCGATAGACACCTGTATTTCTGCTAATATTCCGTATTATTTACAATTTGGCCCTTTTCCTGCGGCGGTTTTCATGCTATGATAGCGGGGAAATATCACTCCCAAGGAGGTTTATCCCATGCGCGAATATGTCATTATGACCGACAGCTGCTGCGACCTGACCGACCACATGGCCAAGGAGCTGGAGCTGACTGTGGTGCCCCTGACCGTCCACATCGATGGGCACGATTACCCCAACCTGCTGGACGGCAGCGCCATCAGCTTCGAGGATTTCTACGGTAAGATCCGCGGCGGCGTGCTGGCCACCACCTCCGCCGCCAACGTAGGCCAGTTTCAGGAGGCCATGCGCCCCATTCTGGCTGCCGGCAAGGACATCGTCAGCATCAACTTCTCCAGCGCCCTCTCCACCACCTACCAAAGTGCGTGCATCGCCGCCCAGGACATGAAGGAGGAGTTCCCCGATGCCAACATCTATGTGGTGGACTCTCTCTCCGCCTCTCTGGGCCAGGGCCTGCTGCTCTATCTGACCGTCCAGAAGAAGCGCGAGGGCCTCTCCGCTCAGGAGCTGGTGCAGTGGGTGGAGGACAACAAGCTCCACATCGACCACTGGTTCACCGTGGACGACCTGAACTACCTGAAGATGGGCGGCCGTCTCAGCGCCGGCGCCGCGTTCTTCGGCTCCATGCTCTCCATCAAGCCCGTCATGCATACCTCCGACGAGGGAAAGCTGGTCCCCGTCAGCAAGGTCCGCGGCCGCAAGGCCAGCCTGAAGGCCCTCATCGACAAGATCGCCGAGCTGGGCATCGAGCCCAGCGAACAGGTCATGTTCATCTGCCATGCCGACTGCGAGGTGGAGGCCCGCGCCGTGGCCGAGGAGATGAAGGCCCGCTACGGCGTCAAGGAGGTCTACATCAACTACATCGGGCCTGTGATCGGCAGCCACACGGGGCCGAACACCATGGGCATATTCTTCGTAGGCACCAAGAGATAACGGCGCGTCTCTTGCGCCAATACTTCGTTGCGGCGGCTTGCCGTACACAAAGTACGCCTGCGCCTCGTCTTGGCGCAAGATCCATTGCCGTTAGAGGCTTGCCATCGGCAGGACGCAAGATCCGACATCGATGGAGCGCCTCGTCTTGGCGCAAGATCCATTGCCGTTAGAGGCTTGCCATCGGCGGGACACAAGCTCCGTCGCCGCTGGCGGTGTACGGTGCATTTCAACTTTGCGGGAGGTCATCCTATGGACTGGCTGGAACTCAAGATCGACACGAGCCACGCGGGCTTGGACGCGGTGACGGACATGCTGGAGCAGCAGGGCGTTACCGGCGTGATGATCGACGACGAGGCGGACTTTCAGAGCTTTCTGGAGAACAACCGCCAATACTGGGATTATGTGGATGACGATCTGCTGGCGCAGAAAAAGGGCGTCAGCCGCGTGACGTTCTATCTGGAACGGAACGAGGACGCCTACGGCACCGTGGCCGCCGTGCGTATGGCCATGTCGGCGCTGAAAAAGGACCACCCGGAGTACGCGCCCCTGCTGCTGACCATGGCCGACGTGGCCGACGAGGACTGGGAGAACAACTGGAAGCAGTTTTACAAGCCCATGGAGATCGGCAGCCGCCTGCTGGTGGTGCCGGAGTGGGAGGAGGCCGCCGACCCCACGCGGGTGAAGCTGGTGCTGAACCCCGGCCTGACCTTCGGCACCGGCAGCCACGCCACCACCCGCCTGTGCCTGACGGCCCTGGAAAAGCATATCACCGGCGGCCAGACGGTGCTGGACCTGGGCTGCGGCAGCGGCATCCTGTCCATCGCCGCCCTGCGCCTGGGTGCGGAGAGCGCCTTCGCCTGCGACATCGATGAGAAGTGCGTGGACGTGGCCTATGAGAACGCCGCCCTGAACGGCATTGGAAAGGACCGCTACACCGTCCGCTGGGGCAATGTGCTCACCGACGCCGCCCTGCGGCAGGAGATGGGCGCCGGCTATGATATCGTGGTGGCCAACATCGTGGCGGATGTCATTATGGGCCTCAGCCCCCACGTCCGTCCCTTCCTGAAGCCCGGCGGCCTGTTCCTCTGCTCCGGTATCATCGACGACCGGGCGGCGGAGGTGCTGGAAAAGCTGAAGGCCGACGGCTGGGATGTATTCGAGCAGCGCAGCAGTGAAGGCTGGTTCAGCTATCTCTGCAAATAACGCTAAGAAAAAGATCGGCGCGGAACTGCCGTCTCGGCCATTACAGCACACCTGCCGCATCTCTGTGGGTAACGACAAAAAAAGACCGGCGCGGGCCGGTCTTTTTTTGTGCTTCGTCCGTCCGCGCCGCCGGGAACGGGAGAATTCACGGAATGTACTTTTCTTTTTCCTGAAAAGTTGCTATACTGAAAGCGAACGTAACATATAGCGAACGCGAATGTATACAGCAAGAGCAACGGAAAGTAAACGAAAGTAAAGGAGAAAACCGAAGCCATGATGAAGCGAATTCTGCGCCTGACGGCGTTTTTGCTGGGGTTGACGCTGCTGCTGTCCGCCTGCGGCAATACAAAAGGTAAAGAGATGGTGGACGCCTCCACCCAGACCGCCCCGCCCGTAGAAGGCGTCACCGCCCTGACCCTGTGCGACGGCGATGTGACCCTCCGTTTTGAAAAGGACGAAACCGGCGCCTGGACCTGGTTTGACGACCCCGCCTTCCCCCTGGACAAGACGGCGCTGGAGGACCTGCTGGCCCTGCCCGCCACCCTGGACAGCGGCGAAACGGTGGCCGATGTGCAGGAGCTGGCGGCTTACGGACTGGAGGCTCCCAAGAAGTACATCACCGTCACCTCCGACGGCGTGGACGTCGTCTATTATCTCGGCGACCAGGCCGCGGATGGCCGTTGGTACGTGCTCACCCCTGCCGGCACGGTGCGCTATACCTCTGACGAAAATAAGATGCTGCTCAGCCGCAGCATCTACGCCATGGCGGTCCTGCCCGTTCTGCCGGTCATCGAGCCGGACAGGCTGGTCAGCGTAAGTCTGCTGCGCGCCGACGGCACCGCTGCCGTCTCCTTCTACACCGCCGAGGACGGTACCCGCCGCAGCGCCAACCGGGACGTCACGGAAAAGACCGCCGCCCTGGCTGATGAGATCGCTGCCCTGACGCTCACCGCCTGCGTGGACTACGACCCGGCGGAGGGTGCGGCTGCCGTCTGCGGCCTGGACACGCCGGAGGTCACGCTGACGGTGAACTACCTGGCTGACAACAGCGCCGAGCGGACGCTGATCCTTGCCGTCGGCCTGTCCACCGGCGACGGCGGCCGCTATGTGGCCCTGGACGGTGACACCACCATCTATCGGATGGAGGAGTCGTCCCTGACCCAGATCCTGACCCTGTCCGAGACAGGGCTGTAAGCCATGAAAAGGGAGGCGCGGCTATGCGTATACTGATCGTGGAGGATGAAAAGCGCCTGGCGGGCACCCTGCAGGACCTGCTGCGCCGCCAGGGCTATACCGCCGACGTGTGTTATGACGGCATCTCCGGCCTGGACAACGCCCGCAGCGATATCTACGACCTGCTGGTGCTGGACGCCATGCTTCCCGGCATGGATGGCTTCGCCCTGCTGCGCCAGCTGCGCGGCGGCGGCAGCCGCCTGCCGGTGCTGATGCTCACCGCCCGCAGTGAGCTGAATGACCGCGTCCGCGGCCTGGACGCCGGTGCGGACTACTACTTGACCAAACCCTTTGAGCCGGAGGAGCTGCTTGCCTGTATCCGGTCCCTGCTGCGCCGTGGCGGTGAGGACGCCGCTGCCGACCCGGAGGTGACGGCCTTCGGCGACCTGACGCTGCACATGGGCACATTCCTGCTGGAATGCGGCCCGCGAAGCGTCCGCCTCAGCCGCCGGGAGTACGACCTGATGGAGCTGCTGATGCGGAACGGCAGTCAGATCGTCTCCAAGGAGCAGCTGATCCTGAAGGTCTGGGGCTACGACTCCGCCGCCGAGGACAACAACGTGGAGGTCTATATCTCCTTCCTTCGCCGCAAGCTCACCCATCTGCAATCCACTGTGAAGATCAAGACCCTCCGTATGGTGGGTTATTGTCTGGAGGTGGAGGCATGATCCGGCACCTTCGCTGGAAGGTGGTGGCCACCAATATGCTGCTGATCTCGCTGGTGCTGCTGGCGGTGTTCGCGGCGGTGTACTTCATCTCCCGGGGCAACTATCACAAGAATGTGCAGCAGCAGCTGTACCAGGCGCTGGAGCAGGGCGACTATGGCCGCAGCCAGCCCGGCATGGACAGCATCCCCTGCTTTGTGGCCGAGGTCTATGGCAGCGGCACCGTCCGCGTGGCCGGCAACAGCTACTATGACCTCAGCGACGAGACCCGTATGGCGGAGATCGTCACTGCCGCCCTGGCGGCGGACGAGGACGCCGGCACGTTGGACGAATTTCATCTGCGCTATCTGCGCCAGCGGGGCTACACCACTACTGCCATTGCGTTTACCGATACCTATCTGGAATACACCTCCCTGCACACACTGCTGAAGGCCTGCTCTCTGGTGGGCTGCGGCGCACTGGTGGTGCTGTTTCTGTGCAGCTATCTGCTCTCCGGTGTGGTTACCAAGCCTGTAGGTGCCGCCTGGGCCCAGCAGGAGCAGTTCCTCTCCGACGCCAGCCATGAGCTGAAGACCCCTCTGACGGTCATCCTTTCCTCCGCCGAGCTGCTGGAGCAGAGCGCTTCGCCGGAGCAGGCGGTCTACGTGGACAATATCCGGGCGGAGGGCCGCCGCATGAAGGCCCTGGTGGAGGATATGCTCACCCTCTTCCGCGCCCAGAAGAACGCCGGCAGCCCGCCGGACACCGTCACCGACCTGTCGGAGGCGGCGGTGACTGCCGCCCTGCGGTTTGAGCCGGTGGCCTTTGAGGCCGGCCATGTGCTGGATTACGATATTGCGCCGTCTCTTCCTGTCCGGGGCGACGGCGCCAAACTGGGCCAGGCCCTGGCGGTGCTGCTGGATAACGCCGTCAAATACGCCGCACCCGGTACGCCCATCCGCCTGACCGCCGTCCGGCAGGGCAGCCGCGCTGTGGTGTCCGTGACCGATCAGGGGCCGGATATCCCTTCGGACAAGCTCCCCCGCATTTTTGACCGCTTTTACCGCGCCGATGACGCCCGTACCGACGGCGACAGCTTCGGCCTGGGCCTGCCCATTGCCAAAGCCATCGTGGACGCCCACCGGGGCGTCCTCCGCTGTGACAGCAGCGGCGGCGTGACCACCTTTAGTATCTCCCTGCCCCTGACGGCAGGGAAGCAGGAGAGAGGCACAGACCATGTTTGATACCCTTATCCGGGGCGGCACCGTCATCGACGGCACGGGCCGCCCCGCCTTTGCGGCCGATGTGGCCATTTCCGGCGGCAGGATCGCCGCCATCGGCGATCTGCCCGCCACGTCCGCCGCTTATGTAATCGACGCCGCCGGCAGGACCGTTACCCCCGGCTTTATTGACATCCATCGCCACGCCGACGCGGCGCTGTTCCGCCCGGGCTTCGGCGCGGCGGAGCTGTGTCAGGGCCTTACCACCATCGTCAACGGCAACTGCGGCCTCAGCGCCGCCCCCTTCGGCCCCGCCCATAGCGACGCCATCCGGGACTACCTGCGGCCCATTACCGGGGCCCTGCCGCCGGAGCTGGTGACGGATACCCTCGCCGGCTATTTCGACTCTGTGCCGGCTATTCCCGTCCATGTGGGTATGCTGGCCGGTGCCGGCGTCCTTCGGGCGGACGCGGCCGGCTACGAGCTGGAGCACCTGGAGGACCGCCACTACCGCGCCCTGCACCGCGCCCTGGAGCAGGCTCTGGCCGACGGCGCGCTGGGCGTCTCTCTGGGCCTGGGTTACGCCCCGGAGTGCTTCTATACCACGGCGGAGCTGATCCGTGCGCTCTCACCCATCGCGGGGAAGGATATCCCCCTCACCGTCCATATGCGGCAGGAGGGCGCGGGCGTCTGCGATTCCATCGAGGAGATGCTGCTGGTGGCCCGGGAACTGCGGGTCCCTCTGCATATCAGCCACCTGAAAGCCATGGGCCGGGACAACTGGGGCAAAAAAATACCCCGGGCCCTGGAGCTGCTGCACCGGGCGAAGGAAGAGGGACTGGATGTGGGCTGCGACGTGTACCCCTACACCGCCGGCTCTACCCAGCTGCTGCATATCCTGCCGCCGGAGTTTCTGGAGGGCGGCATGGACGCCGTTGTCCGCCGCCTGGCCGACCCCCACGAACGCGAGACGCTGGCTCACCGTATTGAAGACGGCGGCGGGTTTGACGACATTGCCAAGCTGGCCGGCTGGGACGGCATCTTCCTCAGCAGTCTTCACTGCCCGGAGGACGCGCCGCTGCTGGGCAAGAGCATCGCCCAGGAGGCCGCCATGGAGCACAAATCCCCGCTGGACGTCTGCTGCGACCTGCTGATCCGCGAGCACTGCCAGGTGACTATGATCGACTTCATGGCCGCGGAGGAAGACATCGCCGCTATCCTCCGCAGTCCCCTCAGCTGCCTGATCTCTGACGCCACCTACCCCACCGAGGGGATGCCCCATCCACGGGTCTACGGCAGCTGTACCCGCCTGCTGCAGCACTTCGTCCGGGAACAGAGTGTGCTGACGCTGGAGCAGGGCGTTCACAAGCTGACCCAGGCCCCGGCACAGGCCCTTCGCCTTGCGGGTAAGGGCGTTATCGCCGTGGGTGCAGACGCGGACTTGTGTGTGTTCGACCCCGCCGCCCTCACCGAGCGCGGTACCTATCAGGACCCCTGCCAAACGGCCCTGGGTATGGACGCCGTGCTGGTGGCCGGCCGGCTGGCCGTGAAGAACGGAGAAATGACCGGCGTGAAGGCTGGGACCCTCATCCGCAAATAAAAAGATCTCCCCCGGTCGGGGGAGATCTTTTTATTTCTTTTCGCCGCCGGACACGTTGGCCACGAACACGCACACCAGAATGATGACTACGCCAAGAGCCTGCCACAGGCTGAAATCCTCCTTCAGGAAGAGCACGCCCGCCAGCACCGATACCACCGTGGTCACGTTGGAGAACAGGGAACTCTCTGAGACCGTCAGGTGACTGTTGGCGAAGTTCAGCAGTCCGTAGGCCACGCCGGAGGACAGTATGCCCAGATACAGCACCGCCAGCCAGAAGCTGCCGCTTTGCGCCGGCGCGGTGATCAGCTCGCTGCTTATCCCGCCGGCCTGTATCAGCGCCACCGGGATAAACACCGCCATGCCCACCACAAACATCACATAGGTCATCTCAAAGGGGGTGAAGCGCTTGGCGGCATCGTGGCTCAGCCCATAGTACACCGTGTCGCTGAGCATGGTCAGCAGCAGGAACAGCAGGCCCAGCGCCGAGATCATCACCGCCCCGCCCACGGAGATCAGCGCTACGCCGCCGATCGCGCCCAGAGCGCACAGCACCTGCCGCCGGGTGACGCGCTCATGCAGAACCAGCACGTCCATCAGGATGCAGCACACCGGCACCGCCGCGATGATGGTCCCCGCCACAGCGGCGGAGGTGTACAGGATGCCGTAGTTTTCGAAGATAAAGTACGCCACCGGCTGCACGATACCCAGCAGAAGCAGCTTTCCCACCGGCTTTCCCTTCAGAGAGAAGGCGAACAGCGGCTTTCCGCGTACCTTGCCCATCAGAGCGTTCAGCGCGATGACCAGCGACATGGCCGCCACCGCCACCGTGAACCGGAAGGCCAGCAGCACTGTGGGCGCCGCTGTGGCCAGCGCCATTTTTGAAAACATAAAGCTCATGCCGAAGATGGTGGCCGCGGTCAGCGCCGCCAGCAGCGACAGGATATGCAGTTTTTTCTGGTCCATAGGCAATACCTCTTTCTCTTTAACGCCGGTATCATACCATACGCCGCATGAAATAGCAAGGAAAAGCGATCACCTCCCGCGCTGCGTCCGGAGCAAAAAGGGCGCCGCCCGAAGGGGGCGGCGTCCTTTCACCGGCACGTTGGGAGGGCGCGCCGGCATTCACCAATTTGAAGGGGAATAGGGAGAAAAATTAAGGATAGAAAACAAAGGGTGTTGGGTTACTTGTCCGTTGCCTTGGACACGATACCCGTAACCACCAGGACCGCCACCAGGCCGGCCAGAATGAGGTTCAGCACCATGCTCAGCGCCTCCTTTCGTTTGGGCTTCTTAACGTATCTTTAGCATAGCACAGGACAAGCAATTTGTAAAACGCATGATTATCATCAAAACCATGAAAAATACTTTGCAGCATATGGCGAGATATGCTATACTGGACCTGAAGGAGGTGTCCCCATGTCCGTCACCAAATACCAGATATACCTCAAGACCGTGGAGCTGGGCAGCTTTACCGCCGCCGCCCGCGCCCTGAATTTCACCCAGTCCGGCGTCAGCCACGCCATCGGCTCGCTGGAGGAGGAGCTGGGCGTCACGCTGCTGGTCCGCAGCCACGGCGGTGTCACCCCCACGGCGGATGGCCGCGCCCTGGCACCGTATTTTCAGGAGATGTGCGCCCTGTCCCACCGTCTGGAGCAGCACGCCGAGGATCTGCGGGGACTGGACACCGGCCTTATCCGCGTGGCAACCTTCACCAGTGTGTCGGAAAAGTGGCTGCCCGGTATGCTCAAGACATTTCAGGAAAAGTACCCCCGCATCGAGTTCGAGCTCCTGCCCTCCAACTTCAACAACGAGATCTCCGACTGGGTCCTCCACGGTCAGGCGGACTGCGGCTTTATCTCCCTGCCTACCCCGGCGGAGAAGTATCTGGATTACTGGCTGCTCCAGCGGGACCAGTGGAAGGTCATCCTGCCCTGCGACCACCCGCTGGCGGGCCGCCAGCCTTTCCCGCCGGAGGCCCTGGAGCAGTACCCTCTTATCCTGCTGGATGAGGGCGACGATTATGAGATTCAGGCCATTTTCGATCACTACAAGGTCCGGCCCCGGATCCAATACACCGTCCAGCAGGACCAGACCATTCTGGCCATGGTCTCCGGCGGCCTGGGCATCAGCGTCATGGAGGAGCTGATGCTCTACAAGTGCGCCTATCCGCTGGCTGCCAGCACCCTGCCCAAGGTGTTCCACCGGGACATCGGCATCTGTGTCAAGGACAAGAACGCCCTCTCCCACTCCACGCAGGCGTTCATCGACCACGCCCGGCACTGGGTGCTGCAAAATTTCCCCGAGGGCTGGAACGCCCCCAAGCCCCATGAGCGATAAACGAAAAAGCGAAACCAAACGCTGTTCTCCGCCGTCAGTATTGGCAGAGGGCGGCGTTTCGCTGTCCGCCGGAGGACGCTTCCGTCCTTCCGGAAACGGTAAAGTGCGCGGGGTCCTGCCCCGCGCCCGAAAGGAGTGCTTACATGATGAAAAAGATATCTGCATTGCTACTGGCGCTGGTCATGGCGCTGTCTCTGATGGCCTGCGGCCAGAAGGAGGATAACATCGGCGGCGAGAAAAAGGATGACCAGACGCAGACCGACGGTCAGACCGTTGACCTGCGGGCGGCGTACGAGGCCGCCATCAAGCAGGTGCAGGAGGAGCTGGGCGACAACGCGCCCGTGCTGCTGGAGGAGACGGCTGTGGAGATCCTGAACAGCTACTACCCCGGTTTGGAGAACGCCAAGCTGAAGCAGTCCGTGTTCTTCATCTCGCCCACCGCCACCTCCTGCGAGGTGTCCATGGTGGAGGCGGAGAGCGCCGCCGACGCCGAGATCGTTCGCCAGAGCTTCCAGGCCCGCGTGGACAGCATGGCCAACGACACCACCTATCCCGAGGAGGCCGGTATGTGGAAGAACAACGCCACCGTTACCGTCAACGGCAACTATGTGGTGCTGGAGGTGCTGCCCGACGGCTGCACCGTACCCGACGCATTCCTGGCAAAATTCTGATTTCCTATGGCGTTTCCCCTTTCTGTGTGCTATGATGGTCTGACCGATACACACAGAAAGGAGAGTGCCCGATGGAGGACGCTCAGATCATAGATCATTTTTTCCGCCGCGACCCGGAGGCCATCCGCGCCGCGCAGGAGAAATACGAAAAGCGCTGCCTTGCCGCCGCCCGGCACATCCTGCCGGACGCCCGCGACGCGGAGGAGTGCGTCAGCGACGTGTGGCTCCGTCTGTGGAACGCTATTCCGCCGGAGCGCCCCCGTTCGCTGGCGGCGTATATCACCACCGTCACCCGCCGCTTGGCCCTGGACAAGTGCGACTATAACCGCGCCGCCCAGCGCCGCAGCGACCTGACGGTGGCCTTCGAGGAGCTGGAGGGCTGCCTGCCCGCCGAGGACGGCGCAGTCCGTGCCCTGGAGCAGCAGGAGTTCCGCCGTGTGCTCAACGGCTTCCTGCGTAAGCTGACCCGGCAGAGCCGGACGTATTTCATCCGCCGTTACTGGTATGGCGAGAGCATCCGCGAGATCGCCGACAGCTGCGGCGCGGGCGAGGAGAAGGTCAAATCCTCCCTCTTCCGCACCCGTCAGCGTCTGCGTACCGTGCTGGAAAAGGAGGGGATGCTGTGAACGACAACAGAATGAAGCGCTGGATGGACGCCATCGATGACGATCTGCTGGAGGAGGCCCAGCGTCCCCTGCCCCGCAGCGGTGCGGCGCGCCGCTGGGGTGCGCTGGCCGCGTGCTTCTGCGCCGCAGCCTTGGCCCTGGCTCTGTGGCAGCCCTGGTCCGCCGGTATCGGTGACAATACCGCCGGCGCGGACGCCGACTTCGGCGCCATGGACAAGAGCTTTTCCGTCGCCATGCCGCCTGTGTCGGATGCCGAGTTGCTCTCTGCCTCTCTGGCCCTGCCGGAGGGCGCGTCTCTGGCCTCTGACTACCGGTGGCGTCAGGACGGCGAGGGCGCCGTCACCGGCGTGTCCTGTACCGTGCTGCTGGACGGCTATGACTACGACTACAGCGCGGAATATGCCAGCCAGCCCCTGCCTGCCCCGGACGGTACCCTCCCGACAGACACCTATCAGGTGAACGGCCTGACGCTGCTGGTCTACGATGACGGCGCCGTGGGCTGGTACGACACGTCCGCCGGTATCCAGTGGTACTGCGTGGCCTGGGACGGCGGCGCGCCGCTGGTCACCGCCTTTACCCTGATGGACGCCCAGTATTACACCGTCCCCACCGCCCCGGAGGGCGCGGACGTGCTGGGCTACGATCTCTTTGATCTGGACGGCGCGACGGTCACGGAGGTCACCTTTACGCTGGACGGCGTCACCTGGCACTACCGCATGGCGCCCACTTCGGACGTCTCGGAAACGACACCGGATATCTCCGGCTTCACCGGCGGCAGCCTGACGGCGGAGGGCAAGCTCCGCTGGTGCCCCACCGTCCTCCGATGGGACGCGGGCGGCGCCGGCTGCATCATCTGGCGTGACCTCGCTCCCGGCCTGGCGTACAGCCTGACGGCCGACACCGGCGCGTCGGAGGATGCGCTCTCCGATATGGCCGCCCTGGTGTTCAAGCCCGCCCAGGAGGAGTCATAAAGCGAAGCAAAAAAGGAAGCACCCCGCGGGGTGCTTCCTTTTTTGCTCAGAATTCCGGTGCGTCCGGTGTCTTGCGGTACAGCAAGGGTTTACCATCGGCGTCCACCAGCAGCGTCAGCCCGCCGGAGTTGCCCACAGCGTGGTAGAGATACTGCACGCCGGTCTCGGTGTCCACCAGCACCTCGTTGCTGCTGATAAAACCGCTCTCCTCCATGACCTTGATAAAGCGCTGTTCCTTCTTCGCCATAGCTTACGCCTCCTTGCCGTCCTCCACCAGCATCTTGGCGCTGGCGGCCAGTCCGGCCAGCCCCTGGATCTCGCTGGGGATAATGAGCTTCGTGGCCTTGCCGTCAGCCACCTTCTCCAGCGCCTCCAGTGCCTTGAGCTTGATGACCTGATCGTTGGGGGCGTTTTCGTTCAGCATCCGCATGGAGTCGGCCATGGCCTGCTGCACCTTCAGGATGGACTCCGCCTCGGCCTCGGCGGCCATGATCTTGGCCTGCTTGGCGGCGTCGGCCCGCAGCAGGGTGGACTGCTTCTCGCCCTCGGCGATCAGCACCTTGCTGGCCTTTTCACCCTCGGCCTGCAGGATGGACTCCCGGCGCTCGCGCTCGGCCTTCATCTGCTTTTCCATGGCGTTCTGGATCTCCCGGGGCGGCAGGATGTTCTTCAGCTCCACGCGGTTGACCTTGATGCCCCAGGGGTCGGTGGCCTCGTCCAGAATGGAGCGCATCTTGGCATTGATGGTGTCGCGGCTGGTCAGGGACTGGTCCAGCTCCAGCTCGCCGATGATGTTGCGTAGCGTGGTGGCCGTCAGGTTTTCGATGGCACTCATGGGGTACTCCACGCCGTAGGTGTACAGCTTGGGGTCCGTGATCTGGAAATAGATGACGGTGTCGATCTGCATGGTCACGTTGTCCTTTGTGATGACCGGCTGGGGATCGAAGTCCGCCACCTGCTCCTTCAGGCTGACCTTTTTCACCACGCGCTCGATGAACGGCAGCTTGAAGTGCATACCCACGCCCCAAACGCTGTGGAACGCGCCCAGGCGCTCGATGACATAGGCCTTGGACTGCTGGACGATCTGGATACAGCTGACGATGACGGCCAGAATGAGAATGACCAGAATGATGATGGCGATGGTTCCCGGTGTCGGCATAGTAGTTCCTCCTTATTCTCCTGTTTGTTTCATAGTCGTAGTATGCTTATGGATGAGGTGAATGATGCGGGCGACCACGCCCAGCAGTATGGCGGCCAATCCGCCCAGAACATACGGCATATCAAGGCTCCTTCTGTACGATGAGCTTCACGCCTTCCATCCGCAGGACACGCACGGCGGCGTCCGGCTCTATGACCTCCCCGTCGGCGCTGCGCGCCGTCCAGGTCTTACCGTCTATATAGACGGCGCCGGAGGGCAGCGCGTTGTCGATGCGCTCCGTCACGCGGCCCACATTGTTCAGTACCCGGTCGGCATTGGTGGGCTTGATATCCTTTTTCATCAGCTTGACCACCAGCGGCCGGGTGAAGGCCAGCGCCGCGATGGACACCGCGAAGAACAGCCCCACCTGTAGCCACACAGGCCCGCCGCATACCGCGGCGATCAATCCGGCCACGCCGCCAAGCACGAACCAGATGGAGGTCAGGCCAGCGGTGGCGGCCTCCGCCACGCCGAAAATAATGATGGCGGCGATCCATATCGTTGTCGCCATGTCTGCGTCGCCTCCTCTCAGAATGAGTCCGATGATCCCGGCCAGCGCGCCGATGCCTACCAGCACAGCTCCAGCCAGCCATTTGTTTTTGGGGGACAGGTTGGTCAGGAAGGCGCCCACGGCGCTGCCCAGCGTGGCACGGGGCAGGGGGGCGGCCTCCTGCTCCGGCGCGGGGCGTGCCTCCGCCGTCGCGGCAGGTACCGGGGCCTCCTCGGCGAACAGGTCGGCGATAGACACCTGATAGCGGTTGCAGATATAAAGGATCTTCTCCATCTCCGGGTAGCCCCGTCCGCTTTCCCATTTGCTCACCGCCTGGCGGGAGACCTGCAGCTGCTCGGCGAATTGCTCCTGTGTCAGTCCATTGCCGCGCCGTACCGCTGCCAGCCGATCACCAAATGCCATATGTGCCCTCCTTTGCTTTCGGTGCCGTCAGTATACGGGACACCGACGGAAAAGTCTATCACGTTTAGGTTGCATTTCCGTAAAATTGTCTGCCGATGTGCCGCGCATGGTGCAACCTCAGGTTTACATTCCCTATTATAGCGTAAGCGGTCCCGAAAAGCCACCGGAAATTTAGGTTGCGCGCCCTGGTATTTTTCGGTATACTCTTTGGTAGTCAAGAAACCGAGGTGTATCCCATGATAACTTACGAGATCCCCTGCCTGCTGGGGCTGGAAAAGCTGGTGGCCGACGAGATCAAGCGCCTTGGCCTGGCCGACGTGCGTGCGGAAAACGGCCGTGTGCTCTGTCAGGGCAGCTGGGCGGACTGCGCCCGGCTGAATATCAATCTGCGCTGCGGCGCCCGGGTCATCGCCCTGCTGGGACAGTTCCCGGCGCGGAGCTTCGAGGAGCTGTTCCAGGGCGTGCGCGCCATCCCCTGGGAGGAGTTTCTGCCCCGGGAGGCGGCCTTCCCGGTAAAGGGCTACTCCATCTCCTCTCAGCTGCACTCCGTGCCCGCCTGTCAGAGCATCATCAAAAAGGCCGTGGTGGAGCGCCTGAAGGCCCACTACGGCATGGAGCAGTTTCCGGAGACAGGGACGAAATACCAGATACGCTTTTCTGTGTTCAAGGATCAGGTGTCCATCGGCCTGGATGCCAGCGGCGAGGGGCTGTACAAGCGGGGCTACCGCGCCGTAGGCGTGGAGGCGCCCCTGCGGGAGACGCTGGCGGCGGCACTGGTGACCCTCAGCCGCTACCGGGGCCGCGACCCCTTCTGCGATCCCTTCTGCGGCAGCGGTACCATCCCCATCGAGGCGGCGCTCATCGCCAAAAACCGCGCCCCCGGTCTGGACCGGCGCTTTGACGCCCAGAAGTGGGCATTTCTGCCGCCTGCGTGTTGGATGGACGCGGCGGACGAGGCCCAGGACAGGGAATTTCATGGGCAGTACGATATCTGGGGCGGCGACATCGACCCCCGCGCTGTGGACATTGCCCGGGACAACGCCCGCAAGGCCGGCGTGGACGACTGCGTCCGCTTCCAAGTGGCCGACGCGGCCCAATTCCACCGGGACAGCACCTACGGCCAGCTGGTGACCAACCCGCCCTACGGCGAGCGTCTGCTGGAGAGACAGGAGGCCGAGGCGCTGTACCGCGCCTTCGGCAAGGCGTGGCGCACGCTGCCCGCAGGCTGGCGCACACTGGTGCTTTCGAGCCACACGGAGTTCGAGCGCTGCTTCGGCAAGCCGGCGGACAAAAAGCGCAAGCTCTATAACGGCATGATCAAGTGTGATGTGTTTATGTACGGCAATGTCTGACGGCCATCTTTTCCGCTGATGCTTTGTTGCGGCGGCTTGCCGTACACAAAGTACGCCTACGCTGCCGCGCCGCGCCTCAGCGAAAAATCTGAGCCGTTAGGGGGGCCATCTTTTCCGCCCTGCCTTAATAAATCCCTGGCATATGACTTTATTTTCAATTTGTTCACTTTCTTTTGCAGAAACATGATACAATTACCCGTATGCTTTCGAAATAAATTCAACGAAATTCTAATATGTTGATGAGGAGGAGAGCCTCGGTGAAGCATATTTTTATCATCAATCCCACGGCGGGCAAGACCGACAGCCGGCAGAAGATCTACGATATGGCGGAGTCGCTGCGGCAGAAGCACGGGCTGGACGTGCAGTGCATCCTGACGAAAAAGCAGGGCCACGCCACGGAGCTGGCGAAAAAGCTCTGCGAGACGGGCGAGGCGCTGCGGTTCTACGCCTGCGGCGGCGACGGGACCGTCAACGAAGTGGCCAACGGCATTATCGGCTATGACAACGCTGCCATGACTGTGATCCCCGTGGGCACCGGCAACGATTTCCTCAAGAACTTCGGCGATGATATGGAGAAGTTCCGGGACGCCGAAAACCTGTGGGACGGCCCGCAGTTTCCTATGGATGCCATCGACGTCAACGGCCGCGTGGCGCTGACCATCGCCTGCTCCGGCATCGACGCGCGGGTGGCCCGGGACGTACATAAATACAGCGAGAGCCCGCTGCTGGACGGCAAGGGCAGCTATATCTACTCTCTGGCGGTGAATTTCCTGTTCAAGGGCATCGGCACCCACTGGACCATCACCCTGGACGATGTGACCACGGAGGGCGACTGGTCGCTGGTATCTGTTTGCAACGGCCGGTACTACGGCGGAGGCTTTATGCCTGTGGCCGAGGCCCGGATGGATGACGGCGTGCTGAACACCCTGGTGGTCAGAGAGGTCAACCGCCGCACGTTCCTGAAATTTGTGGGGCCGTACTCCAGGGGCGAGTACGCCAAGTTTCCGGAATACGCGCACTGCTCCTGTCCCAAGGTGGTACATATCCACTCAGAGAAGCCGGACATCGTCACCTGCCTGGACGGCGAGAGCGTGGTCAACAGCGATGTGACCATTAAGCTGCACGACAAAAAGCTGAACTTCTTCGGCCCGGAGGGCTGCTCCTGCAACCGGACGGCCCGCGGCTGAGAACAGCGCTTGAACATTTTGTGAATTTTTCAAAATTTCTCCGTTTCCCCCTTGCAAATCCCGCATAGTGTGGTATGATAATCAGCGTTAGCACTCAAGCATTTTGAGTGCTAACGCTGAAACTGTTTTATCAAAAATAGAAATACAAGGAGGAACCAACTATGAAGCTGACACCGCTTGCTGACCGCGTGGTGCTGAAGATGACCGAGCCGGAGGAGACCACCAAGGGCGGCATTATCCTGACCGGCTCCGCCAAGGAGAAGCCCTCTGTGGCTGAGGTCATTTCCGTGGGCCCCGGCGGCACCGTGGACGGGAAGACCGTGGTCATGTCCGTGAAGGCCGGCGACAAGGTCATCACCGACAAATACGCCGGCACCAAGGTGACGCTGGAGGACGTGGAGTATATCATCGTCAAGCAGAGCGACATCCTGGCTATCGTGGAGTGATGTGCTTTGCCGCGTACACGCCGCGGCAAATGCTTTAAGTTTGCGTGTTCTCTTGTAAATCATTCTCAATTTTGGAGGCATTAGATATGGCAAAGATCATCAAGCGCGGCGACGAAGCCCGCAAGGCGCTGGAAGCCGGCGTCAACCAGCTGGCCGATACCGTAAAGGTCACTCTGGGCCCCAAGGGCCGCAACGTGGTGTTGGATAAGAAGTTCGGCACACCCCTCATCACCAACGATGGTGTTTCCATCGCCAAGGAGATCGAGCTGGACGATCCGTTCGAGAACATGGGCGCGCAGCTGGTGCGCGAGGTGTCCACCAAGACCAATGACGTGGCCGGCGACGGCACCACCACCGCTACGCTGCTGGCACAGGCCATGATCCGCGAGGGCCTGCGTAACCTGGCCGCCGGCGCTAACCCCATCGTGATGAAGAAGGGCATGGCCAAGGCCGTGGAGGCCGCTGTGGGCGCCATCAAGGAGCAGAGCCAGAAGGTCAATGGCACCGCTGATATCGCCCGCGTGGGCACCGTGTCCTCCGGCGACGAGACCATCGGCAAGCTGATCGCCGAGGCTATGGAGAAGGTCAGCGCCGACGGCGTGATCACCATCGAGGAGTCCAAGACCGCCGAGACGTACAGCGAGGTCGTGGAGGGCATGATGTTCGACCGCGGCTACATCACCCCCTATATGGCCACCGATATGGAGAAGATGGAGGCCGTCGTGGACGATCCCTACATCCTCATCACCGATAAGAAGATCTCCGTGATCTCCGACATCCTGCCCCTGCTGGAGCAGATGCTGCAGAGCGGCAAGAAGCTGTTTATCATCGCCGAGGACGTGGAGGGTGAGGCCCTGTCCACCCTGCTGGTGAACCGCCTGAAGGGCGTGCTGAACGTGGTGTGCGTCAAGGCCCCCGGCTTCGGTGACC
>ERZ779729.1361-NODE-1361-length-17688-cov-6.845347_pt1 | contig 17688 bp, 14 predicted proteins | sample MGYA00511072_ERZ779729 | MGnify/ENA primary metagenome ERZ779729 (study PRJEB29588, sample SAMEA2156675) | human gut metagenome | biome: human gut; feature: human-associated habitat; material: faeces | place: Denmark | collected 2008/2010 ...
TGGCTGCTGCTGGCGGCGGCTTTGGCCCTGCCCCTTTCCGGGGTGCTGACCTATGGAAAGCCTCAGGCCCTGACCTTTACCGACGTCTGCGCCATGGCCGCGGCGGGCTTCGCCATCCCCTGGGCCTTCTCGGGGCTTTACGGCCTGCGGATGCTGGAGGGGGGGTATCTCCTGGTGCTGACGCCCTTGGTGGCGGCCTTCTGCAGCGATGCCCTGGCCCTGTTCACCGGCATGGCCCTGGGCCGTCATAAGCTGGCCCCCCTGGTCAGCCCCCATAAGACCGTGGAGGGCGCGGCAGGCGGCCTGGTGGGCGGCATGGCCGGCATGGCCATTTTCTGCCTGGTGTACCGGGCCATCACCGGTGTGAACCTGGGCCTGCCCCTGTGCGTGGCCCTGGGCCTGCTGGGGGCGCTGCTGGGGGAGCTGGGGGACCTGAGCTTCTCCGCCGTGAAGCGCCAGTATGGCATCAAGGACTATGGCCGTCTGCTGCCGGGTCACGGCGGCGTGCTGGACCGGTTCGACAGCGTGCTTTTTGCCGCCCCGGTGCTGTGCGCCCTGCTGCGGGCTTTGGCGGCATAAACGGCATAAGGAGAATCGCAACATGACAAAAACCATTTCCCTGCTGGGCTCCACCGGCTCCATCGGCCGCCAGACCCTGCAGGTGGCCCGGGAGCTGGGCCTTTCCGTGGCGGCCCTGACCGCCAACCGCCAGGTGGACCTGCTGGAGCAGCAGGCCCGGGAGTTTCACCCCGCCCTGGCGGTGCTGTACGATCGGGACGCCGCCCGGGAGCTGCGCCTGCGCCTGTCGGACACGGACATCCGGGTGGAGGCGGGGCCGGAGGGCCTGCTGCTGGCGGCTCAGCTGCCCCAGGCCGACACCGTGGTCACCGCCGTTATGGGCAGCGTGGGCCTGGAGCCCACTCTGGCCGCCATCCGCCGGAAAAAGCGCATCGCCCTGGCCAATAAAGAGACCCTGGTCTGCGCCGGGGAGCTGGTCATGGCCGAAGCGGAGCGCTGCGGCGCGGACATCGTCCCCGTGGACTCCGAGCACAGCGCCATTTTCCAGAGCCTCCAGGGCTGCCGGGACCGCAATGAGGTCCGGCGGCTGCTGCTGACCTGCTCCGGCGGCCCCTTCTTCGGCCGCAGCTATCAGCAGCTGGAGTCTGTCACCCCCGCCGATGCATTGAAACACCCCAACTGGAGCATGGGTGCAAAAATCACCATCGACTCTGCTACCCTGATGAACAAGGGCCTGGAGGTCATCGAGGCCATGCGGCTGTACCGGCTGCCGGTGGAGCAGGTGGACGTGGTGATCCACCGCCAGAGCATCGTCCACTCCCTGGTGGAGTACCGGGACGGGGCCATGATCGCCCAGCTGGGCACCCCGGATATGAAGCTGCCCATCCGCTATGCCTTCACCTGGCCCCGTCGGACCCCCAGCCCGGACCGGCCCCTGGACCTGCTGACCTGCGGCGACCTGACCTTCCGGGCCCCGGACATGGACGCCTTCCCCTGCCTGCGCATCGCCCGCCAGTGCGCCAAAGCCGGCGGCACCGCCTGCGCCATTATGAACGGTGCCAACGAGGCGGCGGTGGCCCTGTTCCTGCAGGAGCGCATCGGCTTCAACGACATTCCCCGCCTGGTGGAGTCCGCCCTTTCCCGGGTGGAGGTGAAATATGCCCCGGACCTTCCGGATATACTGGAAGCAGACAGACAGGCGCGAGCCGCTGTACTGCAAACGGTAGGAGACATGGTATGATCTATATTATCGCAGCGATCCTGATTTTCGGCGTCCTCATCGCCGTCCACGAGCTGGGCCACTTTCTGGCGGCCAAGGCCTGCGGCGTGCGGGTCAACGAGTTCGCCATCGGCATGGGCCCCGCCCTGCTGAAAAAAACCAAGGGCGACACCCAGTATTCCCTGCGCCTGCTGCCCATCGGCGGCTTCTGCGCCATGGAGGGCGAGGAGGAGGACTCCAGCGACCCCGCCGCCCTGAATAACCAGGGCTTCTGGCGCAAGCTGCTGATCTTCGCCGCCGGGGCCCTGATGAACTTCCTGGCGGGGCTTATCATCATCCTGGTGCTGTACGCCGGGGTCAAGGCCGTCAACGTCCCGGTGATCCGGGGCTTTGCCGAGGGCTGCCCCCTGGAATCCGCCGCTGGTCTCCAGGAGGGGGACCGCATCCTGTCCATCGACGGGGAGCGCATCTACACCTTCAGCGACGTGTCCCTGCTGCTGGGCCGCAACAAAACCGGGGATTTTGACCTGGTCATCCGCCGGGACGGCCAGAAGCTCCGGCTGGAGAACTTCCACATGGAGCGGGGCGAGTATCTGGACCAGTCCGGCGAAAAGTTCACCGGCTTCGGCCTGTATTTCGGGGCGGAGGAGCTGACCTTCGGCGGGCGCCTGCAATACTGTTGGAACCAGGCGGTGGACTTTGTCCGCCTGGTGCGCCTGAGCCTCCAGATGCTCATCACCGGCGAGGCGGGCTTTTCCGATATGAGCGGCCCCGTGGGCATCGTCTCCACCATCACCACCGTGGGCGAGCAGTCCGAAAGCGCTGCGGCCGCCGCCGCCAACATCGCCTACCTGGCGGCCCTCATCGCCGTGAACCTGGCGGTGATGAACCTGCTGCCCCTGCCCGCCCTGGACGGCGGCAAGATCTTCTTCCTGGTGGTCAACGCCCTGTGTATGCTCACCATCCGCAAACAGATCCCCGCCAAATTTGAAAATTACGTCCACCTGGCCGGCTTCATCCTGCTGATGGGCCTGATGCTGGTCATCACCTTCCAGGACGTGCTGAAGCTGTTCCACTGAATCCCCTTTGCCTCAAAAGGGCGCCGCCCTTTTGAGGCAAATTATGCCATTTATCACACAATTACAGGAGGACAACACCATGAGCAAACAGATCCATGTGGGCGCCGTGGCCGTGGGCGGCGGCGCGCCGGTCAGCATCCAGTCCATGTGCAATACCCCCACCCAGGACGTGGAGCGCACCGTGTCCCAGATCCTCCGTCTGGAGCAGGCCGGGTGCCAGATCATCCGGGTGGCCGTGCCGGATATGGACGCCGCCCGGGCCATCGGCCCCATCCGCCGCCGCATCCACATCCCCCTGGTGGCGGACATCCACTTTGACTATCGCCTGGCCCTGGAATGCGTCCGCCAGGGGGTGGACAAGATCCGCATCAACCCCGGCAACATCGGCTCCGCGGAAAAGGTCCGGGCCGTGGCCGACGCCTGCCGGGACCGGGGCATCCCCATCCGCATCGGCGTCAACGGTGGCTCCCTGGAGCGGGAGCTTCTGCAAAAATACGGCGGCGTCACCGCCCAGGCCCTGGTGGACAGCGCCCTGGGCCACGTCCGCCTGCTGAACGACTGCAATTTTGACGACATCTGCATCTCCGTCAAGTGCTCCCACGTCCCCGTGAACATGGCCGCCTACCGCATGCTTCATGAGCAGACCCACTACCCCCTGCACCTGGGGGTCACCGAGGCTGGCACCCCCCGCCTGGGGGTGCTGAAATCCGCCATCGGCATCGGCGGCCTGCTGTGCCAGGGCATCGGCGACACCATCCGCGTCAGCCTCACGGCGGACCCGGAGGAGGAGGTCCGCGCCGCCCTGGATATCCTGTCTGCCGCCGGTCTGCGGAAAACCGGCCCCGACCTGATCTCCTGCCCCACCTGCGGCCGCACCCGGTACGACATGATCCCCATCGCCCGGGAGGTGGAGCGCCGCCTTCAGGGCTGCACCAAGCCCATCACCGTGGCGGTCATGGGCTGCGTGGTCAACGGCCCCGGCGAGGCCCGGGCCGCCGATGTGGGCATCGCCGGCGGCGACGGCGAGGGCCTGCTGTTCCGCCATGGCGAAATTCTGCGCAAGGTCCCCCAGGACAAGCTGGTGGACGCCCTGATGGACGAGATCGACAAGCTGTAAGGGAGGACCCCGTATGTGCGATAAAATACCGTTTTTCACCTTTTTCGAGAGCTTTGTGCCGCCCCGGGACCTGGGCCTGCTGCTCCACGACGCCTGCGTGGTGGGCGGCAGCATGGACCGGGCGGAGCGCACCATGGAGCTGGAGCTGACGGCCTCCGCCCCGCTGCCGGAGGCCGCCGTCACCGCCCTGCGCCAGCTGCTGATGGACCAGTATCAGCTGCGCCAGCTGCGGCTCCACTTCCGCACCCCCCGGCCCGCGGAGGACAAGTCCGACATCCTCATGGGCCGGGAGATCAAGGGCAAGCCCGTCCCCATCGACGGTCTGAACCCCAAAATGGGCGCCGTGGTGGTGGAGGGCAAGGTCTTTGCCGCCGAGTGCTACGAGACCCGCAAGCCCGGCGTCTGGCGTCTGACCTTCGACATGACGGATTACCGGAATTCCGTCACCGTCACCAAGTACATGGAGGGCAAGGAGGCCCAGTCCATGCAGAACGCCGTATCCCCGGGGATGTGGCTCCGGGTCCAGGGCAATGTGGAGCTGAGCCGCGACGGCAAGGACATTCAGCTGCGCCCCTTCCACATTATGAAGATCCCCCACAAGCCCCGGGAGGACACCGCCCCGGAGAAGCGGGTGGAGCTGCACCTCCACACCAAGATGTCCAACATGGACGCCCTGACGGACACCGCCTCCGTCATCAAGCAGGCCATCGCCTGGGGCCACCCGGCCATCGCCATCACCGACCACGGCGTGGCCCAGTCCTTCCCCGACGCCTGGCACACCGCCAAGGGCAAGATCAAGATCCTCTACGGCGTGGAGGGCTACTTTGTCAATAACTTAGACGACCGCATCGCCGTCCACGGTCCCCAGGACCAGGACTTTTCCGACGAGATCGTCTGCTTCGATATCGAGACCACCGGCCTGAAGGTGGACCGGGAGGCCATCACCGAGATCGGCGCCGTGGTGCTGAAGGACGGCCAGGTCACCGACCGGTTCCAGACCTTCGTGAACCCCGGCCGCCGCCTGACGCCGGAGATCATCGGCCTCACCGGCATCACCGACGCCATGCTGGCGGACGCCCCGTCCCCCAAGGAGGCCCTGACGGCCTTTTTGTCCTTTGTGAACGGCCGCCCCCTGGCGGCCCACAACGCCGAATTTGACATCAGCTTCATCCGGGCCGGCTGCCGCCGGGAGGGCATCCCCTTTGACCCCACCTATGTGGACTCCCTGATCCTGGCCCAGAATCTCCTGCCGGAGCTGCACAAGTTCAAGCTGGACATCGTGGCCGAGTATCTGGACCTGCCCGCCTTCAACCACCACCGGGCCTCCGACGACGCGGCCATGGTGGCCTATATGCTGATCCCGTTTTTCCAGAAGATGGAAAAAGAACTGGGCATCCGCCGCCTCCAGGACATCAACCCCCAGATGCTGAAGCTGCGGCCCCAGGGCAGCAAGTCCAGCCGCTTCCCCAAGCACATCATCATTCTGGCCAAGAACAAAATGGGCCTCAAGCACCTGTACCAGCTGATCTCCGCCTCCAACCTGCAATACTTCAAGCGGGTGCCCATCATCCCCAAAACCGAGCTGATGGCCCATCGAGAGGGGCTTATCATCGGCTCGGCCTGCGAGGCCGGCGAGCTGTTCCAGGCGGTGAAGGACCACAAGGACTGGGCCGAGCTCAAGCGCATCGCCTCCTTCTATGACTATCTGGAGATCCAGCCCATCTGCAACAACCTGTTCATGCTCCGCAACGGCGACGTCCGGTCCGAGGAGGAGCTGCGGGAATTCAACCGCACCATCGTCCGCCTGGGCCGGGAGCTGGGAAAGCCCGTCTGCGCCACCGGCGACGTCCACTTCCAGGAGCCGGAGGACGAGGCCTACCGCCATATTCTCCTTGCCAGCAAGAAGTTCCCCGATGCCGACGCGCCTCTGCCCATCTACTTCAAGACCACCACCGAGATGCTGGAGGAGTTTTCCTATCTGGGCCAGGATCTGGCCCATCAGGTGGTCATCGACAACCCCCGCCGCATCGCCGACCTGGTGGAGGAGATTGAGCTGCTGCCTCCGGGCCAGCTGTTCCCGCCCCGGCTGGAAAACTCCCAGGAGGACCTGAACCGCCTGGTCTGGGACAAGTGTCACGCCCTGTACGGCGACCAGCCTCCCCAGCTGGTGGTGGACCGGCTGAATGTGGAGCTGGGCAGCATCCTGGGGAAGTATGACGTGGTGTATATGTCCGCCCAGAAGCTGGTGCAGCGCAGCCTGGAAAACGGCTACCTGGTGGGCTCCCGTGGCTCCGTGGGCTCGTCCCTGGTGGCCTATATGTCCGGCATCACCGAAGTGAACTCCCTGCCGCCCCACTACCGCTGCCCCAACTGCCGCCATGTGGAATTCATCACCGACGGCAGCTACGGCTGCGGTGCGGACATGCCCGACAAGGACTGCCCGGAGTGCGGCACGAAATACGTCAAGGACGGGTTCGACATCCCCTTCGAGACCTTCCTGGGCTACGGCGGCGGCAAGGTGCCGGATATCGACCTGAACTTCTCCGGCGAGTACCAGGCCCGGGCCCACCGCCACGCCATCGAGATGTTCGGCCAGACCCAGGTGTTCCGGGCCGGCACCATCGGCACCCTGGCGGAGAAAACCGCCTTCGGCTTCGTCCGCAAATACCTGGACGAGCGGGGCCTCACCGCCGGCAATGCCGAGGTAAACCGCCTGACCCAGGGCTGCGTAGGCGTCCGCCGCACCACCGGCCAGCACCCCGGCGGCCTGGTGGTGGTCCCCGACGACATGGACGTGGAGGATTTCACCGCCGTGCAGCACCCCGCCGACGCCGAGGACGCCGACACCATCACCACCCATTTTGAATACCACTGCATGGAGGATAACCTGCTGAAGCTGGACATGCTGGGCCACGATGACCCCACCATGATCCGCATGCTGGAGGACCTCACCGGGGTCAACGCCCGGACCATCCCCCTGGACGACCCGGACACCATGAGCATCTTCACCTCCTCCAAGGTGCTGGGCTTTGAAAACGACGAGTTGCTGGGCCCCACCGGGGCCGTGGCCATTCCGGAGTTCAACACCCGGTTCACCCGGGGCATGCTGGTGGATACCCAGCCCAAGGATTTCAATACCCTGGTGCGCCTGTCCGGCTTCTCCCACGGCACCGATGTGTGGCTGGGCAATGCCCGGGACCTGATCGTCAGCGGCACCGCCTCCGTTCTGGAGACCGTGGGCTGCCGGGACGACATCATGCTCTATCTCATCCATATGGGTCTGGACCCCAAAATGAGCTTCAAGATCATGGAGGCCGTCCGGAAGGGCAAGGTGAAAAAGGGCGGCTTCCAGGACGGGTGGGAGGATGCCATGCGGGCCCATGAGGTGCCCGACTGGTACATTGACTCCCTGGCCAAGATCGGCTATCTGTTCCCCAAGGCCCACGCCGTGGCCTATGTGATGATGGCCTTCCGCATTGCCTGGTTCAAGGTCCACCGCCCCCTGGCGTTCTACGCCACCTTCTTCACCGTCCGGGCCAAGGCCTTCGACGCGGAATACTGCTGCGCCGGCATTGACGCCGTCAAGCGGAAGATCCGTGAGATCGAGAACAACAAGGACGCCACCGCCGTGGAGCAGAGCCTGATGGTCACCCTGGAGGTGTGCTACGAGTTCTATCTCCGTGGCTTCCACTTCGACACCATCAGCATCTACGACTCCCAGGCCACCGCCTTCAAGATCACGGAGAACGGCCTGCTGCCCCCCTTCATCTCCGTCCGGGGCCTGGGCGAGACCGCCGCCCTGGACACCGTGGAAAAGCGGAAGGGAAAGACTTTCATCTCCGTGGAGGAGTTCGCCGCCTGCTGCAGCAAGCTGTCCAAAACCCACATCGAGCAGCTGAAGGCCCTGGGGGCCTTTGCCGGCATGGCGGACACCAGCCAGATCACCCTGTTCGGATGACGGAGTGGCGCTTTGTGTGGTCCCATGGCGACGACCACGAGACGGGGCATGCCCTGTCCCGGGAGATGCTGGCTTTGTACCGGGACAAAAACCCCCAAAAACGGGACATCCCGCCCTGTCCCGGGACAGTTTTTATCGGAAATAACGGTAAACCAATGGCAAGTGACTGTTATTTCAACATCAGCCACAGCCACGGCCTGGTGGCCTGTGCCGTGTCGGATGTCCCCGTGGGCATCGACGTGGAGAAAATCCGTCCGGTTCCGCCCCGGCTGATGGGCATTTTATCGCCGCAGGAGCGGGAATCTGTGCGCTGTGACGCGGATTTCTTCCGGCTCTGGACCCTGAAAGAGGCGCTTATCAAGTGCCGCGGAGGCGTTTTGGGCCAAATCCGGCACGTTCACTTCGATTTGAGCGGTTCATCCATCATTTGCTCCGTCCCCGGCTATTCCTTCTCCCTGCTCCCGGCCCCGGCAGGCTACGCCGCCGCCCTGTGCTGGGAAAATATAGAAGAAGCAACAGAAAGCGAGGAACAAAATGAGCATTTTTGACCGTATTTTTCAGAAAAAGCAGGAAAAATCCAAACAAAAACGCGCAGAATCTCCCACGGACAACCCGGCCGTCCTCCTGGGCCGCCAGCTGGCGGACTCCCTGCGGGAGAAAATCCCCGATACCGCCACCCTTCCGGAAATTCTCACTTATTTCGAGGAAATGTGCCGGATTCCAGTTGAAAATGTGGAAATTCAGGACGATTTGATCACCTGTATAACCGACCCCTTCGGCGAAGAACCGGAGTGGATTCACTTCGCTCTGACCCGCCAGTTCCCGGATGGGGAGGGCGGATCGGTGGAGATTCTGCTGGATATCGGATTTCCGGACGTGAAGGGCCGTCTCCAGCTTGAGGACGAGCTGTGCAGCGACGAATTGGACGAAAGAGAGGATGTTTTTGACTACATTCGCCGTTCTGCCGGTTATATTGCCCTGGAGAATATCCCGCCTGTCGCCGTGGACATCACCTGCGACCAGACATAAAATAGAGCCAAAAATACCGGAACCGGCAGGAATTTTGCCGGTTCCGGTATTTTTGTTGGCAAAATGCAAAGCGCCGCATAGCATGAAAGGGGAGGGGGAACCAAAATGGCCAAACGAGTTTATATCAGTCCCAGCGACCAGGTGGAAAACAAATACGCCTGGGGCAATACCAATGAGCATGTCCAGTGCCAGAGGATCGCCGAGGCGGAGACCGCCGCCCTGCGCCGCTGCGGCGTGGAGGTGCAGCTGGCAAAATTTGGAACCAGCATGGCCCAAAGATGCGCTGAATCCAACGCTTTTGGGGCGGACATCCACAATTGCGTCCACACCAACGCCTTCAACGGAAAGGTCACCGGCACCCGGCTGTTCTGCTTTGCCGTGCCCGGAAAGGGGTACGACGCCTGCCGGGCGGTCTTCGGCGCCCTGGCGCCGCTGACTCCGGGGACCTCGGAGAATATCCAGGCCAATTCCCGGCTGTATGAGGTGCGGACCCCGGCGGCTCCCACCGCCTATGTGGAGTGCGAATTTCACGACAATCCGGAAACGGCCCGGTGGATCATCCAGCACACCGATGAAATCGGCGAGGCCATCGCCCGGGGCCTTTGCCAGTATCTGGGGGTGGCCTATGCTCCGGCCCAGGCGGAAAAGCCCGCGCCCCAGCCCAAGGGGGACGGCCTGTTCCGGGTGCAGGTGGGGGCCTTCGCCAACCGAAACAACGCCGAAAAAATGCTGGAAAGGCTGAAAAAAGCGGGTTTTTCCGGATTTATATCCAGCGAAAAATAGCGCGCCGGTTGTCAAAAAACCTTTTTTGAGACTGTCGAAAAACCTTTGCATATCGCGTTCCCTCCCGGCGCATACTATGGCCGAACGCAAAAATTTCCAACGATTTCTTGCAGGAGGGAAACCATATGGTCAAGGATTTTATCGACACCAACGACTTTTCGGCCCGGGAGCTGCTGGACATGATCCAGCTGAGCCTGTCCATCAAGGACGCCATCCGGGGCGGCTATTACCCGCCGCTGCTGCGGCACATGAACCTGGGCATGATCTTTCAGCAGTCCTCCACCCGGACGCGGGTGTCCTTTGAAACGGCCATGAGCCAGCTGGGGGGCCACGCCCAGTATCTGGGCCCCGGCATGATCCAGCTGGGGGGACACGAGACCATCGAGGACACCGGCCGGGTGCTGAGCTATCTGGTGGACGTGGTGATGGCCCGGGTCATCCAGCACCGCACCGTCGTGGACCTGGCCCGGGCCTGCTCCATCCCGGTGCTCAACGGTATGTCCGACTACAACCACCCCACCCAGGAGATCGGCGACCTGTGCACCATGGCGGAGAACCTGCCCCGGGGGAAGAAGCTGTCGGACTGCAAGGTGGTGTTCGTAGGCGACGGCACCCAGGTGTGCGCGTCCCTGGGCTTCATCACCACCCACCTGGGCATGAAATTCGTCCACTACGGCCCCAAGGGCCACCAGCTGACGGATGGCCACCAGGCCATTATGGAGCGAAACTGCCGGGAAAGCGGCGGCAGCTTCCTGGTCACAGACGACCGCAGCGCCGTCCGGGACGCGGACTTCCTCTACACCGACGTGTGGTACGGCCTGTACGAAAACGAGATGCCCAAGGAGCAGCGGGTGGAGGTGTTCCACGACTATCAGGTGAATCGGGAGCTGATGAGCCTGGGGGCCATCGGCTGCAAGTTCCTCCACTGCCTGCCCGCCACCCGGGGCGAGGACGTCACCGACGAGGTGGCGGACTCCGCCGCCTCCCTGTGCTGGGAGCAGGCCGGAAACCGGCTGACGGCCATGCGGGGCCTGCTGGTCTATTTCACCCGCTGCCGCCCGCAGCACACCGAACTGGAGGAGGCCGCCGCCCGGGAGCAGCTGGAGCGCTTTATGGCGGACCGGGGCCTGAGCTGACATGGAGAAGCGCAAATTCCGCCTGGCGGACGTGGTGCTGTCCGTCATATGCGTGGTGTTCGTGGCGGAGGCCGCCGCCCCGGTGGCCTCCATCGGCAACAGCCAGTATTTCTGGTGGCTGTTCATGATCCTGGCGTTTCTGCTGCCCTATGGGCTGATCTCCTCGGAGCTGGGCACCGCCTTTCCCGGGGACGGCGGCCTGTATGACTGGATCCACACCGCCTGGCCCGACTCCCGCTGGGGCGCCCGGGCCTCCTGGTACTACTGGATCAACTTCCCCCTGTGGATGGCGTCTTTGGCTGTGATGTGTCCGGAGCTGCTGGGGTATGTGTTCGGCTGGCAGCCGGGGCCGGTGTGGTCCCTGGTGATCCAGCTGGCCTTTATCTGGATCGTCACGGTGGTGGCCTTTTACCCGGTGTGCGACAGCATCGTCATCCTGAACCTCAGCGCCGCCATCAAAATTCTGCTGGCGGTGACGGTGGGGGTGCTGGGCATTGTGTATGTGGCCCGGAACGGCTTTGTCAACGATATGTCCGCCGGGACCTTCCTGCCCTCCTTCGACCTGGACAGCCTGTCGTATATCTCCGTCATCATCTTCAACTTCCTGGGCTTTGAGGTGGTGTGCACCTACGCCGGAAGCATGGCGGACCCCCGGCGGCAGATCCCCCAGGCCATCGTCACCGGCGGCGTGGTGATCGCCGCCATCTATCTGTTCTCCGCCTTCGGCATCGGGGCCGCCGTCCCCACCCGGGACATCAGCGTGGACTCCGGCCTCATCGACGCCGTGTCCCTGATGACCGGCCGCACCGGCGGGGTGCTGGTGGGCATTGTGGCCCTGCTGTTCCTGGTGACGCTGTTCGGCAACATGATCTCCTGGTCCATGGGGGTCAACTCCACCGCCGCCTACGCCGCGGAGCGGGGGGACATGCCCGCCGTGTTCACCCGGCGGCGGAAGGACAACGATATGCCCGTGGGCTCGGCCCTGGTCAGCGGGATCGTGGCATCGGCGGTGTGCCTGCTGGGAGCTGCCATCCAGGCGGTAAGCCCGGATTCCTCCCTGTTCTGGAGCTTCTTCGCCCTGAACCTGGTGATGCTGCTGCTGAGCTATATGCCGGTGTTTCCGGCGTTTCTGGCTCTGCGGCGGAAGTATCCGCAGGCGGAGCGGCCCTTCCGGGTGCCGGGAGGCCCGGGAATGCTGCGGGTGCTGGCCTATGTGCCCATGGTGCTCATCGGCCTGTCCATTCTGTTCACCGCCGTGCCCCTGTCCACGGACCGGGAGACCCTGGCCACCATTCTGCCCATTACCGTGGGCTCTGTCATCAGCGTGCTGCTGGGCGAGCTGCTCATCGCCGTCCGGCGGCACCATCAACCCAGATCAGGAGGATAACGACTATGGCAAAACGTATTGTGGGAACCACCCCCCGGCAGGACGGGTATCGCATGCCCGGGGAATTTGAGGAGCAGACCGGCGTGTGGATGCTGTGGCCCCAGCGGCCCGACAACTGGCGGGGCGGGGCCAAGCCCGCCCAGCAGGCCTTTGCCGACGTGGCCCGGGCCATCGCCCGGTTCGAGCCGGTGACGGTGTGCGTGAATCCCGACCAGTTCCAGAACGCCCGGGCCCGGCTGCCGGAGGACATCCGGGTGGTGGAGATGACCAGCAACGACGCCTGGGTCCGGGACTGCGGCCCCACCTTTGTGAAAAACGATCAGGGGAACCTGCGGGCGGTGGACTGGACCTTCAACGCCTGGGGCGGCCTGCATGACGGGCTGTACTTCCCCTGGGACCAGGACGACCTGGTGGCCCGGAAAATCTGCGAGCTGGAGGGGGTGGACAGCTACCGCACCGACGGTTTCGTGCTGGAGGGCGGGTCCATCCATGTGGACGGCCAGGGCACGGTGCTGACCACGGAGATGTGCCTGCTGTCCCCGGGCCGGAACCCGGAGCTGAGCCGTCGGGATATCGAAGAAAAGCTCTGCGACTATCTGGGGTGCGAAAAGGTCATCTGGCTGCGGGACGGCATCGACCCCGACGAGACCAACGGCCACATTGACGACGTGGCCTGCTTCGTGGCCCCGGGGGAGGTGGCCTGCATCTGGACCGAGGACCCGGAGAACCCCTTTTATCAGGCGGCCCAGGACGCCTTCCGCACCCTGAGCCAGGCCACCGACGCCAAGGGCCGGCGGCTGACGGTGCACAAGCTGTGCCTGACCAAAAAGCCCTGCTGTCTGGAGGGGGCGGAGACCATCGACGCCGTGGAGGGTACCGTACCCCGGGAAAACGGCGAGGTCAGCATCGCCTCGTATATGAATTTCCTCATCGTCAACGGGGCCGTTATCGCCCCTCAGTACGGCGATGAAAACGACCAGCTGGCCATCCAGCAGCTGCAGCAGATGTTCCCGGACCGGCAGATCGTGGGGGTCCAGACCCGGGAGGTGGCCTTCGGCGGCGGCAACATCCACTGCATCACCCAGCAGCAGCCCAAGGCGTGAGCGTGGGGGAGGAAGTATTTTTGCCAGGTACACGCCCCGGCAAAAAATGATTGCATTTGCTTTGCCGCCCGCGGGCGGCAAACTCTGCGAGGCTTTTTTGACAAGAAAAATCCCGGGAGCGCTTTGGCGCTCCCGGGATTTTATGTAACCTTTTTGGCTATACGTCCGGACGGAACGATCAGATGATGTTCAGGGTGACGTTGTCGGTGGACTTCAGGTTGTTGTAATCGCTGTCGATGGTGATCTTGCCGTCAACGATATCCTTCAGCATGGTGTTGTACTCGTCAACAGTCCACTTGGTCAGGGACCAGGTAGCGGTGGGCAGACCCACAGCGTTCTCGTTGGCGCCCAGGGAGGTGCCCACGCCGCCGATGGAGGCGAACTCGTTGCTGTAGAACTTGCCCAGAGCCCACTGCACGGAGTCGGCCAGGCCCTTCATAGCGGAGGTAATGACGGTGTCGGACTCGGTGGACTGGTCAACGTCCACGCCCACGACCTTACCGTCGGCAGCGCCGGCAGCAGCGGCCACGGAGGCGAACATGGAGCCGCCGCAGGCGAACACGACCTCAGTGCCGGCCTCGTACCAGCCGGAAACCATGGTCTGCAGCTCGGGGGAAGCGGAGAAGCTGGCGCCATACTGCCAGGAATAGTTCATATCGACCTTCACGCCCAGCTCCTTGGCAGCGGCGTCAGCGCCCTGGACGAAGCCATAGCCGTAACGGCAGCAGGCGGGGTTGGTGCCGCCGCCACCGCCGGTGAAGCCCAGCTTGGTGAAGCCTTCCTTGACGACAGCGTAACCGGCCAGATAGCCGCACTGCTCTTCCTTGAAGGCGATACCGGCAACGTTCTTCAGAACGGGGGAGCCGTCAACGTCGGCTTCCTCGGTGATGGGATAACCATCCACGAACACGAAGGAGACATTGGGGAATTCCTTGGCGGCCATGCGCAGAGCGCCTTCCTGCATGAAGCCGGCGCAGACAACCACCTTGGCGCCGTTCTCCACGGCGGCCTTCATGGCCTCGTAACGGTCATCATCGGTGGCCTGGTCCTTGTTGGCGGGCTGATAATACTTATAGGACAGCTTGTTGTTGGCAGCGTACAGCTTCACGCCGTCATAGGTGCCCTGGTTGAAGGACTTATCCTTCAGCTGGCCCACGTCGGTGATGAAAGCGATCTCGTACTTGCCATCCTCGGAGGTCATCTCGTCGTTGATCTGATCGGGATTGGTGATGGTCTCGGTCTTGTTGGGATCATCGCTGCCCTTGTTGGGGTCCTTGGCGGGCTGCTTGGAGCAGGCTGCCATAGACAGGACCATGACCACAGCAAGGAGCATTGCCAGAAACTTTTTCATGGTGAATCTACCTTCCTTTTTAATTTTGGGCGCGAAACGCCCCTTATAAGCACATTATAGCAGGGTGGGGTGAAAAGTGCAACCTTTTTTGTGCTAAGTTCTGTCTTTCGCCGGACTTAACCCCGCTGGGCCATTTTCACGGCGGCCTCCAGGCCGATCTTCATCATGTTGGTGAAGGTGGTCTGCCGCTCCTGGGGGGTCAGCTCGGTGCCCAGCACCAGGTTGTCACTGATGGAGCAGATGGCCAGGGCCCGCTTGCCCAGGAAGGCGGCGGTGCAGTACAGGGCGGCGGCCTCCATCTCCACGGCCATGACGCCCATCTTCTTCATGCGGTCGTTGCGGCCGGCGGCGTCATAGAAAGTGTCGGAGGAGTACAGATTGCCCACGGGCATCTTCACGCCCAGCTCCCGGGCGGACTCCACGGCGGCCATCAGCAGGTCGAAGTCGGCAATGGGGGCATAGTGGACCCCCAGCTCATACTGGTCGGCGAAGCTGGAGTTGGTGCAGGCGCCCTGACCGGCCACCACGCTGCCCAGCTCCAGGTCCGCCCGCATGGCCCCGGCGGAGCCGACACGGATGATGTTCTCCACGCCGTACTGGGTGTACAGCTCATGGGAGTAGATGCCGATGGAGGGCATTCCCATGCCGGAGGCCATCACGGAGACGGGCACGCCCTTATAGGCGCCGGTGTAGCCCTGGACGCCCCGGACGTTGTTCACCAGCACGGGGTTTTCCAGGAAGGTTTCGGCGATGAACTGGGAGCGCAGGGGGTCGCCGGGCATCAGAACGGTTTTGGCAAACGCGCCGGGGGCGGCGCTGTTATGGGGGGTAGACATGACTGAGTTCCTCCTTGTATCCTATATAATTATAATGAGACTGGTCTGTCATTGCGAGGAGCGAAGCGACGCGGCAATCCGCTTCTCCGGCTCTTGAGACGCAGGGATTTTCCGGGGCGGACAGAGTCGTCCGCCCCTACGAATGACAGGGGGTGTATTATTCCTGTTCCAAGGCCTTCACGGCCTTGACGATGCGGCTGGTGCCCAGACGGTCGGCCCCCAGGGCGATGAAGTCCCGGGCGTCGTCCAGGTTGGCGATGCCGCCGGCGGCCTTGATCTTCACATGGGGGGCCACATGGGCCTTGAACAGGGCCACGTCCTCCCGGGTGGCTCCGCCGAAGCCGGTGGAGGTCTTGATATAGTCCGCGCCGGACTGGGACACCACCCGGCACATCTCCACCTTTTCGGCGTCGGTGAGCAGGCAGGTCTCGATGATGACCTTCAGGAGTTTTCCCTGGCAGGCGTCCTTCACGGCGCGGATCTCCTCCAGCACCCGGTCATACAGGCCATCCTTCACCCAGCCGATGTTGATGACCATGTCGATTTCGGACGCGCCGTTGTTCACGGCGTCGGTGGCCTGGAAGCACTTGGAGGCGGTGGTGTCGTAGCCGTTGGGGAAGCCGATGACGGTGCACACGGCGATCTTGCCCGCCACATACTCCGCCGCCTGCTTCACATAGGAGGCGGGGATGCACACGCTGGCACAGCCGTACTTCACGCCGTCGTCGCAGATGGCCCGGATCTGGTCCCAGGTAGCCGTCTGGGACAGCAGGGTGTGGTCCACCCGGGCCAGAATGGGCTTGAGCTCGTTGTTCATGATAAAAATCTCCTTTCGGATGCCGTACATATTTTTGCGGATACAATCCCATTGTAGCAGAAAAAAACGCCTTTGTAAACCTTGACACCGGCGGCGGGGCAAGGGTCTGCAACAGCGAATTCATGAACAGGAGCAGCAGGCAGAGGGTACATATCGAACATGACCTCGTAGGCTACATCCCCTTGGACGAGCTGCTAAAAGCGGAACAGGCATGACCGAAATCATGCCTGTTTCAAGAAATTTGATTTTACTGTCTTACCAGCAGAGAGCATTTCGCCGCAGCTTTTTATAGCGCTTTCACACAATATAGTGCGCCAAAAGCATCAGATAAAGTATTTTTTCCGGCAGTAGTGGTACGGCGTGTCGGGAACGGCGGCGCGGCCATAGATGTTGGCGGCAAAGACCAGGTCATGGATGGCGATGCCGTAGTTATACACCAGAATGCGCTGGACGTTATCCGTGCGGCCGGGGGCGGCACCGTTGAGCACGTCGGTGACGTTGGTGGTGACGGGGGCGAAGTGGTCGAAATACTTGAAGCCCCGGATCTGCTCCATTTCATCGGTGAACACCCGGTCGAAGAACAGGTCGCAGTTCTGGAAGCCCATGGTGCAGATGGGGATGACGGTGCAGCCCTCCTTGAAGTATTCGTCGGTGACGAAGTTCTCCGTAACCTTGGTAATGGCGGAGATCACCAGGTCAGAGCCGCCGATGACCTCCTCATAGGTGTCGCACAGGACGAAATGCACGTCCGGGTCCTGACGGAACAGGTCCATGATGCGGTTTTCGTGGCCGTGGCGGCCGATCATCTTCACCATGGCCAGGTTGCCCCGCTCATAGATGCAGGGCATGACGTTGTAATAGTCGCCGTCCTGCTGGGAGATGTGGATTTTGGGGGGCAGGGTGTAGCCGGACTTTTCCCGCAGGGCCTCGTCCACTCAGCGGATGAGCTCGCTGTCCGGAGTCTCGGCTGCAATGGCCCGGACGGCTTCAAAATCAAGTACTTTCGTGTGTTCTCTCTCCATTTTCATCTTTCTTCTCTCATATAAGCCCTCCGGCGAAAGCCGGAGGGCTTCAGGGGTCATCAATAGAGCTTGGCTCCGGCGGGGATGTGGGGATCGACCATCAGCAGGTGGAGCTTCTCCTGGCCGTTTTCCTGGTGCACGGCGGAGATGAGCATACCGCAGGACTCGATGCCCATCATGGGCCGGGGCGGGAGATTGGTGATTGCAATGCAGGTCTTTCCAACCAGCTCTTCCGGCTCATAATACTCGTGAATACCGCTCAAAATCACCCGATCTTCGCCGGTTCCGTCGTCCAAAACGAACTTTAAGAGCTTTTTGGACTTCTTCACGGC
>ERZ779729.1364-NODE-1364-length-17667-cov-3.283841_pt1 | contig 17667 bp, 9 predicted proteins | sample MGYA00511072_ERZ779729 | MGnify/ENA primary metagenome ERZ779729 (study PRJEB29588, sample SAMEA2156675) | human gut metagenome | biome: human gut; feature: human-associated habitat; material: faeces | place: Denmark | collected 2008/2010 ...
TGGAAGTTTCCGGCGACAAAGCCGTAGTGCAGCTGTTCGAAAATTCGCAAGGCTTACAGATTTCGGGCGCGAAAGCCCGCTTTCTGGGGCACGCGCAGCGGCTTGCCGTTTCCCGCGATATGCTGGGGCGGGTGTTCGACGGCATGGGCAATCCCCGCGACGGCGGCGAAAGCGTGATTCCCGATAAATGGATGGATATTAACGGCGAACCCATCAATCCCGCGGCGCGGGATTACCCCAACGAATTTATCGAAACGGGCATTTCCGCCATCGACGGATTGAACACGCTGGTGCGCGGGCAGAAGCTGCCGGTGTTTTCGATGAGCGGTTTGCCGCACGCGGAACTTGCCGCGCAGATCGCGCGTCAGGCGAAAGTGAAGAGCGGCGGAAATTTCGCCGTTGTGTTTGCGGCTATCGGCATTACGTTTGAAGAAGCGCAGTACTTCGTGGAAGATTTCAAGCGCACGGGCGCCATCGAACGCACGGTGCTGTTTACGAATCTTGCCAACGACCCCGCCGTAGAACGTATCGCCACGCCGCGTATGGCGCTTACCTGCGCGGAATATCTCGCGTTCGAATGCGGCATGCACGTGCTTGTAATTATGACGGACATCACGAATTACGCGGAAGCGCTCCGCGAAGTTTCGGCGGCGCGGCGGGAAGTGCCCGGTCGGCGCGGTTATCCCGGTTATCTGTATACCGACCTTGCTTCGCTGTACGAGCGCGCGGGGCGGATTCGCGGCAAAGAGGGGTCGATTACGCAGATTCCCATTTTAACGATGCCGGAGGACGATAAAACGCACCCGATTCCGGATCTTACCGGGTATATCACGGAAGGGCAGATTATTCTTTCGCGCGAGCTTTATAAAAAGGGCGTTACGCCGCCCATCGACGTGCTGCCTTCTCTTTCTCGTCTGAAAGATAAAGGCATCGGCAGAGGCAAGACGAGAGAGGACCACGCGGACACGATGAACCAGCTGTTCGCGGCGTACGCGCGGGGCAAAGAATGTAAGGAACTTTCCGCGATTCTGGGCGAGGCGGCGCTTTCCGATACAGATAAACTGTACGCGAAATTTGCGGAAGAGTTTGAAAAGAAATACGTTTCGCAGGGTTTCACCACGGCGCGCAGCATCGAAGAAACGCTGGATACGGGCTGGGAACTTCTGAGAATTCTGCCCGTTTCGGAATTGAAGCGTATCCGCGAAGAGTATATCGAAAAATATCTGCACCGCGGCGAAAGCAAGGCGGAATAAGGCGAAAGAAAGGCGGGCTTTGCGGTTAAAAAGCAAAGCGGAGAAACAGGAACAGAAATATGGCAAGGCTGAACGTAAACCCCACGAGAATGGAGTTGAAAAAATTGAAGGCGCGGCTTTCCACGGCGGTGCGCGGGCATAAACTTCTGAAAGACAAGTCGGATGAGATGATCCGGCGTTTTTCGGAAATCGTCCGCGAGGCGAAGCGGCTGCGCGAGGACGTGGAATCGGAAATCGCTTTAACGTTGAAGCGGTTTTCGGTGGCGCGTTCGTTTACGCCTGCTTACGAAGCGGAAACGGCGTTTGCGATGCCCGCTACGGCAATCAGCGCGGAATGCGACGTTGAAAGCATCATGGGCGTGGACGTGCCGAAAATTTCGCTGCCCGGCGCCGAGGATAACGAATCCGAGGGCGTTGCCGCAGGCGCGGCGGAGGTGCCGTATGCTTTCCCCGAAATCACGGGCGAGGCGGACGAAGCGGTAAAATCCGCATATACGTTGTTGCCGAAGATGCTGAAGCTTGCCGAAACGGAAAAGGCGGTGCGGATGCTGGCGGACGAGATAGAACGGAACAAACGGCGCGTGAACGCGTTGGAATACGTGATGATTCCGCAGCTGAACGAAACGATTAAATATATCAAAGATAAGCTTGACGAGAACGAGCGCGCAAGCATCGTGCGGTTGATGAAAGTGAAGAGCAAAGCGTAAAATTATATTGAATTACGGCTTCCGGAAAGGGAGCCTTTTTTGCATAAAAAATTTGCGGTATTTGATTCGAAAAGTCGTTTAAAGCGCTTGATTTTTTCGATTGTTTGTGATATAATTTGTTTGACGAAACGGAAGAGTTCTGTTTTTCGTTTTGCCGATTGAAAAAATCTTTCGGAATCATTTGTTTTTTCTATGAATACTGAAGAACTGAAAACATTTATCTGTCTTTGTAAAGTAAAAAATTTCACGCTGGCTGCCGAGCAGATGTACATTGCGCAGTCTACCGTAACCAACCGCATTGTGGAGTTGGAAAAAGACGTAGGGAAGAAGCTTTTCAACCGCGCTTCGAAGAAGGTGATTCTTACGGAGGAGGGGCGCATCTTTCTGAAATACGCCGAGCGTATTCTGGAGCTGCAGGATACTTCCATTGCCGAGATGAACGCCGTATCGGCGTATCGGCAGAAGATTGCCGTAGGCTCGGTAAACGCCACGTACGAAAGCTTTGTGAAACCCGTGCTGGACAGGTGCCTGCACGAAGCGGACGACGTTGCCGTGAAAGTGGTGATCGGGCATTCGATGAACCTCATTCAGATGTTGCAGGATAACGTGCTGGATATGGCGTTTTCGTCGATTCCGTTGAAGCGCGCGGGGTTCGAGTGCATGGAATACGACACGGACAGACTGGCGCTTGTCATCGGTAAGGGATACAACCGGTATAAAGGCGGCGTGGACGAGGAAGGCTTGAAAAACATGTCGTATTTAATGTGCGACTTTTTAAGCGAAATCGGGGAATTTATCCGTTCGCTGTTCCCGGCAGATCATGTGTTTAAGCTGGAAGTGGATAATTCTTCGAAGCTGCTGCCGTATCTGGAAGAAGGGCTGGGATATTCGTTTATGCCCTATAAGATGGTGAAAGAAAAGATTGAAGAAGGCGTGCTGGAAGAGGTGCCCCTGATAGGCTTTAAATCGCTGAAAGTAATCACGTATCTGATTTACCGCCAGAATTACGACCCGATGACGTTTTTAAAATACGCGCCGAAAAATTAACGCCGTAATGCTGTGTGCAAAGGAACGTGTAAAAACGGTGCCTGAAAACGGCGTGATAAGCGAAAAAACGAGAGAACAGACAGCAAGAATACAAAAACAGACGGTTGAGAAAAAATTTTTCTTAGGAAAATAAAACTTTTTTCAGAAAAACTTGTTAAAAACAGTTGACAAAACAAAAATTTTTTAGTATTATAATTAGGCTGTTCACGAAATACGGAACGCTTGTAACGGTTGAGAAATCAAAGTTTTGAAAGTATCGGAAGCGGACGGCTTAACATCGCGGGGTGGAGCAGCTAGGTAGCTCGTCGGGCTCATAACCCGAAGGTCGCAGGTTCGAATCCCGCCCCCGCAACCATTAAATGGCGGCGTAGCTTAGTTGGTTAGAGCGATCGGTTCATACCCGATAGGTCATAAGTTCGAATCTCATCGCCGCTACCATTTGCAAACGATGCGAACGCGGTTCGCGTGTGCGATATATAAAAATGTGGCCCCATGGTCAAGCGGTTAAGACACCACCCTTTCACGGTGGTAACATGGGTTCAAGTCCCGTTGGGGTCACCATCTGTTAACAAATCCGAACACCTTTGTTCGGGTTTGTTTTTTTAAGAAAAAACGACATTTGTCGCAAAACGCTTGACTTTTTTACGATTTTCAATTACAATGAAAGAAATTTTTATATTTCTTCTGTAATTATGAAAAAAATTTTTTATACAATCGATCGGGTAATCCCCGTAAACAACATAGTTCTCACCCGCGACAAAACGTTGCCGAAAGACGGATATTCTTTTTTCGTTACGGACGAAGGCGACGTAATCGGGAAATTTTATAACGAACGCGCAAAAAATTATCTTGAAGAAGAAATCGCGAAAGAGCGCAAGAGCGGAAAAATCCGTAAAGTGTATCTGAAAGATTATCCCTGTTTCCCGTTCCGCGCGGCAATCGAAGGCTTTTACGGCACGCCGTTTACGCAGGCACAGCGAAAAGATTTATTGTCGTTTCTAAAAAAAATCAGAATGAACGCGTATATCTACGCGCCGAAAGATGATTTGTATCATCGCGACGCATGGAGAAACGACTATCCCGGACAGACGCTTTCGCTTTTGAAAGAACTCAGAGAAGAAGCGGATAAAAATTTTATCGATTTTTATTTTGCCGTCAGTCCCGGAAAAGACTTTTGTTATGCCGACGATAAGGATTACCTGATTTTACTGCAAAAACTCAAAGCCGTTTCCGCTTGCGGCATAGATAAATTCGCTTTACTGATGGATGATATTCAGCCCGTGCTTTCCGAAGAAGAGGCGAAAATATATCATTCTCCGGCGCATGCGCAGGCCGCGCTGGCAAATCGGCTTGCGAAAGACTTGCCGAAAAGCGCGCCGCTTCTGTTCTGTCCTACCGATTACATGCAGAATTTCGATACGCCGTACAGAGAGGAGCTGCGAAAATATCTGCAGCCGGAAACGGAAGTATTCTGGACGGGATACAATACCGTGGCGGAAGCGATAACGGAAGAGGACGGCGAAATCGTAAAAAATTGTTTCGGGCGGGAGCCTATTTTATGGGACAATTATCCCGTGAACGATTTTTCTCCGAAAAAGCGTATTTATTTCGGCGCGCTTTACAATCGCGGCAGGTATTTATATAAAACGCATAAAGGCTACACGGCGAATTTATCCTCGTTGTGCGAGTGCAATAAAATCCCCCTCGCCACCATGGCGGATTACGCGTGGGACAGCGAGGGCTACGACGCGGAAGAATCGTTGAAAAAAGCCGTGGCGGGGGATTTTAAGGGGTGCGCCCGCGCGGGGAAAACCTTCGTACGCTTTAACGAAAGCAACATTTTTAAAAAACGTTATCCGGTGAAAGAACTTCTGGAAAAAGGCAATTTTGCCGCGCTCGATTCGCTGTATGCGGGCATGGAAAACGCTTTGGAGGTTCTGAAACAAAAAGCGCCGCATAGCTTTCTGGAAGAAACGCAAGACTTGTTCTCGGCGATGAAGTACGAGGCGGATTTATATTTTTCGCTTCGGGGGAAAAGAGAAATCGACCGAAAAAAAACGGCGGAAAAACTCAACGCCTGTCGTTTTTCGGCGGCGGATAATTCGTTTTTGAAGTATGCCGCGGAAAAAGCTTGCCTCGATATACAAACGGAAGAAGAAAGAATAATTTATCGGAGTTGGAAAATATGATAGGAAAAGTATACGACAGAATCAACAATATGCGACCGGTAGCAACGAAAACCGATCTGAAAGTAATCGACGGCATCATGAAATTGAAAAAAGACGAAATTATTTACATGTCGATTACGGAACTTGCCATGCGGCTCGGCGTTTCGGAAGCTACGATTCTGCGGTTCTGCCGTAAAATCGATTATCGGGGATTTCAGGATTTCAAATTGTCGCTCAGTCAGGAAACGGGCGGAGGCAATGCCGCGGACGAATCCGATTATATGAAAAACATCGTATACGATATGACGGACGCGATTATGGAAACGTACAAAGCGCTGGACGCAAAACAATGTTCCGACGTGGCGAAACTTATCATATCGTCAAGAAAAATCTGTATTTTCGGGGTGGGCAACAGTTCGATTGCCCCCGCTATGTTCAAAGTGAAACTGGCGCGTACGGGCATCAATGCGGATAATTCCGGCGATACGCACCTGCAGACGATCATCACGTCGAATCTGAACGCGGAAGATCTTCTTATTTTAATCAGCGTTTCCGGCGCTACGAAAGATATCATCAATCTTGCCGAAATCGCAAAGAAAAACGGCACGCCGATTGTGGTGATTACGAATTACAACAAATCGCCTCTGGCAAAATATGCCGATTATCTGTTTCTTACCTGCCGCAAAGAGGGCGTGTATGAGGGCGGCTCGATGGCTACGGTCTGCGCGCAGTCGTACATCGTAGACGTGCTGTGCGCCACGGTTTATAAAGATCTCGGCGCGGAATCGGATGAGCGCAACATGAAAGTGGCGCTGACGATTTCCGATAAAGCCATCTGAACCATCGGGGAAAATCGCTATGACGAATTTAAAACAACTGGACAGGCTGGTTCTGAAAATCGTAAGACTCAAAGACGCGTATTCGGAATACGTCGTTTCTTCTCTGACGGAACAGGACGTATATCTGAACGGTAAAAAGATAGAAAAAGGGCAGGTCTGGGGCGAAGAATTCGGTTGCGGAAAATTTACTTTCGCATATGAGCCGGAAAAGTACGTTCATCCGTACCTGTACGTGGAAAACGGAGGCGTGGAGCACTTGTTGTCGGCAGACGGCAAACCGTTCGGCATGGCAGATTATCTGCCGGACGGAAAAGACGCGATTTTCCGTTGCCACAAATACGTATCTTTAAGCGGGATAAAAAAGCCCTCGGAAATCACGGTGGATTCCTATGCTTCCCACACCTTTTTCGGCACCATGCCGTTTGAAAAGAAACAGACGTTTTCCATTAACGGATACCGCCCCGCGCGCGTTTATAACGGAATATATGTCGCGGAAATCGATGAAACGGTAAAACGCTTCGTAGACGATTTGTCGTTGCTCACTTCATATTTCCGTATGATGCCCGACGGCGACAAAAGGAAAATCGAAGCGTATAAAACCTATGAAAAATTATTCGATCTGCTCACCGTTCTGCCCGAACGTTCGCCCGATCGCAACGAACTTGCAAAAGCAAGCGGAATCATCTGCGAATTTCTCTCGTCCTTGAAAAATACCGGCGCCGACGACGGCGTTTACGTAGGTCTGGTGGGGCACAGCCATCTTGATACGGCGTGGCTCTGGACGGTGGACGAAGCGCGGCGGAAGGCGTTGCGCACGGCGGCAAACGCGGTTGCTTTGCTGAAAAAATATCCGCAGTACCGCTTCATTATGTCGTCTGCGCTGTATATGAGCTGGATCGAACGGGATTCCCCCGAATTGTTCGGCGAAATCCGCGCGCTTGTCAAAGAAGGCAGGTTCGAACCGAACGGGGCTACGTGGGTGGAATGCGATTGCAATCTCACCGACGGCGAATCGATGATTCGTCAGTTCGTGCGCGGCAAGCGATATTTAAAAGAAAAATTCGGATACGACGCCGACGTTTTCTGGTTGCCCGATACATTCGGTTATTCTGCGGCGCTGCCGCAGATACTGCGCGGCTGCGGCGTTCCGTATTTCCTTACAACGAAACTTTCGTGGAACGATACGAACCGTTTCCCGTACGATTCGTTTATCTGGCGGGGAATCGACGGCAGCGAAGTAACCGTGCATTTCAATACCATTCAGACGACGGGCGATCCGGAAGCGATTTCTTCGCGGGTACAAAAGCGTTTGAATAAGCACCTGACGGAACACGTTCTGATGGCGTACGGTTACGGCGACGGGGGCGGCGGACCGAGCGCCGATATGGTGGAAAACACGTTGAGAACGTCGGAAACCTATCCGTACGCGAAAGCGGAACACACGTCCGTTTCGGCGTTTATGAAGAAACTGGAAACGGAAGAATTGCCGCGTTATGCGGGAGAATTGTATCTCGAACTGCACCGCGGCACGCTGACGACGAATCACGATATGAAAAAGCTCAACCGTACGCTGGAAAACGCGCTGAAAGACGCCGAACTGATCTGCGCCGGGACGGGCGACTTTGCGGGAAAAGACGAAACCGACCGTTGTTACGACGTCCTGCTTTTAAATCAATTTCACGATATTCTGCCGGGAACATGTATCAAAGAAGTCTACGATACGGCGAAGGAACAGGAAAGAAGCGCGATCGCCGCGCTTGAAAATCGTTTTTTCCGGGGCGAACGGCTTCTGAATACGCTTTCGTCCGCTCGCCGAGAAGTGATTCTGAACGATTGTTCCGGCGAGCAATCGTTTAAGGATTTCGACGGCAACGAAAAATATGCGGAATTATACGATTTCGAGCCGTTTTCTTTCGGCGAAAAAGTCGTCGCGCCGAAAAAGCGCAGCTTCTTTTTCGATGAAGAAACGGGCAGAGCGGAAACCCCGTACTGTACGGCTATCGTAAAAAACGGCGCGATACAATCTCTGTCGGTGAACGGCAGAGAAATCGCTGCGGCGCCGCTGAACGATATCTGCGTATACGAGGACGTGCCGTATTTATGGGATAACTGGGACGTAGACGCCGACTACGAAAGAAAAAAATGCGTTACGACGGCAGGAAAAACCGTGCTCGTTTCCGTCGGGAAGCTGTTTCTCCGTCTGCGTACGGAATTTACGCTGGCGGGAAAAAGCAAGCTGACGCAGGACATCGTGTTTTATGCGCATACGCCCGTAATTTCGTTTGAAAGCAAGCTGGAATGGAACGACGACCATAAATTCGTGAAAGCGCTGTTCCCCACAAACGTCGCGTCCGACGAATTGCGCAGCGAAATTCAATTCGGCTATATCAACCGCCCTGCAACGCGGAATACCTGCGAAGAACAGGCGAAGTACGAAGTATGCAATCATAAGTGGTCGGATCTTTCCGAACCGCGTTTCGGCGTTTCGTTTTTTAACGACTGCAAATACGGAATTTCCGCAGACGGCGGCACCGTGGGAATTTCTCTTCTGAAAAGCGGGAAGCGCCCGGACGTTGCGGGCGAAAGCGGCGTAAAATATTTCAATTATGCGATTTTGCCGCACGAGGGCGGGTTCTGCGCGGAAACCGTGATTCTTCCCGCGTATGCCTTCAATCGCAGACCCGTACCTTGCACGGCGGAATTTATATCGCCCGTAAAATTTGCCGACAGAAAAAACATTATCGCGGAAACGGTAAAAATTGCCGAAAACCGCAACGGAATCGCGGTGCGTTTATACGAATGCGAAAGAACGAGAACGGATTGCAATTTGTATCTGAACGGCAATTACGAAATTTACGAATGCGACATGACGGAAGAAAACAAACGGCTTATCGGCACGGGCGACGTCGCTTGCTTATCGTTCCGCCAGTTCGAAATCAAAACGTTGTTTCTTAAAAAAATATAGAGAAACGAACGCTTAAAATAATAAGACAAAACAAGGTTCGGAAAGAAAAATTTTTTCTTTCCGAACCTTTTTGAAATGGCAAAAGGCAGGAAAGAGGGAAAATATTTTCATATTTTATTATGCAAAAGAAAAAATAATTTTTCAAAAAATAAAAAAACTATGAAAAAATATTTGACGTTTGCAACGCGCTGTGATATAATATAAACAGTTAAAAAGGAAAACGCCGTTTAAAAAATTCCGAAAAAGAGAAGAGGCTTATGTTGAATAGAGGATTGATTGTATCCTGTCAGGCTTGCGAAAACGAACCTTTATACGGATACGGGATAATGAATTTAATGGCGAAAGCCGCCGTAGCGGGCGGCGCGTGCGGTATCCGCGCGTTGTATTACGATGTGGAAAGTATCAAAAACACCGTAAACGTGCCCGTCATCGGCTTGGTGAAGCAAAGCTATGCAAACAGCGAAATATATATCACGCCGACGAAAAAAGAAGTCGATCTCGTTCTGGCTACTTCCGCCGATTGCCTCGCGATGGACGCCACGCTGCGCCCCCGCCCGAACGGCGAAACGCTGGAAGAACTGGTTGCCTATGTGCGGCAAACGCGCCCGGATATGGAAATCATGGCGGATATCGCTACGGCGGAAGAAGCGGAAAATGCCGAAAAACTGGGGTTCGATTATATTTCCACAACGCTCCGCGGCTATACGGAAGAAACGAAAAACGCCCGTTTGCCGGACATCGGCTTTATGAAAAAAGTGGTAAAAACGATTAAAAAGTCGAAAGTAATCGCCGAGGGCGGCATTTTCGAACGCGGAGAAATCAGAAAAATCAGCAAAATCAATCCTTATGCCGTGGTGATAGGTTCGTCGATTACGCGCCCCGCGGCAATCACCGCGCGTTTCGTGAAAAATCTGAGTTTAAGATGAAAAAAATAGTTTATTTGCCGTTAGACGAAAGACCTTGCAATTATGCGTTCGCGGGCTTCTTAAGCGAAGAAAACCCGTCGTTTACGCTTGTCCGTCCGGCAACGGAAATTCTGGGGAAGAAAAAAATTTCCGCCGACAGCGAAAAAATCCGCGCGTTCCTTCTGAACGAATGTAAAGACGCCGATTATCTCCTCGCTTCCGCGGATATGTTGCTGTACGGGGGAATCGTTCCTTCGCGGCTGCATCATTTAAGCGAAGAAACGCTTACGCGGCGGCTGAACGTCTTAGAAGAAATCAGACAAAGCAATCCCGCGCTGAAAATTTACGCGTTTTCGCTGATTATGCGCTGTCCGTCGTATTCCTCTGCGGACGAAGAGCCCGACTATTACGAAACATGCGGCAGAGAAATTTTTCTTTACGGGCAGAACGAACATAAATACGCCGCAGGCGTCGGCGGCGCCGCGGAATACGAAGAAAAGAAAGCGACGCTGGGCGCGGCGTGCGGCAAGTATCTGGGCGATTATCTGGCGAGAAGAAAGGTAAATCTCGCGCTCGTGAAAAAATGTCTTGCGCTGTACGAAGAAAAAATTATCGATAAATTCGTTATTCCGCAGGACGATTCCTCGCCGTACGGCTACACCGCGGCGGATCAGGCGGAAATCCGGAAACTCATCCGCGAAAAAGGTCTGCAGGCGGATATTTATCCGGGCGCGGACGAAACGGGGCTCACTCTTCTTGCCGCCGCCGTATGCGATTTCAAGGGTATTTCGCCGAAAATATGCCCCGTCTACCCGGATGAAAGCTGTAAAAAAGTGATTCCCTTATTCGAAGATCGCGCGGTGGAAGAAAGCATAAAAAAACAAATCGTCAATGCGGGCGCAACGTTTTGCGAAAATCGGAAAGAGGCGGATATATTGCTTTTCTGCAACCTTCCGGCAGGCGCAATGAAAAACGCCGGCGAACAATACGGCGAAGCGTACGATCGGCGCAATCTTCCCGCGTTCGTCGAAAAAATCGCGGAAGCGAAAGCGGAAGGGAAAGGCTTTGCCGTGGCGGACATCGCCTACGTGAACGGCGGCGACATAGAGTTTTGCAAGCGGCTTTCCGCAAGCGTGGGCTTATTGAATCTGTGGGGGTATGCCGGCTGGAACACCTCGTCGAATGCGCTGGGAACAACGATTTGTCAAAGCATTTTCCGCAAATTTTTCGGCGATACGAAAACGCACGAAAAATTCACCGCGGAACGCATTTACGAGGACGTCGGATACTGTTCGTACGCGCGGAAATACCTTTGCGAAAACTATCTTCCGGAAATCGGCTGCGATTATTTTCACGCGGACGGATATACGGGCAAAGTAAGCGAAAAAACGAAAAGCGTTCTCGAAGATTTTATCGGAAAAAATTACCCCGAAATTTCGGAAAAATATAAAATCGATCGATGTTATATGCCCTGGAACAGAATGTTCGAAGTGGGGCTGACGGTGGAAAGACGGACGGAGGAATAAAGATGAAGAAAAAATATCCGAAACTGATTTGTGCGTTTGCCGCGGCGGTTTTGTGCTTTACGGGAGGTATGCTGGCAGCGGAACCGCGCTCCGCTTCGGCAGCGGAAACAAGCGGCAGCTGGGGCAAAAACAACATTACGCTTAAAGACGTTACTTCCTCGATAGAAATCAAAAACATCGTAAGCAACCCCGTTACCTATAAAGATAACGCCGAAAACGGCACGCTGGTGTCCGCCTCCGAAACGGTGAATGCCTCCGTTATGACGGGCTCGCAGACGGTGATTTTCACCGCCGCCTATCCTTATACCACAACGAAGCGGACGGGAAATTATACCGAATATTCCGTGGAAAAAAACAGCGACGGTAAATATTGCGTAACGGCGATAAACGCCGAGGGCGACGGAACAACGTACATCCCCGTGGGCGGGTTTGTTTTGTCCGTGCCGAAGTCGGAATCATACGCGCTACGCGTGAACGACGTGGTGGAACTCGGCGGCACGGCGATTGCGATTGCCGATAAAGCGGTGGAATCCGAATCGGGAAGCCGCGTGACAATCGATCTCATCAACGGCAACAGAAGCGCGCCGATGGTGGTGTATTACGATTATGATTTCGGCGATAAAACGGGCACGAACGTATACGGAACGGAAATGGCTGCCGTATACGACGAAACCAGCGGAAAATTCGTGGTACAAAATTTCCGCGCGTTCGGCGAGGGCGACGCTTCCGGAATTTTCATCCCCGATAACGGCTTCGTATTAAGCGCCTACGGCGAGGGCTACCGCGGAATCATGATGGAAAATCAGCGTTTTTCCGCAGGGGATAAACTCACGATGGTCGGCTTCGATTATATCCGTTTCGGCGGCGAAGCGATTTCTTACGTTTATAATTACGATTATTACGACTCGCAAAGCAGCACCGACGAATTCAATTCCAACCCCGGAAGAATGGAAACGGCTACTTCTCCCTTTGCGGCTTACCGCGGCACGGATCAGACGATTATCTATCACGACGGCTGGAGCTATAACGGCTCCGCGGGCACGGGCACCAACGTGTACGGCTACGAAGTCGCGGTAGACGCCACGGGCACCGTGGTGGAACGCGGCGTGAACGTAGGTTCTGTTCCCGCGGGCGGCTACGTCATCAGCGGGCACGGCAAAGGCAGAGATTTTATCCGCTCGAATATTCCGCTCGGCGCAACGGTGTCGCTCGATTCGTCGAAGAAAACATATTATGTTACAACGTCGCTGAACAGCTATTACGTAAGCACGAAAGCCGCGGTGGAGGACGCTTTGTCGGCGGCGCAGAAAAAAATCGCGCAGCTGTACGACATCGATACCGAAGCGGCGAACCGGAAAATAGAGGAAGCGCGGACGGAGCTTGATAAGCTTCTCGCGTTCAAAGAGGATATCGAAGCAAAGACGGAGCAGAATACCTGGAGCGCGCAGGAAAAAACGAACGCCCTGATGGCGTACAACACCGCAAAATTAAAAGCGGAAAGCGTTGCGCAGGAACTTACGGCGTTATCCGCCGAAAGCAAACCCGTTACGGCGCGCGCCGTGTGGCATCGTCCCACCGAAAAAACGCTGGAAGCGCTGACGGAAACGCTGGATACTTATCGCGATACGGGCATCAATCTCATTCTTCTGGAAACGTTTTTCAACGGCTATTCCATGTTCCGTTCCGATTACGTGGAATATCATAAAGATTTTGTTTCCGCTTCGTACGGTACGTATAAAGATTATGTATCCGCATTCACCGCTCTGGCGGCAGAACGCGGCATCGAAGTGCATGCCTGGGTGGAAGATTTCTACGTGGGGCTCAGCACCGACATCAGATTGCTTCGCGAACACGAGGACTGGATTGTACACAACGACGACGGAACGATTTATCAGCGCAAAGAAGGCGGGGCATACATATTCATCGATCCTTCCAACAAAGCTACGGGAGATTTCCTGATTGCCTATTATAAAGAACTCGTCGAAAAGAATCCGCTGATAAAAGGGCTGAATCTCGATTATATCCGTTACCCGGTATCCACGCAGAAAGAGGACACGGGATATACGAAAAACGCGATGCTGGAATTTGCGGCGTCCGTGGGCGTGGCGGATAAACTCAACGCTTCTTCTTCCGTAAAAGACATGATTACGGCATTCAGAAAATGGGTATTGAATTCCAACTACAATGCCGCCGCCGAAGAAAATTATAAAAAATGGTGCGATTATCGCGTAAACGCGGTAAATGCTTTTGTGGAAAGAGGGAACAAAGAAGTGAAAGGCGAAAGTTCGTTGCTTCTTTCCACGGCGGTGTTCTCTTCTCCGGCTTCTACGCTGGAACAGAAAAAGCAGGACTGGCGCACATGGATTGCAAACGGCTGGATAGATATCGCCACGCCGATGGCGTATTACGATTCTTCCGTAGACGTATTGCAGGGCGTGGCGGATATGATTCTGATTTCCGGCGGCTCGTGCTATTATTATACGGGGCTTGCAAGTTCTTTCCGCGGACTTCCCGCTTACGAAAACGTCAATCAGATCGAAGCTTCGTATCTCGGCGGCGCGGACGGCTACGCAATTTTCTGTTCCACGCAGATTATCGGGCACGACGACGTGCAGAACGTTTTGAAAGCGGGGTATAATTCCGCGCCCGCGGTGTTGCCCCACGCGCAGACGGATAAAATACTGAAAGCGTATTTCGATACGATGCTCGATCGCGCCGATCGGTTGTATATTCCCGCGGGCGGCATGAAAGAGGAACAGAAATCCGCGCTGGAAGCGAAATTCAGAAACATTCTTTCCATGCCGTATAGCACGGCGGAAGAGCTCGGCGCCATCGGCACGGCGGTGAAAGATATTGCGAAAACGTCGTCTTTGCGGAAACTCGCAAGCGGGTACGCGCAGGCTCGTCTGAGCGAATCCCTTTCCGAACTTTCCTCGCTCCTGGAAAGAAAACGGGCGATGCTCGAAGCGAAGAATCCTTCGCCCGATCCGGTTCCCGATCCCGTCGATCCCGGCAAGGACGAAGATAACGCCAACGGAAAAAAGAAGGGATGCAAATCTTCTTTCGGCGCGGGCGCGGCGCTCATAACGCTGGTTGCGGCCGGCGTAACGGTGTGCGCGCGCGGAAAAAAACGCGGCGAATAAGTTCGAATGATATGCAAAAAAAATAAGCGGCGAAAAACGTCGCGAGAAATAACGGAGGAATATTTATGAGACACAAAAAACTGCTGTTTACGGCACTGGCATTCGCACTTACGTTGTGCACGGCAACGGGCGTTGCGGCTTGCGGAAACGACAAGCCGGATAACAACGATCCGAAACCCGGAGAACAGACGTTTACAAAACCGAAAATCACGATTGCAAGCGGTATGGAAACGTTGGAAATCACGCAGGGCACGCCCGAAGACGAAATCAATCTTCTGGTGGGCATCACGGTTGCCGACGATTACGATTCCGATCTGAAAGCCACGATTTCCGATGACGGCGGATTCGACGCGAATACCGTCGGCACGTACACCGTAAAATATAAGGCAACGAATTCCAAAGGCGAAACAACGGAAATCACCCGCACGGTGAAAGTGGTGAAAGCGCCTTCCGCGCTTGTTCTTAAAGCGGAAAAAGCCATCGATTCCAAATGGACGGACGGCGCGATCATGAAATTCTCGCACGATTTGTTCTATACGCTTACCGCGGACGCAACGTACGAAGATTATAAAAACGGCGTATTTTACAACGCTTCCGAAAGCAGCGTCGTGCTCAGCATTGCGGGCGGCGGCGGAGAAGCCGCGATTCTTACGAAAAACGGCATGGTCATCGAAGGCAGAGACGGTGCCAACGGCGCTCTGATGAATATCGATCATCCTCAGCGCGTAGGCTCCACGGCAAAGAGTTTCGTATACGACGACGTGGAATATTCCGTAGCGAACGATACGTACAAATTCATGACGATTCCCGCGGGCGGTTTTGCCGTAGTGGTTACGACGGGCATGATGGGGCAGGGCTTCGATTACGACGGACGTTCGTTCATCAATAAAAACGTGATTTATCAGTACGGCACGTCCGTTCAGTTGTACTGGGAAGACGAACCGGAAACCATTTTAACGCCGTACGCCGATAAGGCGCCCATCGTGAAAAATTGCCCCGCGCTTACGGTAGCGCTCGGCACCACGGAAGCCGATATGCGCGCGCTTGCGGTAAGCGGCATTTCCGTTTCCGACGATAACGGTACGTTCGATGTTTCCGACGACATCACGAATCTGCAGATCAATATCGAAAATATCGGCGGATACAACGGCGATCAGTCCGGCGAATACACCGTGGATATGAACGTTTCCGACGCCAACGGAAACATCACGCGTTTTACCCGTAAAGTCATCGTGGCGGATAACGTTACGAATGTATCGATCGGCTCCGCGAAAACAGGCATCGAAAATATCGTTATCAAACAGAACGTTACCGTTGCCGATTACACCAAAGTGGATTTCGTGATTTATACGAAAGAATTTACGGGTACGGTGGCGGACAGCGCTTACGGTCAGGCGTTCGTCATCGATGACGCTTCTTCGAAAATCGTAAGAATTTACGACGGCGCCAACGCGAAGTATTACGATGCGGAAAATATGTCCGGCGTGGCGGGTTCTTCGCTGGAAACGCCGCTTACGCAGCAGAATTTCATCACTCTCGCGTTTGCTTCTCTCGGCGACGGCGAAACGCTGGTAATCGCACCCCGTTACGGCATGCACAACAACGCAACGTATACGTTGCTTCTGGGCAACAGAAAAATCAACGAAACGTTTGTCGTCGACGGTTATACGTTCGGTATGAAAACCGTAACCGCGGGCACGGCGAAAGCGCAGTTCAAAGTGCTTAAAAACACAACGTGGAGCAACGCGCCGGGCGTCGTGATGGTATACACGAAAGCGTATCAGGGCGAAATCAAAGCCAACGGCTACGGAATCGCCGTAGTGCTCGATGCCGATGGAAAACTGATTAAAACGTACGATGCCGTCAGCGGCGCGTATATGGATGCGGCGCATTCGGCGCTGACCAATCCGATGGATAATACGATTACGGACGGACATCGTATCAAGTTCGCGCTGATGGAAGGCGGATTAACCACCGCGAATTACGTAACGTATGCGTTTGCGCACCTTGCCGAGGGCGAAACGCTGGTAGCGTTCCCCAACGACGGCAACAACGCGGCGGATTCCGCAAGAACGTTTGCCAACGGCAATCTCCGCGCCGGGTTCGGTACGAAAGTCGTTTCCGTCGGCATGGTGGCAATCAACGAAAACAACGTAACCATCGGCAACGATTCCGCAACGCTTGCGGTAAACGTGAACGCCGCCTGGACGAACGCCGCAGGGTATGTCAACGTTTATTCCAAAAACTACACGGGCACGGTGAAAGGCAACGGTTACGGGTATGCGTTTGTCGTCAATGCCGCAACGGGTAAAATCACGAAGATTTACGATGCGGCGAACGGCTATTATATGGACGAAACGCACAGCGCGCTGATCGGAGATACCAACGTGCGGCAGAAATTCGCCGAGTACAATACGGAAAAGAATTTTACGGGCGAAGATGCCGTAAGCAACGCTAATTATGCGGCGCATGCCTTTGCGAATCTTGCCGAAGGCGAAATTCTTTTGGCGTTTCCCAACGACGGTAAAAACGGAGCGGATTCGGCAAGAACGTTCGCCAACAATCACAGAACCATCGGCGCGAAAATAGCGTTCTTCGGAATCGATCTCGCAAGCATCTGAACGTAACGAAAATTGAATCGCAACGCACAGAAACGGTTTCCCGTCGTCGGACGGGAAACCGCCGTAGTGCAAAAAAAGCAGACAAAGAGACCATAAAATTATGAAAAAAACATTTTCTTGTTTTATTCCGCTTGCTCTGGCGGCGATTGTTTGCGGCGCGTTTTTTCCGCAGACCGCGAAAGTTTCGGCGGACAATCCCGCGAAAGCCGTTACGGAAACCGTTACCGACGGGCTGACGTACCGGAAGTTCGAATACGAAGATAACGGAAAACAGACGTTGTTTTACGGAGAATACAATCCCTCCGCCGATAACGCCGGGTACGAATTCGTGATTCACAACGTGAAAGACGACGCCGGAAAAATCGTAAGAACCACCGTGAGCGACATCGCGGCGGATTATACGAAAAAGACGGGAAAGAAAGTGAAGCTTGCCGTGAACGGAGATTATTTCGATCTCTCTTCGGGGCAGAATATGGAAAGCCTTGTGATGGAC
>ERZ779729.1381-NODE-1381-length-17507-cov-6.173218_pt1 | contig 17507 bp, 10 predicted proteins | sample MGYA00511072_ERZ779729 | MGnify/ENA primary metagenome ERZ779729 (study PRJEB29588, sample SAMEA2156675) | human gut metagenome | biome: human gut; feature: human-associated habitat; material: faeces | place: Denmark | collected 2008/2010 ...
CGATTTACCCACGTTGGGCAAACCTACGATGCCGCATTGTAAAGCCATTCTATTTATTTGTCGTTAGATTTCAATAACGCCTGCAAAGATACGAAATTCTTTTCATATTGTCATCGCAGGCAGGGGCTTTCGCACGGTTCCGCCTGCGATTTCCCGCTTTGCAGGGCATCGCCGGACGGATCGCCCGCAATGAAAAGGCAGCGGCCTGCACAGGCCGCTGCCTTTTCATTGCGGGCAGTCTGGTTTATCGTGCGTAGATGCGGGCCGCATAGCCTCCGCCCGGGGCCATCCGGATCTTCAGCCTGCGATCCTGCGGCAGCTCCGATACGGTCTTCCTGAAGTCGCGGGCTGCCCGGTCGGCGTTGATGCCGTCGGCGAAACTCTCGATGTCGTAGTTGCCGTTGCCGATGAACGACAGATCCAGCTCCAGTTCGCGGGGTGTCCAGTCGGTCATGGCGCCGATGTACCACGTGTCGCCCGAGCGGCGGGCGATGGCGATATATTCGCCCACCGAACCCGTGAGGGCCACCGTTTCATCCCATACGGTCGGGACTGAGGCCATGAAAGCGAAGCACTCGGGTTCCTTCATGTAGTTCGACGGCGAGTCGCAGAGCATCGTGATCGGCGACTCGAAGACCACGTACTCGGCCAGCTGGCGGCAGCGGGTGCCCTGGCTCATGGGTTCGCTGTGCACCGGGCGGTAGTTGCCGCGCGAGGCATTGCGCATGGCTCCCTGCGTATAGTCCATCGGCCCGGCGACCATGCGGATGAACGGCATCGTGACGTCGTATTTCACCATGTCGGTCGATTCGGCCGACCATTTCAGCTGTTCGAGGCCGAACACGCCCTCGTAATTGAGTACGTTGGGCCATGTGCGGTTGAGCCCCGTGGGCTTGAATACGCCGTGGAAATCGAGCAGCATCTTATGTTCGGCGCAGACTTCGGCGGCGCGGTGCAGGAAATCGACCATCCGTTGGTCGTCACGATCCATGAAATCGACCTTGAAACCCTTGACGCCCATGTCGGCATAATGTTTCACGACGCGTTCCATGTCGCGCTCGAAGGCGTAGTAGCCCGCCCAGAGGATGATGCCCACATTGCGCTCGCGGCCATATTCGACCAGTTCTTCCAGGTCGATCTCCGGCACTACCTGCATCAGGTCTGCCTGTTTGTTCACGGCCCATCCCTCGTCGAGGATCACGTATTCGATCCCGTGCTGCGAGGCGAACCAGATATAATACTTATAGGTTTCGTTGTTGATGCCCGCCTTGAAATCGACGTCGTAGAGGTTCCATGCATTCCACCACTCCCAGGCCACTTTTCCGGGTTTGATCCACGAGGTGTCGGCGATCTTCGAGGCCGGGGCGAGGCGGTAGACCAGATCGTTGTCGAGCAGCTGGCTGTCGTCCTTCGATACGGCCATTACGCGCCACGGGAACGACCGGGTGCCTTCGGTCGCGGCGATGTAGGGTTCGCGCTCCGTGACCAGCATCTGCAACTGGTTGTGGCCGCCCTGTTCCTCTTTTTGGGGATAGGGGGCGAACACGCCCTTCAGCACGGGGGCCTCCGTCGAGTTGTTGAGGAAGAGGCCCGGATAACCCTGCAGGTCGGCCTCGGTGATGACCATCTTGCGGCCGCCGGGAAGTTCCACCAGCACGGGCAGGAAGATCAGTTTGCGGGGGTCGAGCTGCGTCAGCGGGAGACGGGTGTAGGTGTTCTCGAACGAATTGCGGAACTGCCCTTCGAAATCGAGCAGCCGCTTGTGCCCGACATAGGGGGCGTACGCCGTATAATCGCCCGGGAAGGTATAGGCGACCTGCTCGTTCTCGACCAGGATGCCGTCCTTTTTCCGGGTCGTGAAACGGTAGGCCAGCCCGTCGTCGTAAAGGCGGACTACCAGCCCGTAATCGCCGCGCATCGTAAGCTCGAGTTCGTTGTAGTGGTCGCGGACGCTGCTCTTCTTGTAGAACGGCGAGGCGATCCGTGCGTCGGCCGTATTTTTCCTGGCCCTGGTGACTTTGGGGTTGCTGCCCAGCACTTCGCCGCCGCCGAGCGTCATCGAGACGGGCGACGGGGCGAGCAGCGTTTCGCCGTCGGCCGAGAGCGAGATCCGGAGGTCGGAGCCGGTGGCGACGGTGGCCTGCAGCGTGCCGTCGGGCGAGGTGAGCGTGTAGTTTTTCTGTGCCATGAGCGGCAGCGCGCACAGGGTGCATGCGAATAGGAATAGCGGTTTTAAGGACATAAATTCAGTTTGAACGGTTAATTTGCCCCGAAGATAGTAAATCCTCCGCAAAAAACGGCCGATATGCCTGAATTTTGATCTCCGTGCGCAATGCCCGGGGCGGGACACCTGTTTGCGGGACGGTGCTAACGCCTTTTCGGGGCGACCTGGCTGCGGTATTCCGACGGGGTGAGGCCTTTGAGCTGGCGGAACGTGCGCGAGACGTTCTTGATGTCGGAGAAACCCAGCTCGGCGGCCGCCTCGGATACGCTCAGCCCTTCGCACAGCAGCTGCATCATCTTTTCGATGCGTGTCTGGATGATGTAATCGTAGATCGAGGTGCCCATGCCCTTCTTGAAGCGGGTTTCGAGCAGGCGGCGCGACAGGGGCACCAGTTTCACCAGGTCGTCCACCGTGATCTTCTGGCTGATATTCTCATGGATGTAGCGCAATACTTCGGCGATGTGCGGGTCGTTGTTGGCATAGATGTCCGTCGATTGCCGGGTGATGATGTTGAGCGGCATCACCATGACGTCTTCCCATTCCGCTTCGGGGTTGCGGATCAGCCGGTCGATCAGCCGTGCCACGTCGTAGCCGCCCTGCTCGACGCCCTGGCTGAGCGACGAAAGGTTCGGGGCGGAGAGCTTGCAGATCGTCTCGTCGTTGTCTACCCCCAGGATGGCTATGTCGTTCGGAATACGCGAATTCCCCCCCCCTCGATCTGGAGGCACGCCTCGGTGATATGGTACGCCTGGTTGTCGTCGCAGGCCATGATGGCCACCGGTTTGGGCAGCGATTGCAGCCATGTGATGAGCTGCGCCGTGTCGTAGTACCACAGGTCGTTCTGGGCGCCGCTGCGCAGTGACGAGAAGGTGAAATCGGGGTTTGCCTGTTCGACGGTCTCGCGGAAACCCTGGCAGCGTTCGTCCGAGAAGTCGATGCCCCGCGTCCCGTAGAAGGCGAAGTTGCGGAACCCCTTTTTCAGGAAATACTCCGCGGCCATGCGGCCGGCAAGGTGGTGCGGCCCGGTGATGTTGGGGATCGTCGTGAAACGCTTCTTGAAATCCTGAGCGATGGCGATGATGCCGTTTTCGCGGAACAGACCGACGTTGTCCGTGTTGTAGAACTGCCCGATCACGGCGTCGGCCTTCATTCGCACGGCCCATTCGACCACCGCCTCTATGCCGAACTTGTCGCGTATCGACAACGGCAGCCGGCAAAGGCTCCACGCCTGCGCCGTGTCGTGCGCATAGCGGGCCATGCCGAGCAGCAGTTCGCGGGCATAGGCTTCGGAAAAATCGGTCAGGAAAATTACGCGTGCCATGGTCTGGTTGGGTCTCTTCGAGGGTAAAGATAGCTTTTTTTCGGGAATTTTCTGCCCCAGGACGGAATTTCGGGCGAAAAGGCACTCCTGCCGGGGTTTCGGCGCCGGATAGGAAGGTTCTGCGCGATGTGAGGATGTAAAAGCGCAAATAGCCACGGACGGGACGCTTCTCTTCTCTTATATTTGTATAACCTAAACTGCGACCGGTTCCGATGCTGCGCAGATACGGCTGCCGGGGTTTGCAATACCGCCCCGGAATCCTTATCTTTGATGGAACGCTTTACGGACGGGGCGCATACACCGAAACTGCCATGACCAAAAAACTTACCTTCGCCTTGCTGGCCCTCGGGCTCCTTGCGTGCGCGCCGCGGCCGGCCGGCCCGGTCGATTATGTAGACCCGTTCATCGGCACGGGCTACCACGGGCATACCTACCCTGGCGCAACGACGCCGTTCGGCATGGTGCAGCTCAGCCCCGACACGCGTGCCGGGGACTGGGACGCCTGCGCCGGATACCATTACGACGATACGACCATCGACGGTTTTTCGCATACGCACCTCAGCGGTACGGGGTGTGCCGACCTGGCCGACATCCTGTTCCATCCCACCACGCGCGAAATCGTGTTGCACGACGGCGCCTGCGTCCTGCAGCCCTATTTCTTTTCGCACGGGGACGAGAAGGCCTCCTGCGGCTATTATGCCGTGGAGTTACCCGGTGAAAATATCCGGGTGGAGCTTACGGCGGCGCCCCGTACGGGCGTGCACCGCTATACCTTTACGGGCAAGGGGCCGCGGCAGGTGGTCGTCGACCTGATGCACACGATCGCCGAGGAGCAGGTCGACATGCGCGAATTGCGGACGACGGCGCCCGATGAGATCGCCGGGATGCGCCGCACGCAGGGGTGGGTGCCCGACCAGTATGTCTTTTTCTCCGCCCGTTTTTCGGAGCCTTTCGCCGACGTGCGGCTGCTGGGCGACAAACAGGCCGTGCTGACCTTTGCGCCGGACACCGAAACGCTTACGATAGCCGTCGGGTTGTCGTCGGTCAGCGCAGCGAATGCCCGTCTCAACAGCGTCGCCGAGGTGCCGGAGCTGGATTTCGATGCCGTGCATGCGCGTGCCGCCGCGCTGTGGCGCGAAGCGCTGGGCGACATCGTCGTCGAGGGCGGTTCGCGCGACGAAATGGTCAATTTCTATACGGCGCAGTACCATACCAAGCTGACGCCCAATCTGATGAGCGATGTCAACGGCGAGTACCGCCGTCACGACCAGCGCATCGCGCGTATGCCGCAGGGCGGTGCCTACTATTCGACATTCTCGCTGTGGGACACTTTCCGCGCGTGGAACCCGTTGCAGACGCTGGTGGATACGACGTTAGTCAACGACATGATCCGCAGTATGCTCGACATGTACGACATAACGGGCGAGCTTCCGATCTGGCCGCTCGCGTCGGGCGAGACGGGGACGATGATCGGCTACCATGCCGCGTCGGTCATTGCCGACGCCTACCTGAAAGGTATCCGCGGATACGATGCCGAAAAGGCGCTCGATGCGATGATCCGCTCGTCGAACATCAATAAGAAAGGTTCCGATTACTATGTGGTACAGGGGTTTATACCCTCCAATATCAAGCGCGAGTCGGTCTCCTGCACGCTGGAATATGCTTACGACGACTGGGCGATCTCCCGCATGGCCGGGGCCATGGGCCGGGACGACGTCGCCCGGGAGTATGCGCAGCGGGCGCTCAACTACGCCAATGTCTTCGACGGATCGACCTGTTTCTTCCGCGGCCGTGGGACGGACGGCAACTGGTCTGAGCCGTTCGAGGAGTTCGCCACGGGGCGCGACTATACCGAGGCCACGCCGTGGCACTACCGTTTCTTCGTGCCGCACGACGTGAACGGGCTCGCCGGGCTTTTCGGCAGCCGCGAGGCGTTCGTCCGTGAACTGGATCGGCTCTTTACGCTCGAATCGGACGAGATGCAGCTCGACGTAAGCGACGTGACGGGGCTCATGGGGCAGTATGCCCACGGCAACGAACCCAGCCATCACATGGCCTACCTCTACAATTATGTCGGGCAGCCGTGGCGGACACAGGAGCTCACGCGCAGCCTGCTGCACGGGATGTACGCCCCGACGCCCGCGGGGATCATCGGCAACGAGGACTGCGGCCAGATGTCGGCGTGGTACATCTTCTCCAGCCTGGGCTTCTATCCCGTCTGCCCCGGCTCGAACCAGTTTGCGCTGACCGCACCCCAATTCCCGAAGGCCGTCGTGCGCCTGGCCAACGGCCGCACGCTGACCGTTACGGCAAACAACCCCCGCCGCAATACCTATATCGCTTCGGTGACGCTCGACGGAGTGCCCGTGACCGAAAATTTCATCACCTACGAACAACTGATGCAGGGTGGGGAACTGCATTTCGAACTCCGTACGGAACCCGATTACGCCCGTGGAACGGATGCCGCAGCAGAGCCCTATTCGCTTACGCGCGGCCAGGTCGTTTCGATTCCCTATACCACGCAGAACGTGAGCCTCTTCACCGAGCCTGTGGCCGTCGCCCTGGCCACGACGACGGCCGGGGCCGAAATCCGCTATACGCTCGACGGCTCGGAGCCGGACGAAACCTCGGTGCTCTATGCCGGGCCCGTCGTTGTCGACCGCTCGCTGACGCTCAAAGCGCGGGGATTCAAACCCGGAGCCGCACCGAGCCGTACGCTGACGCTCCAAGCCGAGAAGGCCGTATTCCGCAAGGGACTGCCCGGAGCGGGCGCGGCCATGCGTCCGGGTGTCGCCTATGCCTGTTACGAAGGCGTGTTCTCGCATGTGGACGAGATTCGCCGGGGGAAGCTCGTAGCGTCCGGGACAATGCCCGAGCCGTCGATTGCCGATGCCCCGCAGGAAGACCATTTCGGATATATTTTCAACGGCTGGATCCGCATTCCCGAACGGGGCGTGTGGGAGTTCATGACCAAGAGCGATGACGGCAGCGTGCTCGTGATCGGCGACCGGAAGGTGGTCGACAACGATGGGTCGCACGCTTCGGTCATGGCGACCGGGCGCGTGGCGCTCGAAGCGGGTCTGCATCCCTATACGCTCATGTATTTCGAGGATTACGAGGGGCAGGATCTCTCCTGGGGCTGGAGGGCGCCCGGAGCGGCTGGCTTCGAGCAGATCCCCGCGGAGCGTTTGTACGTTGAATTTCCCGATTGTCCCGCTGATTTTAAATAAAAGTTATGAAACGATTGTTCTATCTTCTGGCGGCAGCGGCGTTCACTGCCTGCGGTTCGGCCACGACGCTCAGCGTCATGACCTTCAACATGCGTTACGACAACCCCGAAGACGGGGCGGACAACTGGCGTTTCCGCCGCGGGCGGGTCGCCGAGGTGATCGCTTCGCACGGCGTCGACGTTTTCGGCACGCAGGAGCTGCTTGCCAACCAGCTCGGCGACCTGAAGCGTTTGCTGCCCGGCTATGCTGCGGTGGGCGTCGGCCGTGAGGACGGTGCCGAGGCGGGCGAGTTCAGTGCCGTATTTTACCGGCGGGATCGTTTTACGCCCCTCGAATCCGGGACTTTCTGGCTGAGCGAAACCCCCGACGTCGCAGGCTCGAAAGGGTGGGACGGCGCCTGCGAGCGCGTGGCAACCTGGGTCGTACTGCATGACAGGGAAGGGGGCCGGGAGTTCCTCTTCGTCAACACCCACCTCGACCATGTAGGGCAGGTCGCCCGCGACGAAGGCGTGAACCTGCTCAGGGAGCGCATCGAAGCGCTGCGCGGGGATCGGCCTGTGATCCTGACGGGCGATTTCAATTCCGAGCCCGGCTCGTCGGTCGTGGCGCACGTGCAGAAAGACGGCGTACTGCATGACGTGAAGCAGGTCGCCGCCCGTAAATCCGGCACGGAGTGGAGCTTTTCCGACTTCGGGCAGATACTCGAGGCCGAACGCCCGTTGCTCGACTACATCTTCGTGAGCGACGGCATCGCCGCCGACCTTTACGAGGTGCTGCCCGATACGCTCGGTGGCGGTTATGTCTCCGACCATGCCCCCGTGATGGCCATTGTCAAATTCGAAAAATAACATCCCGCAATGAAAAAGATACTCAAAAGCTGGCTGCTGTTCGCAGCTCTGTGCACCTGCGCCACGGCTGTGGCCGAGCGCCCCATCCTGATCCATTCGCACAACGATTATTGCCGCCGTGCCCCCTTCTGGCAGGCGTACGCCCAGCAGGTCTATTCCATCGAGGCCGACGTGTTCCTGCACGGCGGCAAGCTGCTCGTGGGGCACGAGGTCGAAGACCTTTCGCCCGGCATGACCTTCGAGGCGCTCTACGTCGAACCGCTGGTGACGCTCTTCGGGCGTAACGGCGGGCGGGCATGGAAGGATTCCGGCGAACACCTTCAACTGATGGTCGAGCTCAAGTCTGCTACCGAACCGACTTTACAGGCCGTTGCGGCATTGCTGGGCCGCTATCCCGAGGTGTTCGACCCGGCGGTGAACCCCGAGGCCGTGCGGATCGTTGTCACGGGGCGTGTCCCGGCACCGGCCGATTTCGGCAAATATCCCTCCTATATCCGTTTCGACGGGGTGTGGGATGCCGACTATACGCCCGCGCAACTGGAGCGCATCGCCCTGATAAGCGCCGATTTCAGCGACTATTCGCAGTGGAACGGCAAGGGCTCGATCATCCCGGCCGAGCGTGCGGAACTGGAGACGGTCATCGACCGCGCACATGCCTGGGGAAAACCCGTGCGTTTCTGGGGCGCCCCCGAAGGGACGACGGTTTACTATACCTTTTATGATATGGGTATCGACTACCTCAATACCGACCACCCCGAGGTGTGCGCCGCGTTCTTCGATGATTTCGGCAACAAGAATTTCCAGATCGGCGAACGCCGCACGGCCGCCGAAGGCGTGACGGGCACCAAGCGCCTGGACAAGACCACGCGCGATTTCCGGGGCTTCCAGAACGACAAACTGCAACTCTCCAAGGGCATCGACGTCTACACCCCGACTTACCGCAACGACGGGGGCCGGGGACGGGTTCGCAACGTGATCTACCTGATCTGCGACGGCATGGGGCTGTCGCAGATCGTGGCGGCTTTCTATGCCAACAAGGGGCTGTCGACCCTGCAGATGAAATATATCGGCCTGCAACAGAACAATGCGCTGGATGCCTTCACGACCGACTCGGCTGCCGGCGGCAGCGCCCTGGCCACGGGCGAACGCCACGATAACCGCCATATCTCGATGAGCCCGGAGGGCGTGCCCTATCCCTCGCTGAGCGATTTCTTCCACGACAGGGGGCTGCCCGTGGGCGTCGTGACGCTGGGTAACATTGCCGATGCCACGCCGACGGCCTTCTACGGGCATTCGGTCGAGCGCGACAATGCCGACGAGCTGACCCGCTGCCTCATGGACGGGCGCATCGACCTGCTCTGCGGCAGCGGCATCCGTGAATTTACACGCCGCAAGGACGGGATCGACCTGGTCGGGGAACTGGAGAAACAATACGATTTCGTGCGTTCGGTCGATGGGATCGATGCCGCGAAGGGCAAGGTCATCTGCATCGACGAGGCGATGGACGATGCGGCCGAGGAGGCCAACCTGACACTGCTGGCCGATGCCACGCGCGCTTCGATCGCCAAATTGCAGGAACGCGGCGGCGACGGGTTTTTCCTGATGGTCGAGGGCGCCAAGATCGACTATGCGGGGCATTCGCGCTGCCTGCCCGGTTCTATTATCGAAATGTTGAGCTTCGACCTGGCCGTTGCCGAGGCGCTGAAATTCGCCGACACGAACGGCGAGACGCTCGTCATCGTCACGGCCGACCATGAAACCGGCGGCCTGGTGGTGGTCGACGGCGACGAGCATACGGGGCGTGTGACGGGCGTCTATGTTTCCGACGACCATACGCCCGCCATGCTTCCGGTATTCGCCTACGGCCCGGGCGCCGACAAGTTCTGCGGCACCTACATGAATACCGAGATTGCACGCAGGATAAAATCACTGATAAAATAACCGCATACTATGACGCTACGCAAACAAATCGCGGCATTCATGTCGCTGGTCTTCGCAGCGGGCACGGCAGGGGCGCAAGACCTCAAATCGGGGCCCTACAAGCTGCCCTACAAAAACACCTATGTAAAGGAGGTATTCGTGGCCGAGAACGAGTTCCGCACGGCCAAACCCGAACACATCAAACCCCGGACGTTCGCCGAGGCGCGCAAGATCCTGCCCTCGCCCGTGTGGGAAGGGCATGAAAAGGAGGTCGAGATGTACTGGCACGCCTGGCAGATCGCCGTGGGCAACATCCGCCAGCCGCAGGAGGACTCGGGGTTCGTGTCGCCTTACCTCGATATTGCCTACAACGGCAATATCTTCATGTGGGACGCTTCGTTCATGATGATGTTCGCCCGCTACGGTTACCGCTTTTTCCCGTTCCAGCGCACGCTGGACAACTTCTACGCCAAGCAGCATCCCGACGGGTTCATCTGCCGCGAGATCCGTGCCGACGGCTCCGACTGCTTCGAGCGCTACGATCCCACCTCGACGGGGCCCAACCTGCTGCCGTGGGTCGAACTGATGTATTACCGCCAGTTCGGCGACATCGACCGCCTGCACAAGGTTTTCCCCGCCCTGTGCGCCTATGCCAAGTGGTGGCGGCTCAACCGCACGTGGCCCGACGGCACCTACTGGTCGAGCGGATGGGGGACGGGCATGGACAACATGCCCCGCGTGAAGCCCGAATACAACCCGATCTTCTCGCACGGCCACATGGTCTGGCTCGACACCAACCTGCAGCAGATGCTGGTCGACGAATCGCTGCTCAACATCGGTTTCCACATCGAACGCTGGCAGGAGATCGAGGACATGGAGGACGAGATGAAACGGCTGCGCGCCTATGTCAACGAACACCTGTGGGACGACGCGACGGGTTTCCTCTACGACCGCTACGGCGACGGGTCGCTCTGCACGACCAAGGGGATCGGCGCCTTCTGGGCCCTGCAAGCCGACGCGCTGGACAAGGGGCGGATGAACCGCATGGTGGCGCACCTGGCGGACACGGCCGAATTCGACCGTCCGCACCGCGTGCCGTCGCTCTCGGCCGACCACCCGAAATACAACCCGACGGGCCGTTACTGGCAGGGCGGCGTATGGCCGGGTGCCAATTACATGGTTATCGACGGCCTCTACCGCAAGGGCTACCACGACCTTGCGCTGGAGGTGGCCGAAAACCATTTCAACGCCGTATTCGAAGTGTGGAAGAATACCGGGACTTTCTGGGAGTACTATGCCCCGGAGAAGATCGAACCCGGGTTCATGGCCCGCAAGGACTTCGTGGGCTGGGCGGGGCTGCCGCCGATCGCGGTGTTCATCGAGTATATCCTCGGCATCAAATCCGACTATTCCGAGGGGCGTATCGTGTGGGACATCAACCATACCGAGGCCCACGGCATCGACCGCTATCCCTATGGCCCCGAGGGTGTCGTGGGGCTGAAGGTCAAAGGCCGCAATTCAGCCGGGGACGTGCCTGCGGTGAGCGTTACGACCAACGTGCCGTTCGACCTGACGGTGACGTGGGGCGACGGGCAGAGCCGCACCGTCCGCGTGGAGAAGAGCGGCAGTGTGAAACTGAATTAAGGAACCTAACCTACCTATGAAAAAGATAACGACTCTTATGTGTGCCGTCGCCTTGTGGTGTTCGGCACAGGCACAGGCGCCCGCCCTGCATTTCGGCCGGGACGGCAAATTCCGGATCGCACAGTTCACCGACGTGCATCTCGACCTCGGTACGCCTTACCGCCGGGCGCAGGCGGAAAAAACTATCGCTCAGATGCGCTACATCCTCGATGCGGAGCATCCCGACCTGGTGGTCTTCACGGGCGACGTGGTGACGGGCAAGCCCGCAGCCGAAGCGTGGCACCGCGTGTTGGAGCCCGTCGCGGAACGCAACCTGCCGTTTTGCGTGGTGCTGGGGAACCACGACGCCGAGCAGGATCTCACACGCGCGGAGATCGGCCGCATCGTCACCTCGTATGCCGGCACGCTCAATACGCTCGGCGCCGGGGGCGAACTGGCCGACGTGGTGCTGGAGATCGCCGGGACGACGCAACCTGCGGCGTTGCTCTACTGCCTCGATTCGCACGATTATTCAACAATCCCGTCTATCGACGGCTACGGCTGGTTCACGCAGGAGCAGGTGGGCTGGTACCGCGCCCGCAGCGCCGCCTATACCGCGGCCAACGACGGGAAACCGCTGCCGGCGCTGGCGTTTTTCCATATCGCCCTGCCCGAATACGTCGCTGCATGGCGGAACCCCGACAATACGCATGTCGGCCGTGCCGCCGAGGATGAATGCCCCGGGGCGCTGAACCCCGGCATGTTCGCCGCGATGGCCGAGTGCGGCGATGTGATGGGCACTTTCGTCGGGCATGACCACGACATCGACTATGTGGTGGCCGAGAAGGGTATCGCCCTCGGTTACGGCCGTTTTTCGGGCGACGATACGACCTACAACAACCTGCGGCCGGGGGTGCGCATCCTCGTGCTGACCGAGGGCGAACGAGGCTTCGAGACGTGGATACACGAGCGCGACGGCCGGATTGCAGACCATGTGGAATTCCGCGGCGGGAAAGTTGCGAAAGTCAAAAATAACAACTGATTGCACGATGAGGATTGGTGTGGATTTAGGCGGCACGAACGTGCGCGCCGGCCTGGTGAAGGATGGCCGCATCGTGCGGTTGCTCTCCGAACCCTGCAAAGCCGACCGCCCCGAAGGGGAGGTCGTGGATCAAATTGCCTCGCTCATCGGGAAGCTCATCACCCCCGACGTCGCCCGCATCGGTATCGGCGTGCCGTCGGTCGTGGATGCGGCGCGCGGGATCGTCTACAATGTCGTAGGCATCCCGTCGTGGCGCGAGGTATACCTCAAAGACCTGCTCGAAAAACGGTTCGGTGTCCCCGTATATGTCAACAACGACTGCAATTGCTTTGCTTTGGGCGTCAGCCGCTTCGGCGAGGCGAGCGCATATAGCGACGTGGTGTGCGTGGCGCTCGGCACGGGTGTCGGCGCAGGGATCGTGATCGGCGGCGAACTCTATTGCGGGCACGATACGGGTGCCGGGGAGATCGGGAGCATTCCGTACCTCGACCGCGATTACGAATACTATTGCAGCAGCCGTTTCTTCGTAGGCCGCGGCACGACGGGCAAGGAAGCCTACGAGCGTGCCCTGGCGGGCGATCCCGCGGCGCTGGCGCTGTGGCACGAATTCGGCGGACATATCGGGCGGCTGGTGATGATGATCCTCTATGCCTACGACCCCGAAGCGATCGTTTTCGGCGGGAGCATCGCCCATGCCTTCGGGTTTTTCCGGGAGGCGATGTACGAGCAGTTGAAACAGTTCCCGTATGCCAAGACGGTCGAACGGCTCCATATCTGCTGTTCGTCGGTCGAACACGTGGGGCTGCTGGGGGCTTCGGCGTGCGAATAACGGGCCGGGGTTTTGATTTGTCCGTTTTTTGCTTTATTTTTACCTTGTGTTCCTGAGCAACCCCATTTAAAACAAGCCCGATATGAAGAGACTTATACCCCTCGTTGTCCTCTGTGCGGCCCTCTGCGGCTGCGGTAAGGTAATCCCCGCCGACGATGAAGTCGCGGTGGTGCCGCTCCCCGAACGTGTCGTGAAAGGGCAGGGAACCTTTTTGCTGACCGCTTCGACCGAAGCGGTGCTGCTGTCCGGCGACGACAGTCTGGCCTGTGTGACCGGGGCGCTCGACGAAGTGCTGGAACCGGTGTTCGGCAAAGGGTTGCGGGTGCGGCATGCCGACGTGCCCCTCGACGGGGCGCTGAATATCTCGTGCGACGCGGCGATGCCGGCGGATGGCTACCGCCTGGAGATTACGCCCGGACGTGCCGAGATTGTGGGCGGGAGCGCTGCCGGGGCGTTCTATGCGGTGCAGACCCTTCGCCAGCTGATCCCCGTTGCGGCTTACGACGCGACCGGCGTGCGTGCCGTGGAGCTGCCCGTCGTGACGATCGAGGACAAACCGTGCCTGGGCTACCGGGGCATGATGCTCGACGTCTGCCGCCATTTCTTCACGGTCGACGAAGTGAAGGAGGCGCTCGACATCATGGCCCTGCATAAGCTCAACGTGTTCCACTGGCACCTTACCGACGACCAGGGGTGGCGTATCGAGATTAAGAAATACCCGAAACTGACCGAGGTGGGTTCCGTACGCAGCCGTACGCTGATCGGCCGCGACCCGGGCGGCGAGTACGACGAAAACTGCAAGTTCGACGAAACGCCCTATGGCGGTTACTATACGCAGGACGAGATCCGCGACATCGTGGACTACGCTGCGAAGCGTTTTATCACGGTGATCCCCGAGATCGAATTCCCCGGACATGCCGTGGGTGCGCTGGCCTCCTATCCGTGGCTCGGCTGCACGGGCGAACAATACGAGGTGCGCCAGACCTGGGACATCGACGACAGGGTGTTCTGCATCGGCAAGGAGACGACCTTCGAATTCATCGAGGGGGTGCTGGAAGAGGTCGTCGGCCTTTTCCCGTCGGAATACATCCATATCGGCGGCGACGAATGCCCGACGGTGATGTGGGAGAAGTGCCCGCATTGCAAGGCGCGCATGAAGGCCGAAGGGCTGAGGCGTCCGCGCCAGTTGCAGAATTACGCCACGGCGCGCGTCGAGAAGTTCCTGAATGCCCGCGGACGCCGCCTGATCGGCTGGGACGAGATTCTCGAAGGCGATGTCACCCCGACGGCGACCATCATGTCGTGGCGCGGAGCGAAAGGGGGGATCGAGGCCGCCAGGCAGGGCAACCATGCCATCATGGCGCCGACCACGAACTGCTACCTGGATTACTACCAGACGCGCGATACGGCCCGCGAACCCCTTGCCATCGGCGGGTACCTACCTGTGGAGAAGGTCTACGAACTCGATCCTTACGAGCAGCTGACGCCTGCCGAGCAGGCTTGTATCCTGGGCGTGCAGGCCAACCTGTGGACGGAGTATATCGCGACATGGCCCCATGCCGAATATATGCTTCTGCCGCGCCTGAGCGCGCTGGCCGAAGTGGGGTGGAGCCTCGACCGGAAGGATTATGCCGGCTATCTGCACCGTGTCCGCCGCCTGGCGCGGATCTACGATGCCTGCGGGTATAATTATGCGCGGCATATTTTCGGGGAGTAGACTACTCCCGCATACGAACGGGGATCGGCTGTGTGTCGATCCCCGTTTTTTGTGCCCCGCAGCGGCGCCGCAGGCCCTCGGGGATATTATCTCGGGTTTTGCACGGTGTGTTCGTAAATTTTTGCTATCTTTGGAGGCAAAAAGTGTGCGGATTATGGATTTGAAATACGTGCGGAGCGAATTGCGCAAGCTCTCGGAAATAGTTGAAGGCTGGAATGCGAACCAGGAGATCGGCTCCCTCGAGCGGGATCTCGTACTCGATAAGTTGCGGACACTCTACGAGGCCGTGCGTTTCGATGCGGAGGCGGAACCTCCCGCGGCAGATGCCTCCGAACAGGAACCCTTCCCGACGGAGATTCCGGTCAGCTTAGACCTCGGCGAAGTGCTTTCGATCGAGCCTCTGCCCGTGGCGGAACCCGAATTGCCGTCGCTCTCCGGATCCGGGCCGGAACCCGAATCAGGGTTCATTGCGCCCCTGGCGGAGTCCGGGGCAGATTTCCCCGATTGCGATACCGCGGCGGCGGAAACGGTGGCCGAATCCGTGCTGGATTCCGTGCCGGCGGACGGACAAGAGCCGGCCGGGGGTGTTGCGGAACCTGCCGAAATCCCGGCTGAACCGGCTGCGGGGCGGATTGCGGAGGCTGAACCCCCGGTTGCCGGGCTGGTTTCCGATCCTGAAACCCCGGCTGCGGAAGAAATCCCTGCGCCCGAATCGACTGGAAATAGCGCCGGCAAGGAAGTGCCGGCTGAAAATATTGCGGCGGCATCCGAATCGCATGGGGATTCCGGTTCGCAGGGGCTTGCCCGTGTGCCGGAGGCAACCGATCCCTGGGACGAGCCCGCACACCGGGAAGCACCCTCGGGGATGCCCGAACCGGAAGCAATTGCCGGATCAGGGGCGGAAACGGGCGTTACCTTTCCGGCTCCCGGAGCAGGGGCGCATCCTGCGGCAGCGCCGCAGTCGATCGCGCCGACCTTGTTCGGCATCGAAGAGGAGACCCAGCGCCACCGCCATAAACAGCGGGTAATCATGTCGCTTTACAATCCCGAACCCCCGGCTGCCCGGCCGACGGCCGAAAAGCCTGCTCCGGCACCTGCCGCGGGGGACGCCGCAAAACCCGTGGCAGGGCGGCCGCAGCTTCCAACCGACAGTCCGGCAACCGACAGCCCGGAACCGGTATCCGGCCCTGGCGTTTCTGTCCCGGACACCCCGCGTATGTTCGCCGGGGATGAAGCTCCTGCGGAAGGGGTGTATGCGGCGTCCGTGTCGCAGCGTCCGGCATCCGTGCCCGACACCGGGAATGACGACGAAGAGCCCGATTTCGAGGAGATTACCCTTGCAGGGAACGGGGCGCCGAATAACGGGGCCGTACTGGGCGAAGTGATCAACCATGACAAACAGACGCTGGCCGATACGATTGTGCCGCCGCGCGACATGGCCTCGGAACTGCGCCGCAGCGAGCCCGTCACCGACCTGAGGCGCGCCATCGGCATCAACGACAAGTTCCTGATGATCCGCGACTTGTTCGACGGCGATGCCCGGGCTTACGAAGCGGCGCTCGACAAGCTCGATGCCTTCGGCGATTTTGACGACTGCATGATCTACATTGCCGAGAATTATGCCTGGAATGCCAATTCCGACGGCGCGAAGTTCCTGATGGAACTGCTCGAACGTAAATTCGCATAGCCCCATGGCCAAGCTCTATATCGTACCTACCCCGATCGGGAACCTCGACGATATCACGCTGCGGGCGGTCGATGTGCTGCGCGAGGTGGATTTCATCCTCGCCGAGGATACGCGTACTACGTCGTTCCTGCTCAGACACCTCGGTATCGAGAAAAAACTCCATTCGCACCACAAGTTCAACGAACACGCCACGGTCAAGATGGTGGCCGGGTCGATTGCCGCCGGACGCAATGCCGCGTTGGTTTCGGACGCTGGGACACCCGGTATCTCCGATCCGGGGTTTCTGCTGGTCAGGACGTGTGTCGAGGCCGGCATCGAGGTCGAGACGCTCCCCGGTGCCACGGCGCTGGTTCCCGCTCTTGTGCAGAGCGGATTCCCGTGCGACCGGTTTTGTTTCGAGGGGTTTCTGCCCCAGAAAAAGGGGCGGGCGAAGCAGTTGCAGTCGCTTGCCGACGAGGAGCGCACGATGGTATTCTACGAATCGCCCTACCGGGTGGTGAAATGCCTCGAACAGTTCGCCGAAGTTTTCGGATCGGAACGCAGGGTGTCCGTATCGCGTGAGCTGACCAAGAAGTTCGAGCAGACCGTGCGGGGCACTGTCGCCGAAGTGCTGGAACATTTTCGTACGACGGAACCCAAAGGCGAATTTGTGATCGTATTGGCCGGGAAACCCAAACCGAAGAGGGAATTACCGGATGAGGAGACTGAATAAAGGACTGGAAAATGGAAAACAACAACGATACGCATCGGATCAAACGCTCTTCCTCGGCATGGCTGGGAGAGATGCGTGAATTCCTCCGGGGGCGTTTCAGCCTCGACGAGGACAAGGCACAGCGCGACGAGGTCGTGGCGTCGATCTCCAAAGGGGTGGTATTCCGCGGGGTCAACCTGTGGGTGCTGATCTTTGCGACGATGATCGCGTCGCTGGGCCTGAATGTCAATTCGGCCGCCGTGATTATCGGCGCCATGCTCATTTCGCCCATCATGGGGCCGATCATGGGCATCGGCCTCTCGCTGGGTATCAACGATTTCGAACTGCTCAAAAAGTCGCTGCGCAATTATGCGC
>ERZ779729.1395-NODE-1395-length-17300-cov-2.590142_pt1 | contig 17300 bp, 18 predicted proteins | sample MGYA00511072_ERZ779729 | MGnify/ENA primary metagenome ERZ779729 (study PRJEB29588, sample SAMEA2156675) | human gut metagenome | biome: human gut; feature: human-associated habitat; material: faeces | place: Denmark | collected 2008/2010 ...
CGATCTTTGGCAGCGGCTCGACGACTTGGTCGGCCGCTACGACATTGAGTGGCGCTGGGTGAAAGGGCACAACGGCGACCCCGGCAACGAAAAGGCGGACGAACTCGCCAACCGGGGCGTTGAAGTGGCGCTCGGAAAGCGTCTTGCGCCCGCCTTCGCGTAAAAGCCTGCAGATGCCGTTCAAACGGATGATTCATACCGCAAAAACGGTATTATCTCGTGCAAGACTTGCATTCGCGGCTCGTTTGAATAAAATACGTTTCTCAGCTTTGCGCGGTTAGCTCAGTGGTAGAGCACTGCCTTCACACGGCAGGGGTCACTGGTTCGAACCCAGTACCGCGCACCAGAATTCCAAAGGGTCTGCAGATGACTGCAGGCCCTTTTCTTTTGAGCAAGCCTCGCGCACCAGGCAAGAAAAAAGGCACGGCTGAAAAACCATGCCCTCCTCACCGTAGCCTCGATCCAGGCCGGATCCGCGCGTTACGGCTGTTCTCTGCGCTTGGCCTCGGCGCTCCTGCAGGCTTCACAGACGCCGTAGAGAACAAGCGAGTGATCCGTCATTTCATAGCCGAAGCGTTCGGCCACTTCGCGCTGCGCCTTTTCAATCTCAGGATCAACAAATTCCTCAACCTTGCCGCACCGCACGCAGACGATGTGATCGTGATGACGCCCTTCCTGGAGCTCATACGTCGCACGGCCTTCGTCGAAATGATGCCGCACCAGAATGCCGGCTGTTTCAAACTGCGTGAGCACGCGGTAGACGGTGGCTAACCCGATGTCGCTGTTCTCATTGAGCAGAAGCTTGTACACTTCTTCGGCCGAAAGATGGCGCTTGCCGGGTTCATTCGTCTGCGCAAGCTTCTGGAACAAATCCAGAATCTTGAGACGAGGGACCGTCACCTTGAGTCCCATGGTCCTCAGGTCCGCATTCAGATCCGAATTCAGATCGGCGGATTGCTGCTTGTTCAATGTTTCATGCACGGCAGAGCACCCTGTTTGAGTTCGTTAAGCCGCTATCATACGGGGGAAAGCGGGGAAGCGGCCCGAGGGCCAGATCCTCGACCGAGTTTTTCTATTTTATAAGCTTTTATGTTCAGTCGACATCCTTTGCTTGCTGCGTCAGGCATCGCCGCCGTCCTTTTGCTGAGCGGCTGCAACACCGTGGCCGACGTCTGGGACAACGCGACGGATTACGTTCCGTATTTTCTGAAGCCCTATCGCGACGACGTTCACCAAGGGAATCTTGTGACGAGCGAAATGGTGCTCCAGCTCGAAAAGGGCATGACCGATGCGCAGGTGCAGTTCCTTCTCGGCGTGCCTCTGGTGCGGGATCAGTTCCATGCAAACCGCTGGGACTACGTCTACTACCTGCGCCGCGGCAACGGCGAAGAGCAGCTTCGCAAGCTCACCGTCTTCTTCGACGACGAACGCCGCGTCGACCACTGGATTTCGGACCCGCTGCCCGACGAGGAGCAGGCCGACCAGCTGATTCTCGGCAACATCAAGACGTTCGAGCCCCGCTCGCCCAAGATGGAACCGCAAAGCATGCCGATCCCTGAGGAGACTGAAGATGCTCAAGGAAGAACTGAAGCGCCTGAGAACGCTGGTGAATCAACTGATCGCGCGCCTCAATAGCGAGCGAGACCTCAACGCAAAGCTGCAGAACCAGCTTGCGCTTCGCGAGGCAGAGCTCGTGCGCACGCAGACGCAGCTCAAAGACATGAAGCGCAAGGTGGACAATCTTTTTGCGCAGTTTCACAACAGCGGCGATTCGCTCCTTTGAATTCTGAGGGAGTATTGCGATGTCCGAAGTCATCGTCACGATCTTCAACCACAACTACCGCCTCGCCGTCAGCACGGGCGAAGAAGAGCTTCTCAAGAACTGCGCGAAGCTTGTCGACGACCAGATGTCGGCCGTTCGCGCGAGCGGCAAAGTGATTGCGCTCGATCAGATCGCCGTCCTTTCGGCGCTTGAAATCGCATATGACGCCCAAAAGAAGGAGGACGAATCGGCCGCTCGCCTCGCGGAGGCGTCTGAAGAAGCGAAAAAGGCGCAGGAAGCGGCTCGTCAGGCAGCAGAAGATACCCTGAAGGCGCAGCAGACTGCCGAGGCTGAACCCGTGCCGGCAGCCGCTGAGGCGGCGGCTCCTACTGCGCCTGCACCCGCAGCGCCCGCCGATGCCGCCGCAAGCCAGGACGCAGCCGCGCTCGAAGAAATTCGCGCGCTCTGCCGACTTTGCGAAGAGGCGCTTTATAAGGATGCGACGCTTGGCCTGCGTCTCTGAACATCGTCTTTACGTTTCCGAAGCCCTTCTGCACTTGTGCGCGAAACGCTTTGGGATAAGATGACTTCAGTCCTGCAGTGGTTAGCACGTGGGCTCCAAAGTACCTAGAACCAATGCCAAAGCCAAAAGGTTGGCATTCTCGAGAGCCGATAGAGCGCAGGTCACGCGATGTCCAGCCCGTTCCGCTCCGGAGCCGACCGCCCTGAACTCCCGGTTCAGGATACGTAGCCCAGGCCCACTGCAGGTCCCTATTGCCTCAAGGGCAGTCGCAAGACTGCCCTTTCCTTTTTCCCGCACCGCTGCCAGGAGAACTGCATGCGCAAGCCTTCCGCCGCTGACTTTGCCGACGCCAACAGCTTCTGGCTGATGAAAACCGAACCCGGCGAGTGTTCTATCGACGATGCGTTGTCCGCGCCCGATCAGACCGTTTCCTGGTTCGGCATCCGCAACTATCAGGCGCGCAATTTCATTCGCGACGAGATGAAGCCCGGAGACGGCGTCCTTTTTTATCACTCGAGCTGCGCAAAGCCGGGCATTGTGGGGCTTGCCGTCATCGCCTCCGAAAGCTATCCCGACCGTTGTCAGTTCGATCCCGAAAGCGAGTACTTCGACGCCAAGAGTTCGCCTGACAAGCCTCGGTGGCTCGCCGTCGACGTCAAAGCGGTCTATAAATCATCTCTGATCGGCATCGATCGTCTGCGGACAATTCCCGCGCTTGCCGGACTCAGAATTCTGCAGCGCGGCAACCGTCTTTCGATCACGCCTGTCGACAAAAAAGACTTTCTCTACATCCTTGAGAACCTGATTCAATAACAACAATCTCTCTATCGGACGCACGATCATGGATTTGCAAATCGTCATCTGTCTTGCGCTGCTCGGCAGCTGCACGGGGTTCCTGGCGGGGCTGCTCGGCATCGGCGGCGGCATGGTGCTCACCCCCTTTCTGACTATGCTTCTCGCGCACGCAGGCATTCCGCCGGAGCACATTGTGCACTGCGCCATTGCAACATCCATGGGGACAATTCTCTTCACGTCGCTCTCTTCCGTGCGCGCTCATGCTGCTCGCGGCGCCGTCCTCTGGAAAGTCGTCGCTTCGATGGCCCCAGGCATTCTCTTGGGCGCCGTGATCGGCGCTCAGATTTCCGGCGCGCTTTCAACCTTCTGGGTCGCGCTCTTTTTCAGCATCTTCGTCTACACGTCCGCCACGAAGATGTTCATCAGCTCGAAGACCGTGGCCTCGCGCTCGCTGCCCGGCACGGGCGGCATGTTCGGCGCGGGCACCGTGATCGGCGTCATCTCTTCGCTCGTGGGTGCGGGGGGCGGCTTCATTTCCGTCCCCTTCATGACGTACTGCAACGTGCGCATGCATAACGCCATCGGCACCTCCGCCGCGCTCGGCTTCCCGATTGCCTTCGCAGGCACGATCGGATACATCATCAGCGGCTGGGCTGGCCCTATACGCTCGGCTTCATCCATCTGCCGGCGCTTTTCTCAGTGGCGGTCATGAGCATTCTGACGGCGCCGATCGGCGCCAAAGTAGCGCATTCGATTGACACGAAGCCCTTGAAGCGCATCTTCGGCAGTGTTCTTTTTGTTCTTGCGACCTACATGCTCTGGAAGGCCGTATCAGCCTTCTGACATTGATAACGCTTGAGGCATTCAGCCGGCGCAACGACCTCTCTTGCGGCAACGGCCCCTGAACGCCCGTTGCGGCGCTTAAGCGCTCAAGTCCCTGGCCCGCATGCTTTACGGCGTGCGGGCCTTTGCCTTTCGACCCGCCCAAACCCAGAGCAGAATGCCCGCTGCGATGAGCGGCAGCGTCAGCCATTGGCCGCGCGAAAACCCAAGCGCCTGAAGCCCCAAAAAAGCATCCGGCTCGCGAAAGAATTCGCAGACGCATCTCGCGATTCCGTAACCGATCGCAAAGAGCGCAGAAACGCGTCCGCAGGGTCGCGGCTTCTTCGAATACGCCCAGAGGAGCAGAAAAAGCGCCAGCCCCTCGAGGCCGGCTTCATAGAGCTGAGACGGATGCCGAGGAATGCCGCCGTCGCCCGCCTGCGGAAAGATCATCGCCCAGGGCAATTCGGCCGAAGCAGGCCGCCCCCAAAGCTCGCCGTTGATGAAGTTGCCGATGCGGCCGGCCAAGAGGCCGAGCGGCACCAGCGGCGCGACAAAGTCCACGGTGCGCCAGAAGCCGAGCCGGCGACGGGCGCTGTAGAGCCACATCACCAGGAGTGCCCCTAGGAGGCCGCCGTGCGCGCTCATCCCGCCCTGCCAAATTTCAAGGATGGCAAGAGGATGCGCGAGATAGAAGCCCGGCTGATAAAAAAGGCAGTACCCGAGGCGGCCGCCCAAAATGATGCCGAAAACGCCGTAAAAAAGAAGATCCTCGACATTCTCTTTCGTAATGCCGCGCCAGGCTTCGCGCGCCCGGATGCGGCCAAGCACCCAAAAGAGGGCGAAGCCCACGAGATACATCAGGCCGTACCAGCGAACAGCCAAAGGGCCAAGATGAAGAGCGACGGGATCGAATTCCGGATGAATCAGCATAAGCGGCGTGCTTTCTGTAGAAAATCAGGCGAAGCAACATTGTAGCGAGCCGCAGAAGCCTGCTTCCGATGACATATCAGTCCGTTGCAGGCTGTTCCGTTCACGGAGCGCCTGTGCTATGTTCTCTGCGCTTAAGTCACTCAGAGGAGTTTTCCGACCATGTCGATTGAGCCGCTCTCCAAAACCGTTGCAGCAGACATGCTGCGCACCCTGCGCAGCAAGCGCCCGCTCGTGCATTGCCTCACCAATGAGGTCGTGCAGGAAATCACGGCAAACGTGCTGCTCGCCGCCGGCGCCTCGCCCGCCATGGTTGTGGCGGAGGAAGAAGCGGCCACTTTTGCCGCTGTCGCCGACGCGCTGCTCGTCAACGTGGGCACCCCTTATCCGGCTCGTCTTCGCGCCATGCATGCCTCCGCTCAAAGCGCCGCTCAGCATGCCCATCCATGGGTGCTCGACCCCGTTGCCGCCGGCGGCATACCCTGGCGCGACGGTGAAATTCGAAAGCTCCTCTTGATGAAGCCCGATGTTGTCCGCGGGAATGCCAGCGAGATCATGGCGCTTGCGGGTGCAGGCAGCGGCGGCAAAGGCGTCGACAGCACCAATGCCTCCGACGAAGCGCTTGCCTCGGCGCAGCGCCTCGCCGCAGATTCAGGCGCCATTGTTTGCGTCACCGGCGAAACGGACTACATCACAAACGGCACTCGAACGCTTGCCGTCACGGGCGGTCACGTCATGACGACGCTTGTGGTCGGCACCGGCTGCTCGCTTTCCGCCCTCGTCGCCGCCTTCTGCGGCGCGGTAGAGCATAGTGAAGAGCGTCTCGAAGCGACAGCAGCCGCCTGTCTTCTCGCCAAGCGCGCTTCAGAGCGCGCCTATGCCGTCGCGCCTGCCCCCGGCAGCTTTCATGCCGCTTATCTTGATGCGCTCTATCAATTGACGCCCGAAGCCTTTCTTTCATAACCTCAAGCGCTCACTGTCGAGGGAAAATTGCCATGACGCCGAGAGAAGCCTTCTGCCCGAGCCGGCATCTGCCGCTCTATCTGGTGCTCGATCCGACGCTTTGCGGCGGATCGCTCGGGATGATTGAAACGACGAGAGCCGCCATTGCGGGCGGCGCTACGATTGTTCAGCTGCGAGCGCCTGATTGGAAAAAGCGTGAAATGGCGGCCTGTGCGCGTGCGCTTCTCGCCGTCACGCGCCCTGCCGGCGTGCCGCTCATCATTGACGACCATGCCGATGTGGCGCTCGCCGTCAATGCCGACGGCCTGCACGTCGGGCAAAAGGATCTTTCGCCAGAAGATGCCCGCACCGTCATCGGCAGCGACTGCATTCTGGGGCTTTCCGTCAACACCCTTGAGGAGGCGCAGCGCATTCCGAAAGCCTTAGTCGACTACATCGGCATCGGTCCCTACCGAGCGACGGCAACCAAAAAGGATGCCGGCCATGCGTTAGGTGCGCAGGGCGTTGCCGAAATCGCCCGCGAAGCGGCTCTGCCCAGTGTTGCCATCGGCGGCATCAAGCTCGCTCACGTCGCCGATGTTCTTTCATCGGGCGTCGACGGCATAGCCGTCGTTTCTGCGATCTGCGGCACGGGCGATGCTGAAGCCGCGGCGCAAGCGCTTCGCATCGCTGTTGATGCCGCTCTCAAAGCCCAGCACTCCTAAAAGCTCTGCATGTCCGTCGCCTTTCGCTTCAGCAACGAGCGCACGCTCCTTGAACGCCTTTTTTCGCCCCAGAAGCCAATGCTTCTTCGGCTTGGCCTGATTCTCTTCGCTCTTGGCGTATTCCTCGCCTTCACGGCGGCCCCCTGGCGTGCATTTCAGCTCTGGAGCTTCTGCATACCCTTTGCGCTCATCTGGCTCTCGCAGGCGGAACAGCACTCGAAAGCGGCCGGCTGTCTCAAGCTGATCGCCTTTCTCGGCTTTTCGCTTTCCATCCTCGACGGCGGCATACGCGGCTTCATCCGGTGCGTCTATTCTGCAGAACCGGCTTCGAGCTTCGTCATCGAATCGGTAGCCAATACCAACAGCGCCGAATCGCTCGATTTCGTCGCGACCGTTCTGCCCGACATTTTGGCTTGGACTTTTCCTGCGCTTGCGCTCCTGGGCATTGTCGGCGGCCTGATGTTCGTGCGCCTGCCGCAATCGATGGGTGCTCCTGCAGCCAAATGGCTTGCTTGTCCTTTGATAGGCCTTCTTGTTCTCGTCACCCTATTCAGCTGGAGCGTGCGCCCCTGGCGCAAGCAGCTCCCGCCGCTCTACTGGGCGCAGTGGGTGGAAAAAGTCGTCACGATGAAGTCTCAATGGGCCAATCTCGCTCTGCAGTGGCAAAATGAAGCGGCCCAGGCCGCAGAAAGCTTCATCGCAGCAGACCCGACGCCGAAAACGATTGTGCTGATGATCGGCGAAAGCACAGCACGGGATCATTGGTCGCTCTACGGCTACAGCCGCAAAACGACGCCGAAGCTCGACGAGCGCGCAGCGCGCGATCCGCGCTTTCTGATTGTTCGCAATGTCTGGTCCGTCGACGGCAGCACGATCGCTGCCTTTAAATCAATGTTCCTCACCCCTGAAGCCTCAAACGCTCATGCAGGAAACGCCGATGCCGCACCACGTGAAAACGTTTTTGCGCTCTTTCGACAGGCCGGCTGGAAAATTACATGGATCAGCAATCAGGAAGACCTTGCCATTCGAAATCAATTCGCGCACTGGGCAAATGAGCAGATTTTTCTGAATCGCATCGGCGGCCGCTCCAGCCGCTCGCTTGACGAACGCGTTTTGCCGCCGCTCGAAGATGCGCTGGCCGATCCTGCCGAGCGGCATTTGATCGTCGTGCATTTGATCGGCGCGCACCCGCACTACAGCCTGCGCTTCCCCGCCGAGTGGCAATCGGACTGGCCGGAAGACGCCGTGGAAGATAAGCTGAAGTCGCTTGATCGCTCGCCTTGGGTCATGAAGGCCATCGACGCCTACGACACCGTGATGCGCTATCAGGATTTGGTTCTTGATGCATCGCTGAATTTGGCCGAGCATGCAGCTTCGCGCAAAAAGCCCGTCATCTGGGCCTACATCTCAGATCATGGTCAGGAGCTTGGCGAATCGGAAAACCGCACAGGACACTCCCAGACAACGCCTGACGGTTATCGTGTGCCGCTTGTTCTCTGGTCCTCTGACAACCGTCTTTCCCGAAAGCTGGTTGAAAAGCCGTTCCGAGCAGATCTTCTTGACAGCCTCATGCTTTCAGCCGCTGGCATTCGCCGCAAGGATGAAATTCCGAAAGAGGTTTTCTTTTCCAAGGATTACGACTTCGACGCGCCGAACCTGCCGATGAAGGACTCGGAGCTTGAAGCGGCCGACCGTCTCTAAAATGAACGGATCGACGCCTTTCGCCCCCTGAGCACGCATGACTTCGCTTCACAAGCCCGCTTCTGTTCGCCTGCCGCTCCAGACGGCCCATCAGATTCTTCTTGCCAAAACGCTTGAAGAGTCGGCCGACGAAAAGCTCTGGCCGATTGATGCCGCTCGACGCGCGTCTCTCGCTGCCCTGCGGGAGCTTGGCGAAAATCCTTCGCCCGACCGCTTTCTCGCTGCACGCGCCGAGCGCGTATGCGATGCTTTTGCCGAATCGGAAAGCATCGAGGCAAATAAACCATTTCGAACCGTTCAAACCGCACAGCGCAATCGCTTTCCCATTCCGAAGCTCCACGGAAGCGGCATCACGCTGCTGCTCGCGCTTCTCGCATACCTCTTCGGCGCTTTTGCCGACCGCTGGTCCGCCGACGGGCGCATCATCAATCTGCTTTCGCCGCCTATTCTCGGCATTCTCGCCTGGAATCTTGCGGTTTACGCTGCGCTGATCCTCAGGTGGGTTCGCCGGCTTTTTAGAAAGCAGAACGCCGGAGAAGCGCGCAGTGCAAGGACGCTGATCGAAGCAGTCATTCGAAAAAGCGCATCGCTCAAGCTCACACGGCCTGGCAGAAAGTTCGCTGGCGAAATGCTTCTATTGCTTGAGCCAGCTGTTCGGGCCATGGCAGCCAGAGCGTTTCACCTTGCTGCAGCTGCATTTGCGGCCGGTCTTTTGGCCAGCATTGCCGTTCGCGGCATCGGCACAGCCTATGTCGTCGGGTGGGAAAGCACCTGGTTCGCCGACAATCCCAACCGCATCGCCGGCATTTTTGAGATTCTCTACGGCTGGCTTTCTGTTTTTGTCCCATCGGCGCCCGACATTTCGGCCGCTGGCGTCGCCGCCATGAATCTCGCTGCGGGCGGCGCCGCACCGGATCCGTCGCCATGGCTCTTGGCGCTGATGGGCTTGTTATGCGCCGTCGTCATTCTGCCTCGGCTTGCGCTCTCGGGACTTCTCACGTGGCAAATTGCCCGGAACAGCCGTTCCGTTCTGCTGCCGCTCAATGACCCCTACTATGACGCCATTTTTGAAGCCGCTTCGCCGGCCCGCCCGAATGCCGTCCTATACATCGATGCGAGCATCGGCGACAGCCGGCTGGAAACGCTTTTGACGAGACTTCGCGGCGAAGCACCTTCTGCAACAGTCCTCAGCGCGCTCACGGATGCCGAATGCATCCCCTGCAGCATTTGGGAAGACGAACCGACAGAACGCTTTGGCAATGTCAGCGGGAAACCCGTTTTTTTATGGCTTGATGCCGCAGCGACTCCCGAAGCTGAAGTGCATGGGGCGGCACTCAAAGCGATCGCCGCAGCCGCAGCGCCGGAGAAAGCATCGCTTATCCTTGACCTCGCCGCACTCTCGCAACGCTTCGGTCCATCGGCGGATAATGTAAAGATGCGCCGAACACTTTGGACGCGCTTTGCGGAAGACTTCGGCATTGAAACCATTGTTCTCGGCGGCACCAGCCAAACTCATTCATCGGCCGATCCTTCATGACGGACCCGCTTCGCATTCATCTCAGCCTCGTTAGCCACACCAACATCGGCAAAACCACCCTCGCACGTACGCTTTTAATGCGCGACGTGGGCGAAATTGCCGATCGCGCGCACGTGACAGAAACCACGGACGATTACGTGCTTGCGCGCGCGATCGACGGCAGCGAATTGGTTCTTTGGGACACGCCGGGATTCGGCAACTCCGTGCAGCTTGCCAAGCGTCTTGAAGGCCGCGCCAACCCTGTCGGCTGGTTTCTCTCCGAAGTCTGGGACCGCTTCACCAACAAGGCTTTTTGGCTCGATCAGCGCGCCGTGCGGCACATTCGCGATACCGCCAGCATCGTGCTCTATCTCGTCAATGTTGAGGAAGTGCCGGCGCGCTCACCCTATGTTCCGGCGGAAATGAAAATTCTTTCCTGGATCGGGAAGCCCGTCATCGTGCTCCTCAACCAAATGGGGCCGCCGCGGGAGGCCAAGCTTGAAGCAGCGGAAATCAACGTCTGGCGGCAGTCGCTTGCGCCCTACGATTTCGTCAAGGATGTGCTGCCGATGGATGCCTTTGCACGCTGCTGGGTGCAGGAATCCGCACTTTTCGACGCCATCGGCCGAGCGCTGCCGACGGAGCTGCAGGCCGCTTTTTCCGAACTGAGAACCGTCTGGCTGAGAGGGCGCCGCGCGATTTATTCCAATTCCGTGGAAGCCATCGCCCGTCACATACGGCTCCTTCTCTGCGCTTCAGAACCCGTCCCGGCGCCATCGCTGAAGGAGAGAGCGCTCAACGTCGCCAAGCGTCTCGGCCTGGCGAAGTCCGACCCGGAAACCCGAGATGCGCTTGCAGACGCGCAGGCTGCGCTCGCTTCCGAAGCTGCAGACAGCTTCTGCGCGCTCACCAACAAGCTCATTGACGTTAACGGTCTGAGCGGAAAAGGCGTGTCAAAAGAAATTCTCCGCCGCATGAAGACCGACTGGCACCTTGCCACCTATTCTGTCGACGCAGCAAGCGCCGCCGCCATTGGCACGGGGCTCGGCGCTGCTTCGGGCGCAGCTTCGGGCGGCCTCTCGCTCGGGCTCGGCACGCTGATCGGCGGACTCATCGGCGCAATCGGCGGCTTAAGCGCAGCTGTAGCCTACAATCTGCGCGCCGACAAGAAAGGGACGGAGCTCGCCTGGAGCGACAAAGCCATATCGAACTTCATCCTGGAGGCAGTGCTGCTCTACCTCGCCGTTGCGCATTTCGGCCGCGGCCGCGGCGAGTGGACCGAAAGCGAAAGTCCTGCTTTTTGGAAGGAAACAACGCTTGATGCGCTCAAAGAGCACATCAACGATCTCAAAAAAATCCGACTCCTCGATCCGGATGCCATGGAAGGACGCCTGACACTGATGATCGATACGCTCATCCGTTCAATATTTGCGCGGCTCTACGGCCTTTCCGTGTGAATCGCGCAGGCGCCAGGCGCTTTAGGAAAAAAGGCTGCAGTCCAAAAACTGCAGCCTTTTTGCTTTTGGTGAAGCTTTAACTGCGCTTGCGGCAAAGCCGCAGGCGCATTGGATCAAAGTTCTTACGGCACCATGTCGCCGATTTCTTCCTTCTTCACGGGCTTCACAAGGTCTTCGCGCTTCACGTTCAGATAGATCGCGATGGCCGCCGCCACAAAGACGGAGGAATAAACGCCGAGCAGAATGCCGATCGTAAGCGCCAGCGAGAAATAGTGCAGCGCCGGACCGCCGAAGAAGAACATCGAGAGCGTCATGCAGAGCGTCGACGTATGCGTGATCACCGTACGCGAGATCGTGGCGGTAATGGCCGAGTTGATCACGTCAATCGGATCGGCGCGGCGCATTGTGCGGAAATGCTCGCGAACGCGGTCGAAAATAATCACCGACTCGTTTACGGAGTAGCCAAGCACGGCCAGCACGGCGGCGAGCACCGGAAGCGTAAATTCCCACTGCATCACGGAGAAGATGCCGATCACAATCACGACGTCGTGCAGGTTCGCAATGATCGCTGAGACCGAGAACTTCCACTCGAAGCGAAGCGCCAGATAGACCATGATGCCGACGACCACCAGCGCCAGAGCCGTGCCGCCGTCTCGCGCAAGCTCGTCGCCCACCTGCGGGCCGACGAATTCCGTGCTCTTGAGCTTCACGTCGGGCGTCTTCGCCTGAAGAACCTTCATGACCTCAGCAGCCACCTGGCCCGACGTCTGGCCTTCCTTCGTCGGCACGCGAATTACAACGTCGCGCGACGTACCGAAATTCTGTACGAGCACTTCCTTGGAGACCGCCGCCAGATCCTCGCGAATCTGCTCGGTATTCGCTGCGGTCGGATAAGCGACTTCCATCTGGGTGCCGCCCGTGAACTCAATCGAGAGCGCCAGGCCATGCGTAAAGATCCAATAGACGGCAATGAGGAAAGTCACAAGCGAGATCCCGTTCAGCACATGACGGTAGTGCATGAACGGAATGGTGCGATGAATTCGGAAAAACTCCATTTTTCTTACTCCCTTGATCTCACTTGCCGGCAGCCTTTTCAGGATCCGGACGCCAGATCTGACCGATATGGACGGCCGTAAGCTTCTTCTGGCGACCGTAGATCAGGTTGATCATGCCGCGGGAAACCACGACGGAGGTAAAGATCGACGTGCCGATGCCGATGCAGTGCACAACGGCAAAGCCGCGGACCGGACCGGAACCGAAGATGAGAAGGGCAAGACCCGCAATCAAGCTCGTCACGTTCGAGTCGAGAATCGTTGCAAAAGCGCGTTCATAGCCTTCACTGATGGCGGTCTGCGGCGGTCTTCCGATTCGAAGCTCTTCACGCACGCGCTCGTTGATGAGCACGTTTGAGTCGACGGCCATGCCGATCGTGAGCGCCATGGCGGCAATGCCCGGCAGCGTCAGCGTCGCCTGAAGGAGCGACAGAACCGCGCAAAGCATCATCACGTTGCAGATGAGCGAAACGGCCGACACAATGCCGAAGACTTGGTAGTAGAGCGCCATGAAGACGGCGATCACGATGAAGCCGTAGAGCGTCGAGCGGAAGCCCGCCTCAATGTTCGCTTCGCCGAGGCTCGGGCCAATCAGGCGTTCCTCGACGATTTCCATCGGGGCGGCGAGCGACCCGGCGCGAAGCACGAGCGCGGTGTCGGTCGCTTCGACCGTCGTCATGTTGCCCGAGATCTGAACGCGGCCGCCGCCGATTTCCTGGCGGATCACAGGCGCGGTCACAACCTCGCCCTTGCCCTTTTCAAACAGCAGGATCGCCATGCGCTTGCCGACGTTTTCACGCGTCACTTCCTGGAAGATGCGCGCGCCGCGGTCGTCGAGCTCCAGATTGACGGTCGGCTCCTGCGTCTGCCCGTCGAAGCCCGGCTGCGCGTCGTTGAGGTTGTCGCCCGTGAGGATCACGCGGCGCTTGACGAGAATCGGACGGCCGTCGCGATCGGTGAACTTTTCGTCGCCGAAGGGAACGTTCCCCTGCGCGAGCTGCGCAAGCGCTTCGGGGCTGTCGTCAACGAGTCGCACTTCAAGCGTGGCCGTGCGGCCGAGAATGTCCTTGGCCTTCGCCGTGTCCTGAACGCCCGGGAGCTGAACGACGATTCGGTCGGCGCCCTGCTGCGCGATCACGGGTTCGGCAACGCCGAGTTCGTTGATTCGGTTGTGCAGCGTTGAGATGTTCTGCTTGAGCGCGTTGTTCTGAACGTTCTGAATCGCCTTCTGCGAGAGCGTTGCATGAATGATGTAGGGCGCGGCTGATGCTTCGGGCAGATCGATCACCAGGTCGGGCTGCGTGTTGCGCATCAGGTCGTTGGCGCGCGCACGCTCTTCTTCGTTGGCGAAGCTGATTTCGATGTCGTTGCCGATGCGGTTGATGCCGGTGTGGCGGATGCGCTTGTCGCGGAACTGCGAGCGCAGATCCGAAGCCGTGGCTTCAACACGCTTCGTAATGGCTGCGCGCATGTCAACCTGAAGCAGGAAATGCACGCCGCCGCGAAGGTCGAGGCCGAGATACATCGGGCGGCCGTTGAGCGCGAGGAGCCAGTCGGGCGTATTCGGGGTGAGGTTGAGCGCGGCAATGTAGCTCGGATCCTTCGGATCGGCATTAAGCGCGCGGTCGATGACTTCACGCGCTTCAAGCTGCTCTTCAGTCTGCGTCGGATCAAAGCGAACGCGAATCGTGTTCTGCTGCGCGCCCTGCTCAAAATAGACGCCGTTGGGGGTGAGCTTCGCGTCGGCAAGCGCCTTCTCGACCTGACCGAGCGTCTCCTGCGTCACCTTGGCCGTCGCCTTGGCGGCTGTGACCTGTACCGCAGGCGATTCGCCGTAAAAATTCGGCAGCGTGTAGATCAGGCCGATCAGTAGCACGATGCCGATCAGAATGTACTTCCAAAGAGGATAGCGATTCATCGCTCTCTCCGTTTTCAAACGAGCGAAAAAAGGGCGAAACGCCCTTTTTTCCCGGTTGTTTCGGTCAGACAAGGGCTTCGAAAAGCGTTTCAAAAGCCTTTCGAAGCCCTGTCGGACGCAAAGCGAAGGAAGGGATGCGCAGCTTCAAGAAGCCCTTCGCATCCCTTATTCGAGTTCGTATCAGAACTTGATGGAGCCCTTCGGGAGAACCATCTGAACGGCATTGCGCTGCATGCGCACGACGACGGGCTTGCCGTCGACGGATGCAACCTGCAGGCCGATCGTCTGATCTTCAACGAAGTCGATCCGACCGTTCAGGCCGCCGAGCGTCATCACTTCGTCGCCCTTGGCGAGCGCGTCGCACATCTTCATGTGTTCCTTCTGGCGCTTCTGCTGCGGGCGGATCAGGAAGAACCAGAAGACCGCAAAGATGACGATCAGCGGAACCACCTGAATGAGGAAGCCTTCCATTCCGCCGGGAGCGGCTTCGCCTGCCGCCCAGGCGTCATTGATAAAAAACATGTGAACTCCGTAGAGGAAAAAGTGTTCGGTCGCCCTGAGCGGCCTGCACCTCAATTAGCTGCAGCCGTGCAGGGCAATCGAGCCATTATAAAAGGGAAGCCCACTGGGGATTTCACCTCTCTGAACAATTATTCAATGCCGCGGGCCCGATTTTCCTTAAAGGTCTGCTTCCATGCCTCAAAAGTGCCCGCCTCGAGCGCATCGCGAATTTCCTGCATGAGCGTCAAGTAGTAGTGCAGGTTGTGGATCGTGTTGAGGCGCGCGCCGAGAATCTCGCCCACCTTGTGCAGATGGTGCAGATATGCGCGGCTGAAGTTGCGGCAGGTGTAGCAAGTGCAGCTCGGATCGAGCGGGCGCAGGTCATTGCGGTAGCGGCTGTTCTTGAGCTTGATGTCGCCAAAGCGGGTGAAGAGCCACCCGTTTCGCGCATTGCGGGTCGGCATGACGCAGTCGAACATGTCGATGCCGCTCGAGACGCCGTCGACCAAATCTTCGGGCGTGCCAACGCCCATCAGATAACGAGGCCGGTCGTCCGGGAGCTTGTGCGCGATCTCGTCGAGAATGCGAAGCATCTCTTCCTTGGGCTCGCCGACGGAGAGGCCGCCGAGCGCGTAGCCGTGAAAGCCGATCGACTTGAGTCCGTCGAGCGACTCTTCGCGAAGATGCTCGAACATGCCGCCCTGAACAATGCCGAAGAGCGTATTCGGATTTTCAAGCCGTACAAATTCATCCTTCGAACGCTTCGCCCAGCGCAGGCTCATGCGCATCGACTTTGCCGCTTCTGCCTCCGTGGCAGGACGTCCGTTGATTTTGTAAGGGGTGCACTCATCGAGCACCATCGTGACGTCGGAATTGAGCGTCTTTTGAATCTGCATCGAAATTTCCGGCGTCAAAAAAAGCTTGTCGCCGTTGATCGGATTGCTGAATCGCACGCCTTCTTCGGTGATTTTGCGCAGCTCGCCAAGGCTGAAAACCTGGAAGCCGCCCGAGTCGGTCAGAATCGGCCGATGCCACTGGCCGAAGCCGTGAAGCCCGCCGTGAGCGCCGATCACCTCCAGCCCCGGACGAAGCCAAAGATGAAAGGTATTGCCGAGGATGATCTGCGCGCCGACGTCCTCGAGTTCGTAGGGCGCCATCGACTTCACGGCGCCGTAAGTGCCGACCGGCATGAAGATCGGCGTCTGAACGACCCCGTGATTGAGCGTAAGTTCGCCGCGGCGCGCTTTGCCGCAGGTTGCCTTGACTTTGAAGGAAAACGCCATGGTGTGTCCCGGTGTTTCGTATTCGGTTCAATAGTTCTTCGGCCTTTGCGGCAGCGCTGGAAGCGCTGCTTGCCGGCCGAAGCAAAAAATGAGAGCGGAGGAGTAACGCTCGGATGCAGCCTCAGGGCGTAACGCCCGGCTTGCGTTCAATGAAGCAGGCGTCCCCGTAGCTGAAAAAGCGGTAGCGCTCGGCCACGGCATGCGCATACGCTTCGAGAATGCGCTCGCGGCCGACGAGCGCCGAAACCAGCATCACGAGCGTTGACTTCGGCAAATGGAAGTTCGTAATGAGCGCATCGATGATTTTGAATTCGTAGCCCGGCATGATGAAGAGCGACGTGTTGCGCGCGCCTGCCTCGACATGGCCGACGCGGTCTGCTGCGGACTCAATCGTGCGAAGCGACGTCGTGCCGACCGCAATCACGCGGCGGCCCTCAGCCTTGGCGGCATTGATGCGGGCAGCAACGTCCGCCGGCATCGAATACCACTCCGAATGCATGTGGTGCTCTGAAAGCTTTTCAACACGCACTGGCTGGAATGTCCCGGCGCCGACATGCAGCGTCACATACTCGATATCGACGCCCTTGTCGGCCAGACGCTGAAGGAGCGCTTCGGTGAAGTGAAGGCCAGCCGTCGGCGCCGCGACAGCACCCGGATACTTCGCGTAGACCGTCTGGTAGCGGCCTTCGTCGTTCTTGTCCGCCGCATGCTCGATATAGGGCGGCAGCGGCACTTTGCCGAAAGACTCGAGCACGTCGAGAACGGGCGCTTCGAAGCGAAGCGCAAAAAACTCGCCTTCGCGCCCTTCAACAGTTGCTGCAGTCGTTCGCCCGTCGGCTTCAAAGTAAAGCTTCGACCCGGCTTTGGGCGACTTGCTCGCGCGAACCATCGCTATCGCGGCATCTTCGCCCGTAATGCGCTCGATGAGCGCCTCAACGGCGCCGCCCGTTTCCTTTTTGCCGAGAAGACGCGCCTTGATGACGCGCGTGTTGTTTGCAACGAGAAGGTCGCCGGGGCGAAGAAATTTCTCGATGTCGGTGAAGTGACCGTCCTCGAGGACGGTGTCCGTTATGTGAAGAAGACGCGAAGCGCTTCGGTCCGCAAGGGGATACTGCGCAATGAGTTCCTGCGGCAGTTCAAAATCAAAATCGGAAAGATACTGTTCCTGCATGGCTTGACCGGCCAGTCTGAAATGAAAAAGAACGGCATTTTACCGTCTTGGCGAAGACTCTGCAGAAGAACTGTTTCTCAAAAATGCCTTCCCGGCCTCATGCATCGTCATCCGCCCGGCTCCCCGAAATGCCGAGGTCGGCAAAAAGGAGGCTTGCGCAGGTGCGCTCACCGGCAACGAGCGCATCTGCGCCCGCCGCTTC
>ERZ779729.1397-NODE-1397-length-17276-cov-2.404042_pt1 | contig 17276 bp, 20 predicted proteins | sample MGYA00511072_ERZ779729 | MGnify/ENA primary metagenome ERZ779729 (study PRJEB29588, sample SAMEA2156675) | human gut metagenome | biome: human gut; feature: human-associated habitat; material: faeces | place: Denmark | collected 2008/2010 ...
CGGTAAGCCATAAGGTCGGCGAGGTTCACACGATGCGTGGGGAAGCAGTTGGCCGGCACGAGCACGAAGGTGTCCGGGATTTCCTCCTCGGCCAGCAGTCCGGTGATGAGTTCCGCGAAGGGCGCGGAACCTACCTCGCGGGGGAGGATAACGGCCGGGGCGGCTTTCTGTTTCCAAGCTTTCGTAAGAAGGGGAAGGGCTTCGGGCGTTCCGCAAACGACGATCACCACGTCTTTACACATAGTAAGGACGGGAACGATTTCTGTTTTGGCGGAGGCTACCTCTGCGGCGGCCTGTGCTTCGGCGGCGTCTTCGGGTTCGGGAATCTCGGCGGTCGGGGTTTCTTTCTCTGCGTCAGCGGTGGGGACATTGCCACCGATGGAGGCCCCGGCAGCGGGCGTGTTGCCTGCTGCCTTGGGGGGCTCGTTCTGTGTGGTTTTGGTTTTGTTCATTTCCGTAGCTTTATAAAGATTCGGAAGCCGGTTCGGGAACCGTATCGATTACGGGCGGCAGTTCACCGGTGTAGCGAAGGATTCGGAACTCGTCGCGGACCTCCTGCTGGAGGGTGATAGTCTTTTTCGTCCCGTCCTTGGATTCGGTCGATTCGACCTTCATCGAAAGCGGGTTGCAGGGGTCTCCGATAAGCCGGGCGGAGTTGTCGTTACAATCCCGCACGAAGGCGCCGAGGTTTTTGTTCGAATAAAATTCGACAAAATCCTCGCTCTGCACGGAATTGCCGGGGTGTTCGCCTTTGACGCCTTTTTTGTAGCCACGGGCATCGGCATCCCCTTCTGCTTCCTGGATGATCTCGATGCTTCCGGGGGTCAGATAGAGACCGAACATTTCCTTTCCCTCTTTCAGCTTGAAGCCTTCCGAGGCGGTGGTAACTCCGACCGTTCGGGTCGGATAGGTTTCTACGTCCTCCATGTCGAAAAGGAGGACGTTCGGATTCTTGGGGGTAGGATTGCCAGCACCACCGGCCGGACGTCCTATTGATTTTGCTACGTAAGCCATGATTGAGTTGGTTTAGAGGGTTTCGGGATTTGCCATGGCGGCATCGGTTTTGTCGGCTTCGGTTACGATCCACTTGCCGGGTGTTCCTTCGCGAGTAGACGTGAGGACGGTGCTGGGGTCGTAGCCGTCCGGCACGATGGCGAACACGGCCTCGCCGAGCAGGAAACCGACGCCGTACCAGAACTCGATGTAGATGCGGACCTCTCGATCGTGCTTCTGGATGTCGGTGATGAACTGCGGCGGGTTCTTGTGGCGCAGGCCGACGAAGTTCTGCGGGGGCGTGGAGAACACGATGGGCGAGCCGTGGAGGCAGTCGAGTGTCTGGAGGTAGCAGTTCGAGAAGTCAACGCGGTCCTCGCCGAAATTGACCTTCTCGGTTCCAGATTTCTCGCCCCATTTCGCCTTGTAGGCCCGCTTGTATTTGAGGTACACGTCGGCCGACATGAATACGGGCATCTGCTTCGACTTGTAGAGCGGGGCAATGGATGCCACGAAGTCGTCGATCTCGGCCAGAACCTCGGCGTCGGTGGCTTCGAGCAGGTTCTTCTCGGTCTTGAAGAAGTTGATGTGTTTGTCGAGGGTTTTCTTGGCTTCTACGAGCTGCGTTTCGATGCCGTTCATCGTCTCCTCCGTTTTGTCGGAGCTTTCAACGAATTTGGCTTTGCCCGTTATGAACTCCATGTCCTCGCCGATCTTCGGGAGCAGCACTTTGTCGATGATGTAGCGGGTGATCGGCATCTGGTCGGGAGTCAGCGACTCGTCGTAAAGGTGAAACAACCAGCTTTCGCCGACCTCGGCCGGGTTGATGGCGAAATCTACCTTGTGACGGTAGTTTTTGATCTTGAGCGGGATGAAATTTGCGCCACCACGCGGGGACCATTCTTTCTTGAACTGCTGGATGACGTGATCCGTGGCCTCGGATTCGACGGCCTTGTACTCGGTTACGCCCCGCTTCCAGTTCAGATGCTTGGAAGTCGTGAAACCCTGGTAGAGTTCCTGGAGTACGTCGAGGTTGTTGCCCTGCGACAAGTACGGGCCGAGTTCCGCCTTGATGTCGGCTACCTCGATTGTCGGGGTGGTCGCCATGACGCCGGACTGCAAGAATGCGGCGGCGGTCTGGTTGTGGACCAGGCCCATGTTGGCCTTGAACGTGCCGGCGTTCTTGACGAACCGTTGGGCAGCGTTGGCGGCCTGCTCGATAGCCGGTGCGGTCTCGGCGGCTTCGGCCAACATTGCCAGGTCGTTCTGGAGTTGTTCGATCCGGGTGGTGAAATGCGTTTCGACTTCTTGGCGAGCATGATCGAGAGCGGCTTCGAACAGTTCGGTAGTGTTATCGTCGGCCGAGGAGAAGGTTTTACCCTTCAGTTTCTCGACGAACTTCGCCCCGAAGCGTTGCGTCAACTGCTGCTCCTCCTCCGCGGAAAGTACGACTTTCCCCTGGTCGTCGGTTGCCGGCTCCTTTTTGAGGTAGTTGGCAATCACTTTACCCATCTGGGTATTGGAGAGAAATTTTTTAAAATCCATATCCTTGAAAAATTAGTGGTTGTACTGTGCACGGATCGCGGCGTTTTCGATGCATTCCGGGAGCGTCATTACGCCGTTGATGAGACCGAAGGCTTGCGCCTCGGCCGGGTGGAACATAGCGCCGGTGAATACGCCGGCGGCGTCCTCCTTGATGTCGGGTCGGCCGGCTTTCACGTCTTGGTGGAATTGTGCGACGTTGTAGGAAAGATTTTTTTTCAGCAGCGTGTTATCCCCTTCGAGGGCCATGCGGTAGTCGAGGTTTTTATCGGTGCTCTCGTCGGCGTAGACCGTGATAACCGTGTAGCCCTCCTTCTCCATTTTTCCTGTGTCGTCTACGATCTGGTAAAGACCGCCTATCGACCCGACGGCCGAAAGAGAGTTGTCGCAGAAAATCGCGTCGCATTGCGAAGCGGCCCAATATGCCAGGGAGGCGCAGCAATCGACATGCGCGATAATCGGTTTGCCGAGGGCCTGCACATGGTGGATCGCTTCTTTGAGCACGGCAATAGCATTACCCGCGCCGCCTCCGGAGTCGATGTCGAGAACGATTGCCCCAACCTCCGGGTGGTTAGCCGCGGTCAAAATCGCCCTGGCATAAGTGATGGCGCCGGTGGTAAAACACGAGTCGTATTTGGTGATAGTTCCGATGATCGGAATAACGGCGACCTGCTTGGCTTTGGCTTCGCTGCCTATTGCAGCGGAGAATTGTGCCTCGGAGGTGGAGAACTCGAACACCGGGCGGATGGCAGCTTCGGGGATTTTCTCGCCGCGCAAAAACGATAACGCCACCGGAAGCAACGATTCGTAGTCATGTACGAACCATTGCCCCCGGCGCACGTCAGATAGGAGATGGAGGGTGTTTTCAGTTGTCGGGATGCGAAACATTTGCGATCTTTTTCGCAAACTTACTCGCAGTCGGGCGCGATAGAAAGGACCTTTTTAGTGGCTTTTGGGTAGGATTTTGTTTTGTATTCGACGGTAAATTCGAGCAGATCGCCCTCCTTTATCAAAGGCCGGGCCGGCATATCCTCCGTGCCGATGATGTAAAACGAGTCGCGGAGGCGCACCTTTATAATGCACGGATCATGCAGAAGGGGTACGTCGTTTAGGAGTTTTGCCGATACCTTCGTGTTCCAATATAGACCGTTGTCGTCCTCTTTGGATGTAATGTCGATTGTCCGCGGACTTGTTTTGGAAAGCGGTAGTTCCTGGAAAAATCCGGACGTGTCGTTCCATGCTTTGACTCCGATCCGGGCGATAAATTTCTGTGGCATTTTTTTGACAGTTAAATTGACAAAATCGTGATGCAAATTAAAATATTTTAATAAGGGGTGCGGCGACTACTTTTTCGGCAGAGTTGGTGGCTCTATCTGGCTGAAATGGTAGCGGGCCTTTCGAAGGATAATATCAGCCTTTCGGCGGATTGCGGATAGCGATGTACGATAGGTCCGTTTATTCAGCGTGTCGGCGTAATCGGCGGATACGAGGCGCCGCGATACGACGAACGCTTCGATGATGTCTCGCTTCGGCATTCCGGCCTGGATGCCTTGCAGGTAGTAGGTGTCCAGGTCGATGTTGAACAGCGCGTCCAAAATCATGTTGAGCCGTTTGGTGTCTACGTTGGTGAAGTAGATATACCGGGTCATTGCGGCGTAGGTTGTCTGGTGGCGTGGGAGTACGAGCGTAGCGGTCAGCGGGTCGTCCGGGCGGTCGTCGGGTTTGTCGCTGACTTTGTAGAGTCCTACGGCCATGCGGCCGAAGTCGTTGGCGAGGGTAATGCGGATCGGCTCTCCTGGGCGGGCATCGAAAAGGTAACGCAGGTAGTCGTAGGCGAGTTGGTCGTCGGGTCTGAATTTTATTTGCATAGTCGTAAGGGATTTGCGGTTCGTGTTCTCACGTACATAGGGTCGAGACGCACGAGGGAATCCTTGTAAATTTCGAGGATTAGCCAGCCGTCGGGATCATTGAAAAAACCGTGATCGGAGAGGCATTGGCAAATATCTATGAACCGGCCGACCTCCTTGGCGATGGCGTCGATACGGGTCCAGCGATAGGGAGCAACGCGCAATAACCTCGGCACGAGTCGTGTCGTGTAGATTTCGAGTTCTTCCGGGGTTATTTCTTCAATTTCTATCATAGTGATATGTTTTTTCGACCTACACAACCTACACGACCTACAATGCTATGAATCAATGTTTTGTGATAATGTGTTTTGTAGGTTTGTAGGTTGTAGTATCAAAATGTAGGTTTGTGTGTAGGTCGTTGTAGGTCGGTTGTAGGTTCGTTGTATCGTTTCATCTTGTTGATTTTTAGCGGTGTAGGTTGTTGTAGGCCGATTTTCTGTAAAAAGCTATATTCGCGCGTTATATATCTACCTATTTTCGCATTTTGCGCTTCGCCTGGCGTCCTCGGCGGCGCTGTAACCAGATCGGCCGATGCCTGGCCCGGGACCTACGCGGCTTCGGCTGGGGGCGGGGCCGGAGTGGTGGATAATAACACGGTAGTCCTCGGAGTGCCAGTACGGCGTCTGTAAATTTTTGCATGGTGGGAGCTATTGATCTTGCGGCGGCGGCCAATGCTGAAAGGTGGGCCATTACGTCTGTGATGTCTATAACGGGAAACGTAATGGCAGGGAATCCGATAGTCGGGACATGCCGTAAATCCCCCAGCGACGAAATAACGCTCCGGGGGAATAGTTTTTTGTCGCACCGGCTTCCTCCAGATTCTATAATGCGGCCTCTTTTGAGCCTCTTTCGGAGGAATGAGAGAAAATCATTTTCTTTCATGGGGGTTGTTGGTTTGTAGGGTTTCCGCTATCTGTGCAGTCATGTCGCGCCGTTCGCCGGGGATGAAGTCGAGCATCCGCGGAATTTTGTAGAGCGGGTTCGCATGTTCGAAATAATAGGTCCGTTCGAGTTGGTGGTTGTAGCATTCGATCAGCCGACATGCAGCGCCGAGAAGTGAGACTGCATCCGCGATACCGTGCAGTTTGTGGCCGTCTTTTATGTGGCGGTAGAGTTGATCCACCCGGTCGAGGAAGCCCTTGGCCGTTTCGGAGTTGTACCGCGCGAATATCTGGAAGGCTGGTTCAGCCACGGAAAAAATAATCCCCTCGGCTTGCAAGAACCTCCGCTTGATTGTGTGTCGAAATTGTCCGGTTGTCTCCAGTTCCTCCTGGATGTCGCACATGATGTACGGCAGCAGTTGAATGAGCACGAGCATATCGACAGCCGTGTCAGCCATGCGTTGCTCGACCTCGGTCGGTCGCTTCGGCAGGCGGTGCGGCGTCATGGCTTGGAGAGCCATGCGGCGGCGTAGTTGCGCCGCCTTGATCTGCGAGGGTGTCATAGGATCAGACGTGAAGGGATAACAGCGATTTCCGGACTCGGGGCGACGGTTTCTTCCAGTCCGCCGTGAACTCCTCGACTCGTGGTTCGTCCTTTCTTACGGCGATTCGGGTGATGAAACAATGGACGCAGATTCCGGATGCGGTTTCTCCTTCCCATATACGGGCTGGAATACCGTTGAGATAGACGATTTTGTCGGTGCTTTCGATTGTGATTTTCATGGTTGTATTTTATTTATGCTGCTGTGCGGCTGGTTTCTGTTCTTTCGAGTGCTGCGGCCACGGCTTCGCTCCATGCGGTTGCGACCTGGGTCACGACAGCGTTCCCGAGGAATTTCTTTTGCTCCTCCTGGCTTCCGACCAGCTCGTAGTCGTCGCCGAAGCCCTGGATGCGCTTCATTTCGGGAATCCGGAGCATACGCATTGTTATGTCTACAATTCCATAGAGGATGCAGAACTCCTTGACCCGTACCATTGCCGGGCTGTCGTCGGGGCTGACACGCCAGGCCGGGACGCCCTGCTCAACCGATACCAGGTACGGCGGGCGTTTGTCCATCCGAGCGATCAGCGTGAAACACGGGGCATCCACGGAACCGCCGGCGGACCGGTATTGTGGGTTCATCAGATAGTGGGCGTTTATGAGGCGTTGTTTGGGAGTTGTCGTCAACGTTCCGCTCGGTTCGTCCACGCTGGAGAGTTGCCCGCCCCCGGAATAATAGTTTGCGATAAACGGCTGTACCAACTGGAATCGGTCTTTTGTCGTCAGCGTGGGCGCTGGCCGGTTGACATTGGAATTATAGCCGTTACCGTAGTAGGCGGACACAAAGGCGTGATGATCGACCGTTGTAATGGCCCCGGCCGGTCCTGTAACGGGGATGTTCTTGCTTTGGGGTTGTCCGCTGAATTGCTTTGAAAGGAAGTCCACCCGAGCCACTCCGAGCCGGTTCTGTGTCGCCAACGTCGGCGATGGTGCATCGAGGTTCGGGGCGATGTATTTACCCGTGTTCTGGTTCCGGGAGTTCCATTTCACGAGGAAGGCGTCCTCACCGCCTGCTACGAACTTCACCAGCCCGGCATAGATGCGGTCGAGAGTCGCGTCCACGAGTGGCTTGCGCCTGGTGAAAATCGACTCGCCGCGGTCCTCGAAATTCAGCACCTCCCGCACGGCCCGCCACGGCTTCAATCTTTCGGAGAAAAGGTCAGCGGTCGGGTTTTTTGCGTGCGTCTGTTGCGGCCAAGCTATCGGCAGCTCGGGCCGTGCGAATTGTCCGAAGTATCGCACCCGGGAAGTGTAGGCCCCGAAGTCGGCCGAGTTGAGCACGCGATGCTCGAAGTTGTAACCGTATTCGCGGACCTGTTGCACCCAGCGGCGATAATAGGTTCCTTTTTTGTCTGGCTCGGGCATCCATACCGGGCCGATGGATATGACGTGGCGTTTTTTGTCGCGCTTGATATTGAGCGGGCAATATTCGGCGCCGGTTTTTGGGTCGCGCTTAACTTGTACGATCAGCGGTCCCCATTCCATGAACTCGACGACATTTTCGATGTGGATGTAGTCGGGTTGCAATACCTCGATGTAGCGGTATAAATGTTCGGCCAGGGTCCGGCTGTCGGCGTCGCGGCTCGTGCCGCCCTTCGCCCGCGAGTGGTTCGTACATTCGAGCGACGCCCAGAGTACGACCTTCGCTTTCGGGTAGCGACGGCGTTCCCGTTCGATGTGTGCCTTCATCGGGCCGAGTTCGAGGGTTCGAATGTCCTCGGTGAAGTGGAGGGCGTGCGGGTGGTTTGCCGCGTGCGATGCGATGGCGTTCGCGTCATGGTTGACACACGTAATCACCTTTGCGCACTTCTGACTCCGGAGGCGGGCGCGTTCTACGCCGGTCGAGGTTCCGCCGGCGCCGCAGAATAGGTCTACATATAAAATTCGAATTGCCATGTTTAGAAAAGTTCCGGTTGTTCGTCTGGTAGCTGCACACCCATCCGCCGGAGGGCGTAGCGTAGCGTGTAGCCGTTGCTGGTGTAATTCATAGCCATTTGGTAGAGTTTCGGATGCAGGGAATAGAGTACGCGAAAGCGACTCCCCTCCCCGAGGTGGGCGCCGAACCCGCAGAATACGCAGCCAGTACGGTCAATGCCTGGCACGTCGTAGATCGAGCAATAGGGCACGTCAAATCGGTGGATGTAGTCCCAGCAGTCCGTGTTCGTCCAGATTGACAACGGGGCACTGTGAACCTTAAGGGGGTCATCCGAAAAAGAGTTACAACCGCCTCGGGTTAGATATTGTCCAATGCGAAGCTGGCTCTCGCAGGCCATTGTCCCCATCATAGCGACTGCCTTGTTTTTTCGGTAAAATCTCCGCATGGGGCCTTTTTTCAGCTGTTCGCAACACTTGTGCGACACTTCGTAGGGTTCCGTGATAAGGTATCGCCATTTTTTAGAAATTGTGGCAGATCGGTTACTCCCTCCCTCCAGTCGCCGCCGGAGTGTTTTTTCACCTTTTACGTGGCGGACTTCATAGATGCTTTGCGCTTGCTCTTTGCTCACCAGCGGGAAGCCATATTTGGCAATTACTTCTCTTGGTGTCATCTTCGGCCGAATAATCGTTACGTTGTCGGTATGCCGCACGAACCGCACGATTTCCGGGTACTCGTTACCGGTCGAGCAGAACACGCCCGGCATGTCCGGATCAACGTAGCGTCGCGCCAAGTCGAGCAATACGGTTGAATTCAGCCCGCCGGAGAAGGACGCGTAGGGCGCCCGGCCGTGCTCCTTGCAATAGTTGACGAATGCCTCGATAGCACCGACGGTATGGTCTATTTTCTGGTTAAGCGGCCATGCCTGGCGAGTGTGAAGGTCGGATAGTGTAAGTGGTTTCATTCTCCGAAATATTTTTTGCAGTTACAAGCGGTTATCGTGGGGTTGGCCCACTCGCGCTGGAAATGTCGCCATGTTTTGTCGCAGTCGCCCTTCTGGTCACGGTAGAGCATGGCAAAAGGCATGAATCCAGCCCGCCACACGTCGCCCATCCGGGCCTGCGCCTTCTCGAACGTATCGCCCCGGTAGCCGATTAGCACGTAGCACCGCCGGTCGTTGCTCGCTTTGGTGAATCCGGCGTCGAGCAGCATCTTCCCCGCGGCGACGAGCGGTTCGAGGTCGTTCGGCGTGTCGTAGGCGAAGAACAGCGACGCGGGGTGCAGGCTCCGCAGGCGCGAGGCCATACCAGGGGTCAGCAGCGCAGCCTCCAGCCCGCCCGTGAATTGCGGGCGGTGCGGCTGTCGGGTGAGCATGGCGAAAACCTCGTCTATATGCTCCGGCGAGCAGGCGAGCAGGTTGTCGTCGGCTACGATCCAGCCGTCCGTTACGGGGAGTTCCCGAAGTTGGTAGCCCTCCCGTTTTGGCACGGTGCAGAACCAGCAGCGATTCGGACAACCCCGTGAGGTTATGACATAGCCGGGCTTCATGTACATACCCGGTACGAAATCTCCGCCGGGTTCATTATATGCCGGGCCGCCGACTTTTACCGGCGCGACTGCACCCCATTGCCTCGCGGCCCACTCGGCCCAAGGAATGTCCCATGTAAACGTAACTGAAATGTGCACCTCGTCGGCCTCGTCGAACAAAGAAGGTGTTGTGTGTATGCGGACGAGGTCGTCGTTGGGTGTCGCGCTTGTTTTGGTTGGGAATACCCGGATAATAGTTTTATTTGAGTCCATAATGCCGACGTTCGAACCTTGTTAATTCAGTTGTAAATTCGAAGCTATACACCCACACAAAGGGGTTCTTTTCCCAAATTCCGCGACCTTCGAGCCTTTCCATTAGAGTCTGGAAACTGGCGATTGCGTTGCTACAATGCGGATAGCCGTCTACGAGTTCTTCTTTGGTAAAATATTGTTCCGGGCAATAGTGGACGTAATGCCCTTCGATGGAGGTAAATGGTCGTACACCTTCTCGCTTTGCAGCTTCTTCGGTGATGTCTTGTAGCCGTTCGCCGTGCCTGGCCGTTATCCGAAGGAAGTAACGGGCCAGTTTTGCCGGCATGGATTGCTTATTCCTCCAGAATCCGGGTTTGTCGAGGTATTCTCCATATCCGAGGTCTTGCAGGGCTTGGATGTCTGCCGGATTGTACTTGTAAAATACCCTGTCGGGGTCCAGGTCGTCGATATATGGTTCTTTGATATAGATAACTTCGCCGACCTTGTACCGGGGACGAATGAGGTGATAACGGGCCAGAAGGTCCGCGCGACTACCATCTGGAAGGATGAAATCGCCGCGAGGATTGAGTGAATAATCGTCTGGCTGCGGGTCTGTCAGCCGGCGTGTTTCCGTCTTGTGCCGCGCAACGACTTCGCGCTGCAATTCTTCGAGAAAACCGATGCTTTTCATTGTTGTCCCTCCAATTCTTTGATTTTATGAATGAGGTATTTATACATTTCGCAGGCGGCGTCGAATGCCTCTTTTGCCGTTTTAAACCGGTAACCTCCTTTTCGGCCCTCCGGATATATTCGATAACGCCCGATTTCTGGAGCATAAAAATCCGTCATCGTTTGAATGTCTATGCAATGACTGGCGCGGGGTTTTCCGCTGGTGAATATGATCTTCAGACGTTCGAGTTCTGTGGTGCATTTTTTGAGTTTATCTGTGTCCCGAGGCGTTCGAGCTGCAACGAGTTTGAATTTCATTGTTGCCCTCCTTTCTTTGCAAGTGCCGCCACGAGTTTCTCGGCATGATCCACGGCCAAAGTGTAGGGGTCGCGGCATTCGGATTTATTGACCAACTCTGGGAGCAACAGCGCCGCTGCAAACCCTAAAAACGCTTTGCTGTTTGGTGTCCCGATGTTCGACCACGGTCCAGCTGGTGCATCCCCGTTAATCATTTGGCCGTCGCCGGTCAGCAGCCAAAGTTTGCTTACTTCGGGAAACTTGGCGATGATCCGGTCGGCCACGTCGAGCGAGACGCCGTTGTTCCCGCGCTTGATCTGGTAGAGGTTTTCGCCCCGGGCCAACCCGATATGACGGGCGAAGCCGTTGGTTGTCATTTGGGCCATTTTGATTACGGCCGCGATTCTTTCCCAGCACTCCCGCTTCGGGTTCTCGCTTTTTCCGTTTTCCTTGTACATAGGATTGATATTTTAGTGATTAAAAAGGTTTGTCCTCCGTGTCCGATTCCGGCACCGGTTCCGAGTCGTCCCCGGTTCCATAAGCAGACATGGATAGGCTTATTTCGTATTTTTCTTTCAGCAGGGTGTAGTCGAACACCATAGCCGACGTAACCTTGCTTTGCGCTCCCTCGTTCTCGTTGATGCCTCCGCCGACTCCAAGGTGCGGGAGGAACCGGACGCCGGATTTCGTGCCCATGAACTCGTCGGATTTTTTCAAATACTCTTGTAAGGATGATTTAGGCAGGTAGCGCACGCCGAGGGTTTTGCTGTGCATCGTATAAAGGTCTGCGGCGGGGCCAAAATAGAGGAGGAGATATTCTCGGCCGTCCGGCAGTTCCTTCCGTTCATTTTTCTTGGCGAAACACCACTCCGGCCCTGGTGCGATTTTGTACTCGGCCTTCATCTGGATTTTTCCGAGGCTTGCCAACGAGTCTATGGCCGCCCAAAATCCCGCGAGTTCGTTCGTTTGTTCAGCCTTCTCGTTCTGTATCTGGCAAAGCCGCGCGGCGATTTCGAGGGTTTCGGCATACGTGAACGGAAGCGGCAGGGACGTTTCGAGGATTCGAAGCGTGGCGAGCAGGCTGCTCCAGTTCTGGAGTATTCGGTCGATCACGCCGTGCGTCCGGGCGCGGAGTTCGGCGTTTGTGAGGTCGTAGGCATCCCGATACCCGATTTTGACTTTGCGGCGTTCGCGGAGGATTTCGTGCGTTAGGTGCGAAAGACCGCGGTTGCACATGATTTTGAATTGCTTGTAGCGTTGTTCCTCCTCTTCGGTGTGCTTGGACTGGTAGAAGGTCAGCATGACGATTCGGGACATGAGGGCGTTGTCGGATGTCGTCATTTCCTGGCCCGTCAGCACCAGGCCGCAACTTATTGCCGTCATGGTGCGCTTCTTCTTGCCGTCCATGCTCATTTTGCTGCGGCCGCTATTGTCCCATATGCCCTTCAAAAACTCGATTTTTTTCGGGTCGATGTCCTCCTTAAACTCGTCAATATGCACCACGGCGTTCGACACCTCGGCGATTGCTTCGCCCAGCGATGCCTGTGTCGCGTTTCGGAGGTTGATCGACTCGGCGTTGATCTGGAACGGGGCCACGATTGCGCGGGCCATTTGGGTCTTGCCGGTGGACGGCGGGCCGAACATATCGAGAATTGGCATGTTCTCGATAGTGCTGCGCACGATGTCCGAGAATAGGGTGGTGAAGTAGAAGCAGAGCGCGACCTTGGCGTTGTCGCCGAACACGTCGATACATTGCCGAGCATATTCTTCGAGCGTTACGGTGTTCTGCTGCACGTAGACGAATTTCCGGTGCAGGTTGTAGGTGGTCGTGTCCTCGCGGTTCTCCTTGGATGCGGCCGGTAGGTAGTAGAGTTTGTCGCCGACCTGGATCAATCCGTAGTCGTTGGCCGGGATGAAGGTTTCGCCGTCGAAGGCGCCGTTTCCCCACGCGAAAAATTCGCCCTGCTTCTGCCAGCCGAGCTGTTGGATTTCCCGAGCCGTGGGCGTCTGCTCGTAGATGTACTTTTTCAGTTGGGTGTACTGCTGTTTCGCAACGACCGCCTCGACGATATAGTTGCCCTTGCCTTCGATGTTCTTCTGGAAATTGTCGAGTGTCGTTACTTGGTCTTGGGGCAACGTGATAAGGCACTTTTCGTGGTTGGCGTTCTCGATCTCGAACATGCGGTAGGAGGCCGGTCCGTCCCATATCAGCACAATAGGCCGAATTACGAAATTGGTCCATTGCAACGCGCTCCCGACCTTTGCTACCGTTCCGTAGTAGCAATTATTTTGCACGTAGAACCCGTATTTCTCCACCAGGTCGGCCTGCTCCTGCTTCTTTTCGCGGATACTGTCGAGTTGGCGTTTGTTTTTCAGTTTGTAAAAGGTCTCGTTCCAGATTTTACCCTGTTTATCCTCCTTCCCGAATTTGTCGAGGTACATGCGGGCCAGCGTTTCGTCATAGGATATGAGCAGCCCACATATGTAGTTTATCACGTCGAGCCGGTCGTTCTGGGATATGACGCCCGGCATTTTACTTTGGTACATGAAGTCCACGAAGTCGGCCGTGTTCTGGGCCAGGGCTTCGTCGTAGGTGTTCCCTTTGTATTTGAAATATTCGTCGGCGTCTTTGGATTTACCGTCGGATAATGTCATGACGCGGACATTCAGCCCGGCCGCCACCAGCCGCTCGCCGTGGTCTATTATGGCCGTTTGCCCGGCCGGATCGTTGTCGCCGATCAGCACGACTTTCGAAACAATCTTTTTCACGAGGTCGATTTGTTTCGATGTCAGCGCTGTGCCCATCGGGGCCACGGTGTTTTGCTGGTCGATGCTCGCCAGCCGGATCACGTCGGGCTGGCCTTCGACGATGTTAAGCAGATCGCGGCGGGCCGCGATGCGCTGGGCCTCGAAATAGCCGAATAAGGTTTCTCCTTTTTTGAAAATCGGGGTTTCCGAGGTGTTTATGTATTTGGGCGGCTCCTTCCCTTCGGCGTTTTTCTTCGGGTTGATGATGCGGCCGGAAAAGCCGACGAGGTTTCCGGTCCGGTTCCGGATCGGAAACATAAGGCGGCCGATGAAGGCGTCGTAGTAATGTCCGTCCTCCCCGCTCACTTTGATAAGTCCGGCTTTGATAAGGTCCTCGATATTCGCCTTTTTATCCTTGGCATGACGGAGGAGGGCGTTTTTGTGCGGGGCGTATCCGATCCCCCATTCTTCGATGAACGCGTCGCTCCAGCGCCCTTGCGCGTATTTCTGGGCGGCTTCGGATAGTTTGTATTGGTCCCGGAAAAATTCGGCCGCGAAATCGTTGGCCCGGAATAATTGTTCGCGTTCGAAGCGTGCGGCCAGTTCCTCGGGGGTGGGTTCTTTCTCGTCCCATTTGATGCCGTACATATTGCCTAAATGCTGGCAGGCTTCCACGAAGGTCAGCGTTCGCCGCTCCATGATGAAGTTGATCGGTCCCCAGGTTTTGCCGCACCCGAAACAATGTGCGATGCCCTTGGCGCTCGATACTTTGAAGGAGGGCGTTTTTTCTCCGTGAAACGGGCAACAACATTCATATACGGAACCGGCCCGTTTCAGTTCGAGGCCGTCGTCTTGGAGCACGCGAACGATGTCGAGGTCATTTAGTTGGTCTATTGCTTCTTGTGGTATCATTATTTCCGTGTTGTGGAGTGGTCCCCTCGGACTCCCCCCCCCGATTATGTTTATAGGGTTTTTTCGATATGCCTCACGATCTCGCCTGCTCGCTTGTATTGTTCGTGAGTTTCAGAGTGCCGTGCTGCATATCCTGCGGGCATCCCTTTCTGAACCATTCCTACGCGGTAGGCTGTCAGCGCCCGGCGGATCGTTTCGAACTGCTCTTTGTCGAGGTCCATTATGGCGTAGCGGTTCTGGTTGTCTTTGTCGCAATACATGGCTACGCGAATTTGAGTTTTACCGAGTGGTTCTTCGTGATGATCTCGGCCAGTTTCGGGCGCTTCCTTGCCGGGACGGCCCGATAACCGCGGACGTATGCCATTGCTGTCGTGGTCGTCGTGAAAAGGTTCTTGCTGATAAGGCCGAGCAGCCGGGATTGTGCTTCCGGGTCGAGTTCGGTCCACAACTCCTTCAAAGTCTTTTCTTCCATTTTGGTATGATTATTTATTGATTATCTTGTTATTGAGTGTGCTGGCGTGGCAGCGAAGGTTACTACTCCACAACTCTAATTCGCGCTCTGTTTCGTCGGAGAAGTCAATCGTGCGATATTTTTCGTTGAATTGTCCCAGAGTCTCGCAGGCTGTTTTCATAATATGGATTATTTCTTCCGGTGTGGGTGTAGGTGTCGTTTTCATGTCTTGTGTTTTTAAGTATTCGTAAAAATCAAGGAGGGCGCCCGGCTCGGCCAGTCAAGGGGTCCGGCCCCTCCTTGTTGCCTCGGCGGCCCTCCCGGGTGGCGTTGGCTGTGAGTGCGTGGTTATGGCTGCATCCTAATCTCGGGCACTCGTTTCTTTGACCGTTTTGTTCGCCAGCCGGACGGCGTTGGCGAAGTTCAGCACGTTGAGTACGTTCGGCCAGATGTGCGCCTCGTCCCATGCAAAAATTAACATGAAGGAGAGGCCGAAGTAGAGCACGTAAACCTTGTGGCGGGCTGTCAGCGCCATAAATTCGCGCCCCAGGGCGACGGTCATAATCCGGTGGGCTTTGCCGGCGATGTTCTTTTTAGCCTTCCTAACGTCCGGAAATACCGGCGTGTAGGTTTGGGCCTTCTCAATACTTGTGTACATAGAGTTGAGTTTTTTGGTTAATTTTTTAGTACATTTGTAATTACAAATGCGTTACGTTTGTGATTACAAATACAAATATAGAGCTTTCTCGGTGAATTGCAAAATATATGCCGAGAAATCTCGGCAAAATCTTCAAAAAAAGTATTAATAATTATGCAAGATACTCTAAAAGAACGGCTTATAGAATTTATTAAGTCGCAGGGATTAAGCCAGGGAAAGTTCGAAAAACGCATGAATTTTTCGAATGGCTACGTAAATAGTATTTCGAAGGGGATAGGTGGGGATAAATTGCAGAGAATTATCGGTGAGTTTCCGCAGCTAAATTCTGACTGGCTCTTGTATGGCCGGGGAAATATGCTGAACAACGAAAAGGAAGTTCCGGCCGGTAATATTGAAATGTCCCGCGAGGTTTTCGATAAAATTTCGCAGCTTATCGATACGGTTTGTTCCCAGCAGGGGACGATAGCCGACCAGCAGAAATTAATAACCGAGCAACACCGGACGATTGGACGTCTGTCTACCTCGGTGGAGTCGGGTGCCGGTGTCCGGGCGGAAGGCGATGCCGGATGTGCCGCTGCAAAGTAGTTCAATTTGGAAATCAAAAAATTGTAGTACCAATAATCCAATGAAAAAAGTATTAGTTATAGCTGTGGCTTTCTTGATGTCCTCATGCGCTATCCAGAAGTATAGTGAGGTTCGTTTTATGACGGATTTTCGCCCTTATACGACTGCTGGATTTATGATTTCTCCGCTTTCAACGATTGCTGCTGAATATCGGCCTATCGCCACAATCAGTATTGAATTTACTCCGGGCTTTGATGTGACCTATCTGAATGATGAAACCGTAAAAAAGGAGGAGAAAACTTTTGATGATTTATACCATAGTGGGCCTCATTTGAAAAAACAATGGCATGAGCCAACCTCGGATGAGATGTTGGATAAGTTCGTAGAGTACGCAAAGTCTCTTGGTGCAAATGGGCTGTTAGACTATCAGGCTGAGGTGATCCGCGACCTAAAAACGAATACCGTCCAGTATTATCGTTTAACGGCTTTTGCGGTGCATATTGATTAGAATGTCCCGGGACAGAAACGGGACAAAAAGTTGTTTTTTAACGATGTTGTAATTCTGTATATTATTGATAATCAGTATTGATTTTTGACGGATTTCGGGCGTTAGAATCCCCTATCCACTACCAAACCGACGGCTGCACGCAAGTGCGGCCGTTTTTTTTGTTTCGGATTCCGTCCCCTCTCCGGCAGTTTTAACCCCTGTCGCCTTTTCCTCCGGTCTGTTCCCCTCTGCGCGCCGATTCTGTTCGTTATTGAAAAAGGCCTGTTGGTGATGATTGCCCCGGGGTTCGTTGAATTAATTTGCCGCCGTCGCGCCAGTCCTCTATTTTTGCTTCAAAATTGCAAATAGAGTTTTTATTTTAATAGTATGATTATGAAAAAATTAGTGTCTATGACCATGGCTATGGCCATGATGGCTGCCCTCTTCGTGGCGTGCGGGGATGACGGTACGGACGATGAGACGCCCCCCCCCGCTGTTCCGACTATTGCATTGGACGGCGGTGACATCGACCAGCCGCAGGAGATCACGAATCCGATGTCGGTCAAGGTATCGGTGACGGCTCCCGGAGCGATTGCAGGTTTCACGGTTACGATCGACTCGCCGGCTCTGACGGCCGAAATGCTCGCAACGGCAGGTCTGGCTACCGAGCTGAATCTCGTGAATCCCGGCAGCATGGCCGAGGCGCTCGGGGCGCTCGGGTTCCCTTCGGGAGAGGCGGTTTCGGGCAAAACGGCCCTGACATTCGATATTTCGGCGCTTGTCCCGATGATCGCAGCGATTTATGAAGAGACCTCGGACCATAAGTTCATCTTGAAGGTGACCGATGCGAAAGGGCAAAGCACCACCAAGACCCTCACGTGTCACCTGACCGCGGCTCCGACCATTGCATTGGA
>ERZ779729.1406-NODE-1406-length-17220-cov-4.677308_pt1 | contig 17220 bp, 17 predicted proteins | sample MGYA00511072_ERZ779729 | MGnify/ENA primary metagenome ERZ779729 (study PRJEB29588, sample SAMEA2156675) | human gut metagenome | biome: human gut; feature: human-associated habitat; material: faeces | place: Denmark | collected 2008/2010 ...
GGTTCGGGAAAACGTTGAAAGACGGGTTTACAGTAACCGCTTCGGATAATTACAGCGGGGTAACGCTGTATTACAAAACGCCGAACAGCACTTCGTTTGTAGCAAGCACAACATCGAGCGTCGTCTTTTCCAAAACGGCGGTAAACGGCACGTATGGTTTTTACGCGGTGGACGGTTTCAGAAACAGTAGCGATACTTGGTATATGTATATGAGTATCGACGCGCCCGAAGCAACGATAGTAAGGTCGGACAATAGCCATAAGGTTTGCGTGATATGGACGGCGAGTAACTGCTATGCAACGTTGAACGGGAAAAGTTATACAAGCGGAACGTGGATCGAGCAAGAGGGCGAATACACTTTTATAATTACCAACGACGCCAACCGTTCGACAACGTATAAATTCACGGTAGATCACTACTACGCAAGGTATTCTATGGTTGCGCCTACTTGCACGCAAAAAGGCTATACAATATATAAATGTACAGGTTGCGGCGATAGCTACGACGGAGATTTTATAGAAGCCAAAGGACACGACTACGAGAGCAAAATCGTAAAGCCGACCTGTACGGCGCAGGGCTATACGAGATACACTTGCAAAACTTGCGGTAACACCTATACGGATAACTTTGTCGAAGCCGAAGGACATCGATACGGCGAATGGACAACCGTAAAAGAGCCTACCTGCGTAGACTTGGGAAAAGACGAGAGAACGTGTTCGGTATGTTCTTACGTTGACGAACGGGATACGGACGCGCTTGGTCATAGTTATAAAGACATCGTTGTAGATCCGTCCTGTACGGAACGCGGAAATACTATCCACGAGTGCGAAAGGTGCGGTCATACCTATACGGACTCTTATACAGACGCGACGGGACACGATTTCGGCGAATGGACAAGTCTGACGAAGCCGACTTGTACGGCAAGCGGCGTAAAGCAAAGAAAATGCACGAGCTGTCCGCAGACCGAAACGAAAATCGTAAGTCCGCTCGGTCATAATTATAAGGCGGAGATTGTAGAACCCACTTGCTTGGAACAAGGTTACACAACGCATATTTGTTCACGTTGCGGGACGGGATATAACGATACGTTCGTGCCGCCGCTCGGACACGACTATGAAGAAATCGAAGTTGCGCCGACTTGTACGGAAGAAGGTTATCGCGGAAAGAAATGCCGCCGTTGCGAAGATTGCGTAAAGACGGAAATTCTGAAAGCGGTCGGACATAAATTCACCGATTCCTATTTCATCGCAACTTGCGAGGACGAAGGTTATACGCTTCATACCTGCCTGTCTTGCGGAAACGAATATAAAGACAACATAGTTCCGGCAACCGGACACGATTATGAAACGGAAGTCGTGCGCGAACCGCATTGCGAAACGGAAGGCGAGAGAAAATTCCATTGCACGAAGTGCGAGAAAGAGTATTATTCGGATATACCCGCAACGGGGCATAACTACGAACTCACGGGAACGGAAGAAGTAAACGGCGAAAACATCCGTACTTACGTTTGCACGAACTGCGGAGCAATTACCACGCAGAATATGGGCGAGCAGTACGAGCAGGTATCTTCGTATATCGGATATTTGTTTGGTCAATATCGGCCTTATATGTGGTGGGTGCTATTAGCGACCGCGGGAGTATGGAGTATCGTGATGGGCGTATTCTTTGCGATTGCGCAGAAGAACGAAGATAAAGAAAAAGCTCGGAAGATGATTAAAAATTACGTCATAGGACTTGTCGTTATCTTTGCCATTCTCGTTGCTTGTCCGTATCTTGTAAAAGGAATCGCGGCGCTGATTGCGGGGTAAAAAGACAAGGTTTTACAAAAAATTCAATTTCAGGGCGAGAAATCGGCTTGACAACACGCTCAACTTGTGATATTATTATAGTGCAAATAAAAAGAATATTGCACGCATAAAATATCATAAGGAGGTGCGCGACAATGACTGTTATGCAATGTATCGACGAATTTGTTCGGAAAGCGGAATTAAGAGTTCCATTGTATACGAACGAGATTTACGAGTATGTAAAAACAAAGTTACCCGACACGGATAAAGCAACGTTTAATATGACTTTGCAACGTTATGAAAAGCGTAATCCCGACTTTGTGCGTTACCAAAAAGGTGTTTACTACAAAACGGTGCATACGCCTTTCGGCGTTGCGGGAATCGACACAACCGAGCTTATTAAAAGAACGTATCTTGTAAACGGCGACGAGGTAATCGGATACGAGTCCGGACCGTCCTATATGAATAAGATAGGGCTTACGACGCAAATGCCGAATATGACTTATATCGTAACCACGCGAACGAGATATACGACGGAAGATAAGAAAGACGGCATATATCTTATTAAACCCGTTATTCAGATCAATCGGGATAATTACAGATACTTGCAACTACTTGATATGCTTGACAATAAGATGAAAGTCAAAATCGAAGCGGATAACTACCGGGAGATTTTAAGAAAACAAATCGGCACGTTCGGTTTGAGTTTTGAGCGGCTTATAGGGTATGCGAAGTATTACAATAACAATAATGTGTATGCGGGGCTTTCGGAACTTGCGAGAGGAGTAAACTGATATGAAGTTACATTTAGATAGAGCGGCATTTCAACTTGTAGTGGACGATATATCGAAGAAATGTTCCGTTCGACGCGACGTTTTGGAAAAAGATTATTACGTTACGCTTTTACTGAAAGAGTTGTCGGAAAAGGAACATCAGGCGTATGCTTATTTCAAAGGCGGCACAGCGCTTTATAAAGCGTTGAAATCTATTCGCAGGTTTTCGGAAGATATAGACCTTACGGTGTATATCGAAGATTGTCCTACGGCAAGTCAGGCGAAAAAACGGCTTGAAAATGCCACGTTGAAATTCGGTTGCCTTGAAAAAGGGGAAACGCTTGAAAATCATCGCGGAAGCATTACTTGCGAGTATCTTTACGAGTCAATGTATGCGCTCGATAAAGAGGACGCGTTACAACGCTTCGGCAGAGTGAAAATAGAAGCCACGAGCTTTACAGTAAGCGAGCCGACCGACAAAATAACGATTGCGCCGCACCTTTTTGAACTTGCAAGCGAAGAACAGCAAAAGATAATGCGTGAAGTGTATAGCGTAGAACCGTTTGAAATCGAAACGATTTCGCTTGAACGCATTTTTATCGACAAGGTGTTTGCCGCGCAGTTTTACTTTGAACGGAAAGATTACAGCGACGTTGCAAAGCACGTTTATGATTTAACCGTGCTTCTCGATAACGAGCAGATCAGAGCGTTCCTGAATGACGAAAAACGCGTTCTTGAAGTAATAGGGTATAAACGCAAAGAGGAATTGAATCGCAAAGGCGGTGTTGCCGCAGATATGCAAATAGCAAACTTCGATTACTTCCGAGGGCTTGACGGTAACAAAGAGTTTGAAAGCGCGTTCGATGAAATGCAACGTATTTATGTATTCAACGAACAAGATAAATTAAGCAGGGAAACTGTTTCTGCCGCTATTTCCAAGTTACGAGAGATTATGGATATAGAGTGGGACAGAGAATGACAAACAAATAATTAAGGAATAAGGGACGTTCTTCGGAGCGTTCCTTTTCTATACCGAAAATACACTAAAACTATGCAAATATCAATAGTTTTAGAGTAAAATCGGTTTTACGGACAGATTCTGAAAATAATTTATGAAAAGTAATCAAAACAGCTTGACAATATCGTGCTATCACGATATAATAAAGACGAAGAAACCAAAGGAGGTGCTTTTATGAACGTAGAAGCGGTAATCAAAAAGGCTGAGTCAGACGAAGGTTTGACGGTAAAGGAGATTAAGGTTTATCAGAAGGCAGTAAAGCCTGTAAAACACGTTTACGGGAAATACGGCACTCTCGCTAAACGGTATCTGGAAGATAAGGGAATAGATTGGACGATTGCGAATCTTCCCGAATACCTGCACGGCGTAGACAGAGCCGCCGATGAACTGTACGAAACGATGTACGAAAAATTCTCGAAAGAAGAGCGGTTCAAAAAGTCGGCGGATTTTATGGAAAATCTGAAACGGGAAACGGAAATGCAAAGGCTTATCGAAGAAGAAATCTTAAACGAAATCGTTTACGTCAAATAAGGAGGCAGAATATGAAAGCATTAAAAGTTACGGGAAAGGTTATATGCACTATCGGAAGATATACACTTGCGGGCGCGCTTATTTTAGGGCACTCTATAATGAGTATTATAGGCGCGTTGATTTGTGCAATCACTTCGCAGGGGTGAGCGTTGATGGAAAGAGTTGCAATTTATGATCGCAGTTGTACCGGTGACGTATCGATAACGGTCGAACGGTTGAAATCTTTTGCGGAACAAAACGGTTTGACCGTAACGGAAATCTACAAAGATGAAAAATATAGCGGATTGAATGAAAATCGTCCCGCTTACCGTAAAATGCTGTCGGATGTAAAACTCGGAAAGTATGATATAATACTTGTAAGAGATTTTTCAAGGATTTCAAGAAGTGTTTTTACTTTATTGAAAGTCAAAAAAACATTGGAGCAGATGGGTATAAGAATATACGATTGCGGGTATGCCGAACAAGCGAGGTAGGACGATGATACAACGATTGACACCAAAACAACGAGCAAGACGAAAATATGAAGTCGCTCACAAAGAAGAGCGTGAACAGGCGACGAAACAGTTTAATACAAGGCTTCCGAGTAATGAATATGACGAAATCGTCGCATTTCTTAAAAAGCACGGAATTCCGAAAGTTGACTTGATCCGAATAGGATACGGAACGCTTTTAGAAAACTACAAAGAAATTAAATAATAAATACTGATTAGCTGTAAAGGCATAATCACGGATAACGAATCAATGAATAATTGATGGAGCGTAATCGTGGTTATGCCGATACGACAACTTAATATTTTTTACGCTTCATCGCAAGGAGGAAACAACGATAAGCGTAGAAAATAATAAGAAAAGAAGTTACACGGTGAAAATCGACAATACGATTTTTATTGTGGAAACGGAAGAATCGGAAGCGGCGCACGAAACCGCAGAGCAGAAAATCAAGAAATTGATAGAAGCGGGAATAGACGGTTTGGTAAACGAAGAACGCCGCCGATTAAATAATCAAAAGGCTACATTTGAAGGCTGATTTTTCAGAAGGAGTATTAAATGAGGAATCAGTCAGCGATCAACAAAATACCATTTACAGAAGGTGATGAAACCGCACTGTACACTCGTTTGAGTAGAGATGACGAGTTGACAGGCGAATCGAACAGTATAAAAAATCAAAGAGAATTACTCTTGCAATATGCGAAAAGTAAAGGCTATGCAAACGTTCAGGTTTATGTGGACGACGGGTATTCGGGAACAAACTTTAATCGACCTGATTTTAAGCGGATGATGGAAAGAGTCGAAGCAGGACTTATTAAACGAGTTATCGTCAAAGATATGTCCCGTTTCGGCAGAAACTATCTCGAAGTCGGTTACTATACGGAAGTTATTTTCCCCGAATACGACGTGCAGTTTATCGCAGTCAACGACAACGTGGACAGCGAAGTTCAAACGGATAACGATTTCACGCCGTTCAGAAACATAATGAACGAATGGTATGCGAAAGACATCAGCAAGAAGATGAAGTCGGCAATCAAGGCAAAAGGCAATTCCGGTAAACACACAAATCCGTTACCGCCTTACGGATATATAAAAGATCCGAACGATAAGAACAAGTGGCTTATTGACGAAGAAGCGGCAACGGTTGTAAGAAGAATATTCGGACTTTGTATGCAGGGCTTCGGTCCGACGCAAATCTCACGGATATTGACGGACGAAGGTGTCGATACGCCGAAAATACACGCTAAGAAAATGGGCAGAAAGGTTACGATAAGAGCGAACGAAATGCCCGAAGCGTGGGCAGACCAAACGGTTGGAGCAATACTCGGTTATTGGGAATATCTTGGGTGGACGGTAAATTTCAAGACGAAGAAGAAATCATTTAAGTCGAAAAAGGTTATCTTGTTACCTTCCGATGAATGGCAAGTATTCAAAGATACACAAGAACCGATCATCGACGAAGAAACGTTTTGGGCGGTACAGAAAATCCGAGAAGGGAAACGCCGCCTTGACAGTCTTGGCGAACCGAACGCATTGTCGGGAATGTTGTTTTGCGGAGATTGCGGACATAGACTATATTTACGCAGACAACGTGATCCGCACCAAAAAGATTATTTTGTGTGTTCGGTTTATCGAAAGAAGCGCAAGTATTTCTGCACGTCGCACTTCATAAGACTTGCGGACATTGAGAAAATTCTTTTAAGGGATTTACGTCAAGTAACGGCATTTGCAAGAGAACACGAAAGCGAGTTTTTAGACTTGGCAAAGAAACGTTCTTTAAGAGAAACCGAAAAACTACGAGCCGAAAACAAAGCGTCGCTCGACAAAGCCGTCAGACGTATTGCCGAAATAGACGGAATTATTCAGAAACTGTACGAAGATAATGTTTCGGGTAAAATAAGCGACGAGCGATTTGCAAAGATGACGGCAACGTATGAAACGGAACAAAACGGATTACAGCAAACCGCTCAAAGGTTGAAAGATGAAATATCTGCCGTTCGAGAAGAGAGCGAAAGTGTGGATCGATTTATGAAGTTGGTAAACAAGTATTCCGACATCACGGAACTGAACGCCGAAATCATAAGAACGTTTGTGGAGAAGATAATCGTTTATGAAGCCGAAAAAATTGACGGTGTAAAAACGCAGAGAGTGAAGATAGTCTATAACTGCGTTGGAACAGTAAGTGTTCCGAACGCCGACAACGAGCCTGTAAAAACAGACAAAACAAAAATTATAGAAGTGGCGTGACAATGAAAGCCTCGCCACTATCTAAAAAGAAAGAAAAATCCCTTAGCCTATTGATTGTGCGTTCAGCGGTTGCAGCGGACTAACAAGCGTAACGATACCGGATGGCGTAACGTCAATCAAGGATTATGCGTTTGCTTATTGCAGCGGAATTACAAATATAACGATACCGGACGGCGTAAAATCTATCGGCTACAGGGCGTTTTATAATTGCAGCGGGCTTACAAAAATATATTATAAAGGCAGTGAAAGCGAATGGGGTACGATAAGCATTGATTTTTATAATGAAAAATTAAAAAATACAACGCGATATTATTATAGCGCAGAAAAACCGACTGCAAGCGGCAATTATTGGCACTATAAGGAGAACGGCGAAATCGAAGAATGGTAAAATAAAATTATAAAATTTCGGGGAATGAAACTTTAACGAATAAAGGGGCGGTTCGGTTTTGTAACCGCCCCTTGATTTTTCTGAAATTCCATCCGGAATATTCAGACAATCAAAAATGGGCTGTGCCCCTTGATTTTCAGAAATTTTTCCCAAAATATTCAGACAATCAAAAATGTGCTGCGCATTATTATGCTGCGCCCCTCATCACCGCCGCTACGCGGCAGAGCTTCCCCCCGAGGGGAAGCCTCTGAAAGAGGCTGACAATTTTTGCTGAATTTTGCGTTGAGCAAAATGAAGCAGGGGAAAGCCTGACGCAAGGAAGGCTTCACATTTTTGCCGAAGAAAATTTTGCAACGAAAAATTTTCAGCAGGCAAGGGGAAGGCACGAAGCGGCTGACAATTTTTTCACGCTTTTCTCTTCAAAGAGATAAAGCGAAAAAGGGGAAGCTTTGACAAGGGGAAGGCTTTATTTTTCCCGAAATACTTAAATTCCCGCAAATTCCCGTAAAACGGCGCGAAAACAGTTGACAAACGCCGTTTTTTTTGCTAAAATCTTCTCTGTGAGTGTGCGCAAAAGGCATTTCTATGCCCTTTACGCCGATTTTTGCGGTTTGTTTTCATGTTTTTTTATGCGGAATCCGGAAAAAACCGCTTCTTCATCTTCGCTTTCTTTAATTGCGTAAGGGCAATTTTTCGAAAGATATTCTATAATTTTACAAGGAGGTTAAACTTATGCCTACTATCAATCAGCTCATCAAAAAGGGCAGAGAGAAAATCACTTTCAAATCGAAGAGTCCTATTCTCGATAACTGCCCCCAGAAACGCGGCGTATGTTTGTCCGTAACCACGACTTCCCCCAAGAAGCCTAACTCCGCTTTGAGAAAGATCGCACGTGTGCGTCTTACCAACAAGCAGGAAGGTACGGTTTACATTCCCGGCGAAGGGCACAACCTGCAGGAGCACAGCTCCGTTCTGATCAGAGGCGGCCGTGTGAAGGATCTTCCCGGTGTGCGTTACCACATTATTCGCGGTGCGCTCGATACCGCCGGCGTTGCCAAACGCGGACAGGCCCGCTCGAAGTACGGCGCAAAACGCGCTAAGAAGTAATTCGTTCTTTTAAACAAAGTTTTAAACTCGCGAAGTAAAACAAAGAGTAAAGCTACTTGTAATTCGGAATACGCTTTTGAAAGACTGCCCGAAATAAAGTAGACAGTACGCGGAAATCCGCGTGAAAAACATTGTCCCCGAAGGTTCGGGCGCACCGTGTGTTATTATAATGTATACGGCGCGCGGAACGGGAGCGCGGAAACGCTGTAAATACGGCAGACGTAAACACGGCGGAAACGCGCGGGAGGCAATAATAACGCGGCGGAAAATACGCGGAAGGTTCGCCCTCGTTCGGGCTTCGGCGCTTTTGCGGCGGAGAAAGAACGCAGCGTGCGATAGTTGTACTAAGGGTAGTACCCTTACACTTAATATTATTAAAGGAGGATTTATATCATGCCCAGAAGAGGTAATGTTCCCAAGAGAGACGTTTTGCCCGATCCTATGTACGGAAGCAAAGTCGTTACGAAACTCATCAATCAGATTATGCTCGACGGTAAAAAAGGCACGGCGCAGACGATCGTTTACGACGCCTTTAAAATCGCGGGGGAGAAACTCAATCAGGACCCGATGGACGTATTCAAGCAGGCGATGGAAAACATCATGCCCGTTGTGGAGGTTAAGGCTCGCCGTGTAGGCGGCGCCAACTATCAGGTGCCCGTTGAAATCCGCCCGGAACGCCGTCAGACGCTTGCGATCCGCTGGCTGGTTATCAACACCAGAAAGAGAAGCGAAAGAGAGATGGCAAACAAACTTGCGGCGGAGCTGATGGACGCGTACAACAACGCGGGCGGCACCGTCAAGAAGAAGGAAGATACTCACAGAATGGCGGAAGCAAACAAGGCGTTCGCGCATTTCAGATTCTGAGAGGAGTAGATTATGCCCAGAGAATACGATTTACAACACACCAGAAACTTCGGTATTATGGCGCACATCGACGCCGGAAAGACGACGACCACCGAGCGTATCCTGTTCTATACGGGTAAAACACACAAAATCGGCGAAGTGCACGAAGGCGCCGCCACGATGGACTGGATGGTGCAGGAGCAGGAGCGCGGCATTACGATTACTTCCGCCGCTACCACCTGTATCTGGAAAGGACACCGTTTCAACATCATCGATACCCCGGGCCACGTGGACTTCACGGTGGAAGTGGAGCGTTCGCTCCGCGTTCTCGACGGCGCGGTGGCTACGTTCTGCGCGAAGGGCGGCGTTGAGCCGCAGTCCGAAACCGTATGGCGTCAGGCGGATACCTACAAGGTTCCCCGCATCGCGTACGTGAACAAGATGGACATCAACGGCGCGGATTTCTTCCGTGTGGAAAGAATGATTAAAGAGCGCCTCGGCGCCAACCCCGTTCCCATCGAACTGCCCATCGGTAAAGAAGCGGATTTCCGCGGTATTATCGACCTTATCCGTATGGAAGCGGAAATTTACTACGACGACCTCGGAAAGGATTTCAGAAAGGAGCCGATTCCCGCGGACATGCAGGCGCTTGCCGACGAATACCGCGCGAAGCTTCTGGAAGAAGCGGCTTCCGGCAGCGACGAGCTGATGGAAAAATATTTCGAGGACGGCGATCTTTCGGAAGAGGACATCATCAAAGGTCTGCGTCTGCGCTGCCTGAAAATGGAATCCATCCCGATGCTCTGCGGTTCTTCGTACAAGAACAAGGGCGTGCAGTTCCTGCTTGACGCGGTGATTCATTTCCTGCCCAGCCCGCTCGACGTGGATCACGTGAAGGGCACGAACCCCGATACGGGCGAAGAGGAAGAGAGAAAGACTTCCGACGACGAACCGTTTGCGGGACTTGCGTTCAAGATCGCTACCGATCCTTTCGTGGGTTCGCTGGCGTACTTCCGCGCTTATTCGGGCGTTCTGGAAGCGGGTTCTTACGTGTACAACTCCACGAAGGAGAAGAAGGAACGCGTAGGCCGTCTTGTTCAGATGCACGCAAACGAAAGAAAAGATATTTCCGAGATTTATTCGGGCGATATCTGCGCGATCGTCGGCTTGAAATACACCACGACGGGCGATACGCTGTGCGACGAAAAGCACCCGATTATTCTTGAAAAAATGGTATTCCCCGAACCGGTTATCCAGCTGTCGCTGGAACCCAAGACGAAAGCCGGTCAGGAAAAGATGACGATGGCGCTTATCAAGCTTGCCGAAGAAGATCCTACGTTCAAGACGTACACCGATCAGGAAACGGGGCAGACGATTATCGCCGGTATGGGCGAATTGCACCTCGACATCATCGTAGACCGTCTGCTTCGCGAATTCAAAGTGGAAGCGAACGTTGGCGCGCCGCAGGTTGCTTATCGCGAAACGTTCAGAAACGCGGTGGACGCGGAAGGTATGTACAAGCGTCAGTCCGGCGGTAAAGGTCAGTACGGTCATTGTAAGATTCACCTGATTCCTCAGGAACCCGGCGCGGGTTATGCGTTTGAGGACGCTACCGTGGGCGGTTCGATTCCCAAGGAATATATCCCCGCCATCGACAAGGGTATTCAGGAAGCGGCGAAGAACGGCTTCCTTGCCGGTTACGAAATGGTGGACTTCAAGGTTATCGTGTACGACGGTTCGTATCACGAAGTGGACTCTTCCGAAATGGCGTTCAAAATTGCCGGTTCCATGGCGTTCAAGAACGGCGTTGAAAAGGCGCATCCCGTGCTTCTCGAACCGATTATGAAAGTGCAGATCATCACTCCCGAAGATTATTTCGGCGATCTGATGGGCAACATCAGCGGCCGTCGCGGCACCATCCTCGGCACCGACGACAGAAACGGCGCGAAGATCATCGACGCGGAAGTTCCCCTTTCCGAAATGTTCGGTTACGCCACCGAGCTGCGTTCCAGAACGCAGGGGCGCGGACAGTTCACGATGCAGTTCGATCATTACAGCGAAGTGCCTCAGAACATCGCGAAAGACATCATCGAAAAACGCGGCAAGAAAGACTGATTTCCGCCCGATTGCCGGAGTTTTTTGAAACGTCTGAAATAAGATGAATTTTTCCCGATTCGGCGGAAAAGGTATAAAAAACCGCCGATCGGGTGAAAATCAAGAGGAATTTTAAAAAATTTTTCGAAAACGCCTTTAAAATATTTGATAATTTCAAAATTTTAAGGTATAATGAATACAATCCGCGAAGCAGTGCGGCTGTATCGCGTATCGGAAAAAAGCGTTTTTTTCGTTTCGCAAAACACGTTTTTTACAATGATCGGCGGTTTTTCCGGCGGCGTAAAGGGCGCAGATAAAAACGAAAACGGGCTTCCTGCCCGGCGAAAACAGGAAAAAGCAATATAAAAATTTATAAATAAAATCGGAGGATTTTAATTATGGCTAAGGCTAAATTCGACAGAAGCAAACCCCACGTTAACATCGGTACCATCGGCCACGTTGACCACGGCAAGACCACTCTGACGGCTGCTATCACGATGGTGATGGCTGCTCGCGGCGGTGCGGAAAAGATGAGATACGACGAAATCGATAAGGCACCCGAAGAAAGAGCGCGTGGTATCACAATCAACACCGCGCACGTTGAATATCAGACGGACAAGCGCCACTATGCGCACGTTGACTGCCCGGGACACGCCGACTACGTTAAAAACATGATTACCGGCGCTGCTCAGATGGACGGCGCTATCCTGGTTGTTGCGGCGACCGACGGTCCTATGCCCCAGACCCGCGAGCACATTCTGCTTGCCCGTCAGGTAGGCGTTCCTTATATCGTAGTGTTCATGAACAAGACCGACCTTGTTGATGACGCGGAACTTCTTGACCTCGTTGAAATGGACGTAAGAGACCTTCTTTCTTCCTACGGCTTCCCCGGCGACGACGTTCCCGTTATCCGCGGTTCCGCTCTGAAGGCTTTGGAGAAAGCTTCTTCCGACGCTTCTCCCGCCGAAATCCTTGCGGCTCCCGAATGCCAGTGCATCATCGAACTTATGAATGCGGTTGACGAGTATATTCCTACTCCTCCCCGCGACGACGCGAAACCCTTCCTTCTTCCCGTGGAAGACGTATTCACGATTTCCGGTCGCGGTACCGTTGCTACCGGTCGTGTAGAAAGAGGTATTGCGAAGGTTGGCGATCCTGCCGAAATCGTAGGCTTGATCGATAAGCCCGTTCCTACCGTTATTACCGGTCTGGAAATGTTCCACAAGCAGCTGGACGAAGCTATGGCAGGCGATAACGTAGGCGCTCTGCTCCGCGGTATCAACAGAACCGACATCGAAAAGGGTCAGGTTGTTGCGAAGCCCGGCACCGTGAAAACCGGTACGGAATTCGAAGCGCAGGTTTACGTTCTTACGAAAGACGAAGGCGGCCGTCATACCGCATTCTTCAACCATTACAGACCGCAGTTCTTCATCAGAACGACGGACGTTACGGGTGCTATCGAGCTTCCCGAAGGCGTTGAAATGGTTATGCCCGGCGATAACATCAACATGAAAGTTGTTCTTATTAAGCCGGTTGCTATGGAAGAAGGTCTTCGTTTCGCTATTCGTGAAGGCGGCAGAACGGTTGGTTCCGGCGTTATCGCGAAGATCCTTAAGTAAGTTTCGGCGATTGATTTTCGGTAAGGTTTTGCGGAGTGAATCCGTGAAATCGTCGAAAATAAGCGAAAAAAATGCGAATTTGCACCTCCGACGAGCAATCGGGGGTGCTTTTCGTGATTAAAATTGCCGCTGCGGCGTACGCGGAAAAGGCGGAACGCACGAGGCGGCGTGAAGCCTTGGCATAAGACGGAGAAGAAAGTATGTCGGATTTTTTTAAGAAAGTTACGAAATCGGGGCTGCCCGTGGCGTTGACGGGAAAGGACGAGGGAGCGTTTTTTGCGGGATTTGTGGAAAACGCCGACGAGGAATTTTTGTTTATGCAGGCAGTTTCGCCATCGGGGCATTTCGACGGCTGGGCGTGCGTGCGTATCGAAGAGATCGCCCGCGCGGACGTGGCAACGGAATATCTCGTTATGCTGGCGCGGGTGTTCGAATACTACGGCGAAGAATTCCGCGAACCGAAGATTTCCGCGCGCGACGTGCTTTCGTCGTTTATCGATCAGGCGATAAAAAACAAGTGGCTGTGCACCGCGGAGGTGGGCTTTGAAACGTTGGATAAGCTGACGGGCTACTTTGTGGAAAAAGATTTCGACACGGTACAGATGAGTCTGGTGAACGCGAACGGCAAGCGCGACGGCTTTACTTCGTTCGATTTCGAAGAGATTGTATTTATCACGGCGCAGGGCGAGCGGGAAAAATATCTGGAAACGGTGATGGAAATGCTTGCGTCCGGCACGGAATCGGTGTACGACGGCTTGCGCGGCGGCGCGGCGGGCAGAGAAAAACCGTCGAAAAAGAAAAACGGACAGGACGGCGTGCGGCAGGACGATAAACCGGACGAAAACGGGCGAGTGATTACTTTTCCGAAAAAAGATAAATAAAACCGGAAATCGGAGCCGACGGTAGGCGGTGCGAACCGAAGCGGTAATTAACGCGAAAGAAAAGCGGCAACAGAAACAATTGCGCAAAAAGGGAGTGCAAGATTTGCACTCCCTTTTTGCGTTATCCGAAAACTCTGAACGTAAAAAACGCTTGCAAAGCGGCGGAAATTATAGTATAATTGCAATATAAAACGGTGTTAAACCGAAAAAAAAGAAGGGATTTGTGGCATGAATACTCAAAAAAATAAAGCGAAAATCATTAAGGAACTTCTTCATAGCACGGATAAAGAGCTGACCGACGAAGAATTGATGAGCGAAATTTTAAGTACCAACGTTTCGGAAAATTCCGAAAAAAACGAACGCGAAGAAAAAATAACGTTCGGGCAGAAAGCGGCGGACGCCGTGGCGAGGTTTGCGGGCAGTTGGGCGTTTATTTTCAGTTTTATCGCGGTGATGGTGATCTGGATGGTGATGAATGTTCTTCTTGCGGCAAAGGCATTCGACGCATATCCGTTTATTCTTTTGAATCTGGTTCTGTCTTGTATCGCCGCGGTACAGGCGCCCTTGATTATGATGAGCCAGAACCGTCAGGAGGTGAAGGACAGAAAGCGCGCCGAAAACGATTATCGCGTAAATTTAAAAAGCGAATTTGTAATAGACGCACTGTATAAAAAATTGGAAAGCGTATCGGAAATGCAGAAAAAAATTTTTAAAAAGTTGGAGGTGCTTTCCGGCGGAGAAACAATAAACGCGGCGGACGAATCGCTTTCCTATAAAGAGAAAACCGAAATAAATGAAAACAAAGATAAATAAAACCGCCCGTAACGCTGCCGACGGAAACCGTAATCTTTGACTTCCGATTATCCGCATTTGCGGTGATTATCTTTTTCGGTTCTGGAAAGGGCAGCGATACTTTTACAGGCGCCCGCAAATTTTTTTATGCGAAGTTTAACACTGAAAAAATTTGAACAAAAACGCCGTAAATGATTTGATTTTTCCTTTTTATTATGATACAATAGTTTTGTAACGCAAGTTACATATTATCATTTTCGGAGGGCTGTTATGGCTAAAAAAAGAAAAAAATCTACTTTGGGGCTGGTTTTTTCCGCCGGCGCGGTGCTTTTCGCGATTGCTGCGGTGTGCATGATGTTTTTGAATGCGGTTGAGCTTGTTTCAGGCGAAAACGTGTTGGCTCAGTATACGGGCGTGCAGGTGGCATTCGGATATTCGGAAACGTATCCGCTTATCGGCGAAGTGAAGTTTCTTAACTTCTCGATCATGAATCTGCTGCCTTATATTCTTGCGCTTGCGGGCGCTGTGGTTGCGTTGCTTGCCGCGCTTAGCAAGAAATCGTTCCTGCTGAACATCATCGCCGTGGCGTGCTTCGTGGCGGCGGCTGTGTTCTTCTTCACCGCGGCTTCGTACGTTTCCGTGGCGGGTTCCGAAGGTTCCGGCACCTTGAACGTTCTGGTGAAAAACATCGTAGACGCATTGAAAAACGGCGACAATCTGAAAATCGCGATCGGTTCGATTCTCGGCGGCGCGTTCTCGGTTGGTGCGGCGGCTTGCTCGGCACTGAAAATTTTCGTAAAATAAGTTTTTCATAACCCGAGAAAATCCCGACTTTGCTGATTGGCAAGGTCGGGATTTTTTTTACTGTTTGTTTGTATCGTTCGGCGCGGCGGGGGCAGCGGTTTCTTCGTTTGCGTTTGTTTCACCGAAAGGTTGCGCCGTTGGTTGCGGTTGCGTTGCGGCAGGCATTTGCGCATACGGCGCGTAACCGACGGGCGCAGATGTTTGCGCCGGATAGTAAGCCTGCCTGTTTTGCGCGCCTTGCGGATAGCTTTGCGGCAACGATTGCCCGCTTGGTATTTGCTGTCCGTTCATCGGCGTTTGCGGCGGGTACGGCATCTGCGATTGCAGAGGAGGTTGCGGCTGTTGCGAAGCGTATCCGGCAGGGGTGTTCATATCGAAAGGAGAATGTTGCAACGCGGCTTCCACGGCTTGCCGATCTTCATAGTCCGCTGTTAAAAGCGCGGTTTTTAATTTTTTCTTTTGCTGATTTGTATAAATACTAATGCCGTAGGCGATCAGGGCAAGAAAAATCGAAAAATATCCGACGGCGGAAATACCTGAAACGTGAGATATAAAAGAAAAATTTAAACCAAACCAACGTATAAAAATCATGTCCACAACGATCAGTATCGCTAAACTCGCCACATTAAATTGCTCGTAGGTATTCTTCTTTTTCTTTTTATCCGTACCCGCTTTAATATCGTTGAAAAATAACAGCGTTGCGTTGCCGATTTCGTTGGAAACAAGTCTTTTGCTATATTTTACTGCGTTAATTGCGGAGCGGCAGAGAAGCCCTACGCCAAACATTACGGGTATGAGAAAATAAATCATAGGCAGGATTTCCAATCCGGCATAGCCGCTTCTGAAAGCGGAAATCATCAGTTTGAGTTCTTCCACGATCGAAAACGAAAAGATAATTGTTTCCGGATCGTTGCCTTGCAAAAGTTCGGCACGCAGCGCCGCCCGAGCTTTATCGTAGAAGATCTTCTGCACGGCATTTTCGGATTCGGCATTTAAAATATCCGGGCTGTATCCAATACTTGCCGTGAAACACGGCAGCACAAACAGAAAAAGAACGCAGAAAAATGTGACGGCGTTCAGGACGAGTTCCGCAATCGTGAGCTTTTTCATTTCGCCGTAGTATTTCTTTAAGTCAAGCATTTTCAGTTCCTCCTTTATTATAGCAAAATATCGCTAACTGTAATTATTATATCATTACTAAATGTGGTTGTCAACCACTTTTCGTGATATTTCTTTGATTTTAAATATTTGTATTTGAGATTTTTTTGCGCAAATATATTATAGAAGAAAAAGCATTTGCCGAAAATGCCTTGCAAGGTGATTTCGGACGAAGGCAAAGGCGGAACAAAATGAGTTTTTCCGAAAATCTGAAAAAATTGCGCAAATCTTACGAAATATCGCAGAAGGCGTTTGCGCGCGAATTGAACGTTTCTCAATCGACGGTGGCTTCGTGGGAAACGGGCGCGCGCGAGCCGTCGATCGAAACGCTTTTAAGCTTATCGGCGTTTTTCAACGTTTCTGTTGATTATCTTTTAAGCGGCAGGCTTCGCGAGAACGTCTCGGACAATGAAAAAAACGCGTATGGCGCGAAAAAGAAAAACGCCGCAGGCGGGGCGAAACGGGTGCTGGAAATATATAAAAAGCTTTCCGAAACGGATAAAAACCGTCTGGAAAGCTTTGCCGAACAACTTGAAAAACTTGAAGCGGCGGAAAAATTATAAGCCGGGCGCATGCTTTTGCGCGTCGTTCGAAAGCGTTTGCTGCATTTTTGTTTGTTTGTGTATGCGGCGCAGCAGAAACGCGCACGATACGGCGGCGGCGACGACTTCGGAAATCGGGAACGCCCG
>ERZ779729.1420-NODE-1420-length-17106-cov-2.583250_pt1 | contig 17106 bp, 10 predicted proteins | sample MGYA00511072_ERZ779729 | MGnify/ENA primary metagenome ERZ779729 (study PRJEB29588, sample SAMEA2156675) | human gut metagenome | biome: human gut; feature: human-associated habitat; material: faeces | place: Denmark | collected 2008/2010 ...
CGGCACCTCACGCATTTTTGGGCGGCGCATCACGCCGCTCGAAAGCAGGGAGAAGACCAGACAAAATGTTGACTGGCCCGCCATTACGTCCCTTCGTGAGCACAGCAGCCGCATCATCCGCTACACGGCTGCGATCATCGGAGCCGACGCCGGCAAAAGCGGCTCCCGCAGCGACGCAGAAAGGATAAACGATGTGCTGCGCGCCGCCTATAAAGATCTCAAGCGTATCCACATCCTCGAAGAGGACGATTCGCCGACGAGCCGCGGCCTCTGCATAGACCTTGCAAAGAATGTGGAATTCTCCATCAACGGGTTTGCCTGGCGCTTCGAAGGCATCAACAAGCTTTTCGATACGATCGTCGGCGCGCCGGAAACGGCCGTCTGCCCGACCCACGTCAACATCGCCGGCGCGAAGCGGACCGAAATCCCGAGGCCGCCCAAAGCGGAGGACGCGCCCGATTCGGTCGCCCGCAGAAATACCTTCCGCCGGTTTATGGCCGAATCCGCCGAATTCCGCGCGCTCGTCGACACGGGCTGCTGGAACACGAGCGGCACTTTCGCCTATGAGCAGGCCAACTATTTCGCCGCGGCCGAACACACGGCGCAGCTCGACAAGACGGACCGCCGTAGCCACGAGGCGAGCTTCGAGGACGGACGCATCAATATTCTCGCGAGCTCAACAACCATGGAAATGGGGATCGACCTCGGCGACATCGGCGCCGTGGTACTGAACGGCGTGCCGCCCCACCCGGCCAACTATCTCCAGCGCATCGGACGCGCCGGCCGCCGCAATGAAACGCGCATCAATGCGCTGACCTTCTGCCGCACGGGCGCGCGCGACCGCGACGTCTTCAGGAACCCCGACTGGGCGCTCAAGGAAAAGCAGCCGGAACTCTCGGTATCGCTTTCTTCGCGCCTCATCGCCGAACGGCACGTCACGGCCGAGATTCTCGGCCTGTATCTGCACGGCAGGGCGCTCAACGGCGAAAAGCTGACGATGGGCGACTGGATCGCAAATCTCCATGCCGACTTCGGCGAATGGATACGAAAAGAAGAGGCATCGCCCGATCCGGAACTCTGCCGGAGGCTCTCGAAGGTCGTCCGCTACAGCGCGCTTGATGGCCGCACCGTCGCAGCGCACTGCCGCGCAGCCTATGAGGCAATCGACCGGGTTGTCCGGCAAGACAGGCTGGAAATCGAGCGCTACGATCGCAGAATCGCTGCGGAAGCGAACGATACCGTTAAAAGAGCGCTCACGAGGCGGCGCAACTTCATGGCGTCCGTGGATGCTCTCAAGCGTCTCACGGAATGCCTGGCGCTCCCTAGCAGCATCCGCGTCGTCAATACCGTCCAGCTCGAACGTCCGTTCGAAAAGGAAAGCAAGCGGGAGAAGGACGGCGCACTCGACCGCAGCGCCGGCGTGACGACCCGCGAAGGCCGCTACGGGATTTTCGAGTACGCGCCGGGCGCCTCCACCATCATCGACGGCACGAACTATACGACGACCGGCATTCGCGTTACATGGACGGGCGCCGAGAAGAACGCCTCCCTTACGCAGGCAGTGCCGACTAAGAAGGTGAAGCGCTGCCCCGCCTGCGGCGAGCGGTTCCTCGCGGAGTCGGCAGATAATCAGCCGATCTGTCCGACCTGCGGCTCGGCGAACGTTCACGACGACGGCGAAGCGCTCCTCCCGGAAGGCTTCGTGGTTGCCGAGGCTGACGGCGCCACGAAGGACTCGCAGACGACCACGTACATCAAGGAGCCCCCGATGGTTCTCCTTGACGCGCCCTGGATGCCGGCTGATCTCGACGCACGGGTGCTGACGCGCGCCGCCTGCTGCGCCCGGATTCTCTCAATCAACGACGGCGCACGGCCGCGAATGGCCGGGCGCACCAAGGACATGCGCTTTGCCGTCTGTCTCGCCTGCGGCTTCTCGAAGCTCGTGCCGGAAAACCCGGAAGAGGATGAAAACTGGCGCCGCCACTATCCTGCCTCCTTTGCGTCGCCCCAGTGCGTGAGCGACCTCGGCCTCTGCATGGGCGCCGACAAAGGGTATTTGTTCCGGGACAGCGTGTCGCTTGCGAGCGAATGGCAGACCGACTGCCTGCAGGTTTCTCTGGAAATCCCGCCCGGCCTCTTCGTGCGCCCGGACGATGCCGATCGGAAGGAAGCGGCACGTCGGCGCCGGGAAAGCGCAGGAATCGGCATCGGCGTCGCGCTGCGGCGCGCCGTAGCAGAGTATTACGGCATCAGTGAGGACGAGCTCCTTTTCACGCATGCCGTCCGAACGATCGGCGGCCGGAGCAGGCTCGTGATTTCGGTTTACGACGGCGCGATGGCCGGCTATTCGAGCGGGGCTGCCAAGGCCGTCGATGCGCTCCTCAGGCGGGCGCTGCAAATTCTGCGGTGTCCGGCCAACCGCTGCAGCACGGCCTGCGCCGCTTGCGTGCTTCGGTTTGACTCGCAGAAAGCAGAGTCGACTCTCGACCGTCATGACGGCCTGGCGCTCCTCGAAAGCTGCGGCATTGAGCGGATCGCCGCGGGCATCGACCTCGGCGTCGCCCGCGAGAAAGGCCGCCTCATCACTGCGCCGCTCCCCGAATATCTCGAAGCCGCCTTCGAAGCGCGAGACGCTTCCTCGGTTTGCTTCTTTATCCGGGAAAGGCCCGACGAATTCCTCCGGCTGGCTGCAACGGACGTCTTTCAGCTTGCGCGATGCCTGAGCGAACGCCGAGCCGCAGCGGCAGGCAAGCCCGTCGTCACGCTCGCTGCGGTCGGCTTTGACTGGGCGTCCCTTTCCTCCGCTCAGAGAACGAGCCTCGCTTTTCTGGGCGAATACGGCGTGGCTTTCGCCCGCGTCGACCTCCGCTCGAAAGCCGACGAGGCCGTCTTCGAGAGACTCTTTGCCGTCACCGTGAGCTCGCACGGCAAGGCGGAGCCGCCCTGCGGCTTCTTCTATGCCGGCGCGCCGGAAACGACCGAAGAAGCTCGGCGCGGATGGACGCTTGAGAGTGAAGCGCTGTGCATTGCAGTCTCGCCCATCGAAAGTGCGCTGCCGGAACCGGCGCCTCAGCCCGCTCCGGCCGCAGAGCCCGAAAGGGCGCCGCTCACGAGCGGCGTCGCCCGGGAAGTGTCATTTCAGGGGTGCACAGTCGCCGAATTCGGCGACGCCTTCATTCTGAAGAGCATTCAGGCAATTGCGCCTGAAGCCGAGCGCATCGACGACGTCTTCAATGCGCCCGTCGAAAGCGTCGTCTACACCGACAACTATCTCGAGCGCGCCGGCGAGCCCGCGCTTCTCCTTTCGATCTTCCGCGCCGTCGCCGAAAGCGCGGATGCCGCCGATGCGTCGTTCGTCGTTCGAACAGGCGTCCCGAAAAACCGCAATGCCGGAAGCGGCTTCCAGCTGCCGAACCAGCTCTACAGGCCCTGGCCCGATGAAGAGGTGCGGCGAACGGTCTTCTCGGCGCTCGAGAAGCGCGCCGCCGCAGGGAGCCCGAGCGACGGCATTCCCGCCATGCGGCTCACCTTCGACGTTGCAGAAGGACAGCTCCCGGTTCACCACCGTCAGCTCCTGATTCGGTTCGCCAACGGAGAGGCTTTGGAGATTCTCCCCGATCAGGGCGTCGGCTGCGTGGAATTCGACAGGTTCAGGCTGCAGCTCCCAAACGCGAAGGATTGGGCGCTCTGGCTTTATCGGGCCTGCAGCCCTAAAAACGCCGGCAGCCTGCGGCTTTCGGACAGCAGAAAGCATCCGACGCATCTCTCGGTTTCGAAGCTTGAAGCGCCGTAAGACGCTCGACATTAAGCGCCTCAGTTCAGCCCCGCCAAAGGGGCTGAACCGCGCCCCGCCGGGAGGCCTGTTTCCGGCACTTATCAAGGAAGCCGCTCTACAGAGAAGCATCACGAAGTAGCGAGATGGATATTTTCGAAACGCTGGCCGATTGGCTTATAAAATTTTTCGTTTGGGGATCCTGCTTTCTGGTCCTCTACCTTGTCGCGGCCGTTTTGGAATGGATCTTTCGCGGGAAATCGAGCCTGATCGAGTTCTCCATGCTTTTCACGCATCCGGAACTGTTTCAGGAACCAAAGGAAGAACTTCTGCCGGCAGAACCGACAACGCCCATTCCGCCGCCCCCGGAAAACGAGGCGCTGCTCGACTATTTCGACAGAAAGAACCGCCGCGCCGCAAAAGCTTTCCCCGGGAAGATCGCCCGATTTCGGCGTGATGTGGCCGAGGGCCGCATTCCGAACCTGGAATCGCTGATGAAGACGCGCCGCTGCGAATTTGTGAATCCCGTTCCTTATTTCGTTAACGACTATGCCGAAGTCGACTGCATTCGGCTGGTCTCGACCGCCAACAACGCCATTGCCCAAGATCCGGATTTTCCCGTTGCGCCCTGGTTCGTCTTTGATGACGTGGAAAATGCCGTTCTAGAGATCTTTGATCCTGCAATCGTTGCCCAGTACGACCTGTATGCGCTTCTTCTGCAAGGCTGGTATGAAAAGACGCGGATGAAAACAATCGCGGCGGCACTGAGAAAGCGTTATTCAGCCGAAACGGATTAGCACATGTGATTGACCAATACAGATCAATATTTATTTTTTACAATGTTATTTGATATTCTACAATAAAAATGACATAAAAATTACTCGTAGTACGGTGTTTCTGTTGCATAAGAGATTTGGGAGGATTAGGCAGGAATGGCTGCAGCTCTAGCGACTGCTACTAAATATGAACTACAGCTCCGGAACAATTTCTATAGGAAATCAAGTCGGCGAATATATCTTCGAACCAGCCGCCCAGTAGACATTTTCAGAAACGCAACTGAGAAGTGACTTTTGTCATTTTGAAATGGCAAATGTCAACCCATGTTGTAAGTCAGTCAAATTTTATGTCACTCTTTATTGCGCATCTCATTTTTGCAAAATGAGACAGTTCTTATTGTCATGAAATGAGACAGTTTCTATTGTCCTGGTGCAACCGTCAGGGCTATGAGGATGTCAAACATTTGCTAGAAGAAATCGAAAAGCCCCGACTTTTTCCCGGACTTCTGCTCCTCTTCATATCGAAGCTGCGCTTCTCTTCGGCGCGCCTGATCTTCCTTGAAGCGCTTGTTCTTCTCCTCGCGCTTGGCTTTGCGCTCCCTTGCATTTTCCTCCGCTCGAAGCTGTCGCTCGCGCGCTTTCGCTTCCTTCTGAGCGAGCGCCGCCATGTTGGCCTCTTCCATCGCCTCGCGGGTCGCGAGAGCATCGCTGCTCGGCTTTGATTCGGTGCCGGGGAGCGCAGCCCCGGCCGGCAGACTCGGCGCCTTGGGCTCGGCAGCCTTGAGGCCGGACGGCATGGAAGGCTCGCGAACCTTCGCCGGCGCCGGTCCGCTCGGCATGGACGGCTCCTTGATTTGCTTCGGCGAGTAATCGCCGGGAAGCGGCGCGGGCTTCACTTCCTTCGGCCTGATTTTGACGGGCGGCTCTGCAGGCGCGTCCTTCACGGTCTTTGGAGCGATATCGAGCGGTTCCGGTTTAGGTTCCGCCTCACGAGCCGCCCGACGACGTTCGTATTCTTCGGTTTGAACCCGATGCTGTATCGTCCGCGCATCCGTCATGATGGTCTGGATTTCGCGCTGACGCTCGAAGGAAATCTTCCTCGCTTCCCCGATGCAGTGATTGACGAGAAACGAGTAGTAGCAGGCTGCCGTCTTGTTTTTGACGGCATTTTCGATTCTGGCAAGCTGCTTTTCGGCTTCCTCGAGCGCCTTTTCAGCCTGCGCGGGCGTTTCCAAAGCCCCTTTTCGCCGCCATTTCTCCACGAACGACCGATCCGAAAGAAACGCGTCGGCTTCCCGGCCGAGCGCTTCATAGTGATCCCGCTTCTCCGGATTGACGCCCGTGAAGACAGGGGAGCGCAAGCCGGACGCCTTGCTCTCCTCGTCAGCTGCATGTCCGGGCTGGATCACGAGAATGAGCATGCCAAGAACAGCGAGCATGCTTTTGGTGGACGGTATGCGCATGATCAGTTCCCCAGGTTGATCGTTTCCGGATGGCTCATCTGAAGTCGACAAAGCTTCGCGAAGAGGCCGTTTTGCGCGAGAAGCGCCTCTTTCGTCCCTTCTTCGACAATTTCGCCGTTCTGCATGGCAACAATGCGGTCAACGTTTTCGATGGTCGAGAAGCGGTGTGCAACCGTGACGCAGGTCTTGCCTCTCGTCAGCCGCTCGAGCGCTTCCTTCACAAGGGCCTCGTTTTTGCTGTCGAGCGCGCTTGTCGCTTCGTCGAGAATGAGGATCGGCGCATCCTTGAGAACGGCACGGGCAATGGATATGCGCTGCTTCTGTCCGCCGGAGAGAAGGCTGCCGCCCTCGCCCACCCGCGTATTAAGTCCCTCGGGGAGCGAAGCCACGAATTCGTCTAGCGCAGCGGCCTGGACCGCCCGCTCGATGTCTGCCTCAGAAGCATCCGGCAAACCGTAGGCGATGTTGGCTCTTATCGTGTCGTCAAAGAGGAAGATGTCCTGAGACACGACGGCAATCTGACGCCTCAGGCTTGCCAGGCGAATTTCACGCAGGGGGATGCCGTCGAGCCTGATTTCGCCGTGAGTCGGCTCCCAGAAGCGCGGAATCAGGTTGACGAGCGAACTCTTGCCCGATCCCGAAGGACCGACGAGCGCAACGTGCTCGCCCGGACGAATCGTCAGATTGATGCCGCGAAGGGCCGGCTCGTTCTGGCCGGGATACGTCAGAAAGACGTTTTCGAAAACGATTTCGCCCCGGGCTCTTTCAATTTCTACCGTTCCCTCATCGGCTTCGCGTTCAGCGTCGAGGACTTCGAAGAGGCTGTGCGCGGCCGTGGAAATGGCGGCAAAGGTGCCGTTCAAGCCTGTCAGATGCTGCAAAGCAGGCTTCAGAAGCAGAAGCGCAGCAAGGAACGTGATGAACTCCCCGATCGTAAGCATCCCTGCCTGCGCCTGATAAAGGGCAACAGCCACGACGAAGGCAATGCCGAGCATCGTGATCATCTGCGTGATGGGGGTGGCGAGGCTTTCCGTCTTGATGCGGTCGAGCGCCGTGCGGCGGATCGTGCGGTTCACCTTTTCAAAGCGCTCCTCTTCAAAGGCATAGCTTCCTGACACTTTGACGACGCGCTGCGCCTCATAGGCTTCCTGAACGCGCGAAAGCATGAGGCCCACGGTCTCCTGGCTGCGCTTCACGATCACGCGGATGCGCTTCGCGATGAGCTTGAGCGTCAGGACAATGAGCGGACCGACGACGAATGCGACGAGCGTGAGCTTCCAGTTCTGCCAGAAGAGAAGGCAAAGGAGCGCGATGATCTGCAATGAGTCGCGGATGAGCACGATGAGGGAGCTCGTGGCGCCGGAGAGCGCGACATTCGCTTCGTTCACGAATTTCGAGCAGATGACGCCCGTCGGATTCGCCTGATACCGTTCGGCGGGCCAGGCCATGATGCGGTCGTAGAGCTCGGTGCGGAGCGTGATCAGAACAGTCTGGCTCACCTTCGCCATCACCCAGGACGACGCGACCGTGCAGAAGGCGAAGAGAAGCGTCACGCCGATCAGCGCCGCCGGGGCGCCCGCTATGACCCAGGGCTCCTGCTGGTAGAAGCCGAGGTCGGTGAGCTTCCCGAGGAGCGTCGCCGTGAGCGACGACATGCTCGCCTCGCCGGCCATGAAGACCGCTCCGAGCGCAATCCGCCACTTGTGCGGCAGAAGATAGCGGTAGACCCGAAGGAGGTCCGGATCGAAGTGCTTCAGAAATCGATTCATGCCCTTCTCCTCAGATCTGCTGCAGCTTGCAAAGGTGCGCGTAGTCGCCGCCCTTAGCAAGGAGGCTTTCGTGCGTGCCGATTTCGCGGATGACGCCTTCGCTCATGACGACGATTCGCGATGCGTTCCGTATCGTCGAGAGTCGATGCGCCACGATGAACGTTGTGCGCCCTTCCATCAGCTTTTCAATCGCCGTTTTGACGGCCGCTTCCGATTCGCTGTCGAGCGCGCTCGTCGCTTCGTCGAGAATCAGAATCGGCGTGTTCCTTAGAATCGCCCGCGCAATCGAGATGCGCTGCTTCTGGCCGCCCGACAAGCGGCTCCCGGCTTCGCCGACGGGCGTATCAAGCCCCAGGGGAAGCGAAGCAACAAAATCCGTGAGCGCTGCAGCTTCAACGGCTTGAAGGATGTCTTCCTCCGGCGCATCCGGCATCGCATAGGCGATGTTCTCCCGGATGGTGCCGTCAAAAAGCACGACATCCTGAGATACAATCGCAATTTGGCTGCGCAGCGACGCAAGGGTGACATCCTGCGTGTTAACGCCGTCGATCAGAATGCGGCCCGAGGTCGGATTCCAGAAGCGCGGAATCATGTTGACGACGGACGACTTTCCGGAGCCCGAAAGACCGACGAGCGCAATGCGCTCGCCGGGATGCACGTCCAGGCAAAAATCCGAAACGGCATCGCGGTCCGTGCCCGGGTATCGAAGAGAGACGTGATCAAACTCGACCGCGCCCTTCACGTTTCGGAGCTCGATCGTGCCGCGGTCATCTTCGATCGGCTCATCGAGCGTCTGGAAAATGCTTTCGGCGGCGACCGACATGCCGACGATCGAAGTATTGATGCCCGCGAGACGCTTCAAAGGCTGAAGCACAAGCAGCATCGCAGCGAGGAACGTCACGAATTCGCCGAGCGTAAGCATCCCCTGCTGCGTCTGCCAGAGCGCGATGGCAAGAACGCCGGCAACGCCGACCATGCCGATCAGCTGCGTAGCGGGCGTCCCGATCGAGGAAATCTTGTTGATGCGAAGCGCCAGGTCAGCGATCTCGTCATTGATTTTTCGGAACCGATCCCGCTCCGCCGCATAGGCGCCGGAGATTTTGATAAGCCGCTCGGCTTCATAGGTTTCCTTGACGCGGGCCAGAAGCGTCGCCACATTCTGCTGGCTGCTGAACATCACCGATTTCATCTTTCGTGAAATCCATTTGAGCAGCCAAGCGATGAGAGGCGCGAGGCAAAGCGTCGCAAGAGCAAGAAGCCAGTTGTGATAGACGAGGATCACCGTGAGCGCAACCGTCTGTACGGAGTCGCGCACCAGAACAATGGCGGACTTGGCGGCACTCGAGAGGGCGAAGTTCGCCTCGTTGATGAACTTCGAGGCAACCAACCCGGAGGGATTGTTCTGATAGGCAACGGCAGGCCAGCGCAGCATGCGGGCAAAAAGCGCCCTGCGAAGCGTCTGCATCACGGACTGGCTGATTCTCGCAAGCAGATAGTTGCTCGCAAGCATGCTGCCGCCGTTCAAAGCAGCGATGAAGATGAGGCCTACAGGCGCCGCAATGATGATCCAGGACTCTTGCTTGTAAAAGCCGATGTCGGTGAGCTTGCCCAATAGAAGCGCAATAAGCGACGACGCAGCGCCCGCACCGAGCATCGCTACGAGCGCGAGAAGCACGGACCATTTGTATTGCGGCAGATAACCGGCAAGTCGGCGAAGCCCCGGCGAAAAGGCCGTCCGGAGCCTCTCAGAAATAAAAGCTGCAAATTTCATCAAGTTCAATGACGTGCTTTGGAATCCAGATACAGTCGAAAAAGCGGCTCCGCATTCAAGAGCAGCGCGGCATAGAAGGCATGCCTGCGGCAGCCGAACCGGAAGCCTTCCGAAAGAAGTCCGCGCCACTCCTCAGCCCAGTGCCGGAGAAAGCCGCGGCGATCCTTTTCACCGATGCGCAGATAGTTCCATTTGTATGACGCGTATTCCATGTCGAGGAACACTGCTTTTGCCGTCTCCAAATCATGAGCGCGCGCGTACGAAAGGCACGCCGCGTATTCGTTTGACGGCGCATAGACCTTTCCCGTCGACTTGACGGAATTGTTTGCGTGACTCCGGTAGTGATAGAGCGGCCGCTCTTCGGCATAGCAGCGTTCTGCGGCAAGATTCGTCTTGAAGGCAAACGAGATGTCCTGAAAGGACGCGCCCGGGGTCGTAAGAAACCGAATTCCGGACGCATCCAGCCAGGCCTTTCGGTAAAGAGCGGACCAAACCGAGGGCGGCTGCAGAAAAGCGGATCGGTCGTGCGGATCCCTCGGACGATAGAGCCTTCCCTTTGGCAGGCCGAAGCATTCGTTGGGCTTGTCGACCCCGCCGCAGAAGTCGAAGAACGTGCAGCGGGACATGTCGAGATGCTTTTCCGAAGCGTTTCGCATGAGTACTTCGTACATGTCCGGCTCAATGAAGTCGTCCGGCTCAAAGATGCAGACATATTCGCCCGATGCCCGGTCAAGACCGATGTTCACCGAGTCGCCGTAGCCGGTGTTCTGCTTCGAAATCACGCGAATGCGCGCATCCTTCGCCGCAAAATCGGCAAGAATCTGCGGCGTGGCATCGGTCGAGCCGTCGTCGATGCAGAGAATCTCGAGATTCCCGTAGGTCTGCCGGACGAGGCTTGCGAGCGCTTCATTCAGGAAAGGCGCCACATTGAAGCACGGCATGATGACGGAGAGCTTCATCGTGCCGGCCCTCATTCGCCGTCGGCGGGTTTCGCGAACCCTTCTGCTGCGGCCAGATCGAACGCGGCTTCGATCACCTTGTCCATGTCGTAATAGCGGTATGCGCCGAGGCGGCCGCCGAAGAGAACGTTGCGTGACGAGGGATGCGTTTTCGCGAGTTCGGCATAAGCCGCAAAGAGCTTCGCGTTCTTTTCGTCGTTCACCGGGTAATAGGGCTCCTTTGACGGATTCCATTCTTCCGGATATTCGCGGCTCACCACGGTGACGTCGCGGCGGCCCTGCGTGCCGAAGACGAAGTGCTTGTGCTCGATGATCCGGGTGTAGGGAACCTCTCGCTCGGTGTAATTGACGACCGCGACGCCCTGAAAGTTTTCGACGGGCAGCACTTCCGTTTCAAAGCGGACCGTGCGGTATTCGAGCCGACCGAAGCAATTGTCGAAGAAAGCGTCGATCGGACCGGTGAAGATCACTTTCCGGGCCATGCGCGAAAGTTCCTCGCGCGATTCAAGAAAGTCGACGCCGAGCCGCACTTCGATGCCGTCGAGAAGCTTTTCGACAAGGCGCGTGTATCCCTCAACCGGAATGCCCTGGTAGCGAGCATTGAAGTAGTTGTTGTCGAAGGTGAGCCGCACCGGGAGCCGCTTGATGATCGAGGCCGGCAGATCTCGGCAGTCGCGTCCCCACTGCTTTTCCGTGTAGCCCTTGATGAGCGTCTGATAAATATCGGTGCCAACGAGGCTGATCGCCTGCTCCTCGAGATTCTTCGGTTCGCGGATGCCCGCGGCCGCGCGCTGCGCTTCAATCTTTGCGAGCGCTTCGGCCGGCGTCCTGACGCCCCACATGGCGTAGAAAGTATTCATGTTGAAGGGCAGATTGAAAAGCCGCCCTCTGTAATTCGCCACCGGCGAATTGATGAAGTTGTTGAATTCGGCAAACCGATTGACGAAGCGCCAGACTGCTTCGTTCGACGTGTGGAAGATGTGCGCGCCGTATTCGTGTACGGGAATGCCTTCTCTTGTGCTTGTGAAGACATTCCCCCCGATATGCGGGCGGCGGTCGATGACGAGGCAGCGCTTGCCGGCGCGCGAAGCGAGATTCGCGGCAACGGCGCCGAAAAGTCCGGCGCCGACAATCAGATAGTCATAGCTGCAATTTTCAGTGTTCGTTTCGTTCATGGAAATCTCTTTCATTTGTCTGTACGCCCGCTGCGGCGGCCGGCATCGACCTGGTCCGCCAGATGGCGCAAGTTCGTAAATAAGGCCGCCTGCACATACGCGGAGGCGTCGATCAAGCGAGAAATCTCAGGGTATGAAGCGGCAAGCGCATGCATCTTGTTGAAGTAATGCCGGTGCGAATCCGGACAAATCACCAGATTCGGCATGCCGAAAAGATCGGCGAGTAGTGCCGCGTGATAGCGCATCGAAACGGTGAGATCGGCCGCACGGAAGAGCATCAGCATCGTTTCGACGCTTTCGATTTCTTCGGCGATGAAGTGCGGCACGCCCTGCGTGTCGACGGCAGAAAGGAGCTTCTCGAAAAGCTTGCGGTCGCAGCTTTTCGTGAGATAGAAGGGCAGAAAGCAGAGCCGCCACTTTTCGCCCGTCCTTTCCATCCGCCCTGCGAAGAAGGCGAAAAGATCGGCCGCAAGCGGCTCGAGGAACTTCCGGCCGGCAAAATCAACGAGCGTGACTATCGCGATCTTTTCGTGCGCGTGAATGACGGGCTCAATGTCGAACGCCAGGTCCCGCTCAAACGAAGCGTTCCGTACGCCGATTCGCTCGAGCGACCCCAGGCTGAAGGCGTCGCGCACCGAAAAGACGGCCGCCTCGTTGGAAATCGTTTGCAGCGCGCGCACGTAGTCCGGATCGGAGAAAGCTCGGTTGGCGCTTGCGGCAATCCATCGAACGGTTTTCCCAAGACGCAGCGCTTCGAGCGAAAGCCGGACGATCAGATACGGAATGAAGTCGAAGCTTTTGATCGGCGTGTCGTCGATATGCGCGCCGCCCGCGAGAATGAATTCGTCGAAATAGCGGCATGCCGACGCGAGGTCGCTTTCCGTCTCGGGCGGATAAAAACAACGGACCGATCCAGGAATGTTCAGGAAGCGATATCCGTCGTTCTTTTCGATGAGGACCGAGATTTCAACGTCTTCGCCCGCCTTTTCAAAGCGGTCCAGCATGCACTTGAGCATCAGCTCGTCGCCGAAGTTCTGCGCGCCGAACCACCCGACAATCAGTACGCGGCGCTTGTGCGCCGATGCATTTTCATCCGTGCATTCACGGCCGAGCGGCGCAATGCGCCTGCCGACGGTCTTGCAGGCGGATGAAGCTATGGATTGCCGAAGCTCGTCGAGCTTGGCCGTAAGGCCTTCGATATCGACAAGCGCCGAGCGGAGCCTGTTTTCTGCTTCATCCGCTTTTGCAGCCAGCGCGGCCGTTTCTGCCGATTTCTCCGCCAGACTCTTTCGGGCAAGCTCGAGCGACATGCGCACGTCGGCGAGATCCGCGCGATCGGCAGCGAGCTGACTGCGAAGCGATTCGAGCGCTTCAACGGCGCTCCGGATCATCTCCTTTTCCACGAGGAGACGATTGAATACGGCACGACCTTCGATCCTGCGCCTGAGCGCACGAACGATGTCAGGATCTTTCTGTTTCATGCGGTACTCCGGAAGTTTTTGCTAAAGCGGGCAGACGCGGCACAGCTTCGGTCAACCGTGCCGCTTCAGCGGCCGCGGCTTCCCGTTCTCCCGGCCGCTGCATCGGGCTTTCCGGAAGCGCTTCGGCCTACGGATTTGACCTTTCTGCTCGCAACCTTTTTTGTGAGCACGCGGACAATCTGGTGTCCGTTCTCGTTGCGGATGGCAAAAAGCTTCTGCATGCCCTTGAGCGGCGGCAGCGCTACGACCGGCTGCTCGGGCGGCACCGGGCCGAACGTGACGCCGTACTCGCCGTTCCTGATGTAATCGAGCACCGGATTTGCTTCGCTCCCGATGTTCCACTTCCGCAATCTGACGACCATTTCAGCGACGATGCCTGCCTTTTCATAAGGCTGGCAATGTTCGAAGGCAAACCAGAAAAAAGCGGCTGCCAGACGCTGGAAGGCAATGCGGCTTTCCGGCAGAAAGCCGTGCCGGCGCCAGAAGTCGTAAAGGTCGTCGAGGATGTAGAGGTGATGAACAGCCAGACCTTCCGTCCGTCCGAAGGTGCTTGCCATGATCGACGTCGGATGGCGGTAGTAGTCGTAGAGCTTTTCAGGGAAGAAATAGATTTTTCGCGGAAGAGCGAAAAACTTCATGAAAAAGAGCGCGTCCTCGTAATAAAGCCCCTTGAAAAGGAATTCATCTCCCAAGACGCTTCGGCGGAATACTTTGTTGCAGACGCTGCAGTCGTAGTCGAGCAGATCCTCCCTGCCAACGGCATGCAAGCCGCTGTGCCGGACGCGGTAGTAGTTGTCGTCGCTCTTCTTGAGCTCAAGGTTGCTTTCGTAAATGATCTTGATGCCGAACCAATAGACGTCAATCGAAGGCTCATAGCGTTCGACAATCGTTTGATAGGCATTGGGCTCAAGCGTATCGTCGCCGTCCACGAAAGCAATCAGGTCGCCCGACGCTTTGAGAATGCCCGAATTTCTGCACTCGCTCCGTCCGCCGTTCTGGTTCCGAGCTATCACGCGGATGCGGCGGTCTTTGCCTTCGTACGACCTTAGGATCGACAGGGTTGCATCGGTCGAACAGTCGTCTACAAGCAGAATTTCGAGATTGCGGTAAGTCTGCGCCAAAATGCTCTCAATGCATTTGGCGACATACTTTTCAACGTTGCAGCAGGGCACGACGACCGATATCAGCGGCGTCTTCGTCGCAGCGCCGGCCGATTCCCGCTTCGAATGTTCTTCGTAGGTCATTTTCGATCAATCAGAAGAGAATCGAGCCGCCGCATCAAAGCGAGCGGCGGAACATCAGGAGAAATGGAAGCCAGACGGCTTCTGCCACGATCTTCTTGTCGTGGCGCGAGTACAGATTCCACTCGATATGTCCTGCCTGCTGAATTGCGCGGAATTCTTCATGGAAGCGCTTGAGAAACACCTTGCGTAGCGGTCTGGAAAGCCGATTGAAGTTCCACTTGTACGCACCGAGCTGAAGAACCGGAATCAGCGTCTTGATCTTTTCAAAGCGGACGGGGTCGGCTTTCGCGTGACGCCAGATCTCTTCGTATTCGTCGCAGACGCAGAACACTTTCTTCGGGTTGTTGACCGACGAATTTGCGTTGTCCACGCGGTAATGAAGCACCGGATCGTTGATCATCATGAAGCGCTCGGCCGCGAAATAGCACTTGAAGGCGAACGACGTGTCCTGGAAGGACGCGCCGGGCGTTTCAAGGAACCGAATGCCGTTCTTCTTCAAAAACTCGCTTCTGTAAAGCGAAGACCAGATCGCCGGCGGCTGATAGAAGGGCGCCGGTTCGTCAATGGGCTTCATGACGCGGTTCTTCGGCACGTAGTCGGTGGGGACCGGCGTATCGACGCCGTCGGATGTCCGGTGCTCGTAATAGCCGGCACGCGAAATATCGAGGCTGCAGGCTTCCGCGTTGGCGAGGAGCTTCTCGAACATGTCGGGCTCGGCAAAGTCGTCGGATTCGAGAATGCCGACGTAGTCGCCGCGGGCTTGCGAGAGTCCGAGATTCATCGAGTGCCCGTAGCCGGTGTTCTTCTTGTGAATCACGCGGATGCGGCTGTCTGCCTTGGCAAGCCGATCAAGGATTGCGGGCGTCGAATCAGAAGATCCGTCATTGATGCAGAGGATTTCGAGATTCGAATGCGTTTGCCGCCGCAGAGAATCGACGCACTGCTCTACATACTTTTCTACGTTGCAGCAGGGTACCAGGACTGTTATCAGCGGACCTGTCGGCGCGGTTTTATTCATGACTGGAAGTTGAAAAATCTGAAGGTTAGATGTTCTATGCGCGGCTGCCGTCTCATGCGTGAGAATGCGACCGGCAGCGCTTTCGTTTAAAAGTCCGGCGCCCGGGCGACGGTCTGCTCCGCTCGGCGCGAGAGTTCTTTGCCGTATTCAACGCCGGGCTGGTCGAACGGATTGATGTCCAAAAGAGTCGCGAGCATGGTGGTCTTATGCTCATAGAGCGCCATCAGTGCACCGAGGCGCCGTGGAGACACGGCGTCAAGAACGAGCGAAGACAAGACGTTGAAGCATCCGGCGGCATCTGGTCTGGTAACGAGCGCTTCGCATTGCGCTTTCGCATTTGAAATCAGGCATCGAAACTGCGCTGCGCATGAGTGCCCGGGCACGGCGGGATAAATCACGTCAATTGCTGTATTGCCGGTGCCTTCACGAAGCCACTGGCCGAAGCTGTGCTGCGCTTCATCGCCGCTTCCGCCCCAGACAGGCAGGCCGCTTCGTCCCGGCAGCAGGCTTCCGTCCGCTTTTCGGCTTTTGCCGAGCGACTCCATCTCGAGTTGCTGCAGCCACGGCACGAAGCCGAGCAGCCGTTCGTCGTAAGGGAGCACGCAGAGCGACCCGACATCGAGCACCGTGATGTTTCTGTACTCGATGAGCGCCATAACCGCAGGGAGATTTTTTTCGAGCGGCGCCGTGACCGAGTGGCGGTCCATTTCATTGGCGCCTCGGAGAAATTCAAGGAACGCCTCTTCGCCGATCCCTAGCAAAACGGGCAGTCCGGTGGCGCCCCAGACGGAAAAGCGTCCGCCTACCCAATCCCAGAGACGGAACTGATTCTTGTCGGGCAGTCCGAAAGTTTTTGCCGCATCCGGGTTGGCGGAAACAACAACGACATGCTTTTCGCGGTCGGCGCCGACAATACCGTTATCGAGCAGCCATTGATCTACGGCGTCTGCGTTGACGAGCGTCTCGCGCGTCGTGAAGCTTTTTGAAGAAACAATGACGAGCGTCGACTGCGGATCGCATTCCGCAAGAATCCGTTCGATCAGAATCCCGTCCACCGCCGAGAGGAAATGAACCTGGATTTCCGGGTTGACCGGGCGCAGCGCCTGCCAAACACAGTGCGGGCCAACAGCCGATCCGCCGATGCCGATGTTGATGACGCTGCGAATGCGGCGACCCCGGCATCCCTTCCATTCTCCTGATCGCACGCGACGTGCAAAATCAAACATACGCCGACGCTCCGCATCCACCTTGTCGAAATAGGGCGCCTTTGGCGAGAAAGCCCTTAGAGACGTATGCAGAGCGGCTCTGCTTTCCGAAGAATTAACGATCTCTCCGGACGTCATCCGTTGATGCGCTTCGAGAAGACCCTTTTCTTCAGCTAAGTTGCAGAGCATTCCCCAAACCTTCTTGGCGAGCCGCTGGCGGGATGCGTCGAGCGAGATTCCGCAGGAAGCAATTGGCTTTTCCACTGACAATTCATTCAGCGATGCTTTGGTGTGAAAAGCAGGGCAGCAAACGGTGTCTGAAGGGAAATTGTGGGAGGTCGACATGCACCAGCCTACGCAGAAAAGTTAAACGCGGAATTTAACCAAATTCTGTCGATATTATCCTGTCGATAAAAAAAAACCTGAACTCCCGCCAACGTACTCATAACGACGTTGCGGAAGATCAAATTTGG
>ERZ779729.1427-NODE-1427-length-17037-cov-1.919267_pt1 | contig 17037 bp, 22 predicted proteins | sample MGYA00511072_ERZ779729 | MGnify/ENA primary metagenome ERZ779729 (study PRJEB29588, sample SAMEA2156675) | human gut metagenome | biome: human gut; feature: human-associated habitat; material: faeces | place: Denmark | collected 2008/2010 ...
TACGACAACACTGCGCTATATGCAGGAAGTTGGTGACTTAGCTGCTTCCTCAGAGAAAGAGTTAGTGAAAAAGCCGTCAAAGAAAGACCCTCTTTCGAATGTAACCCCGGTGGGTACTTACAAGGAAGAAAAGCGGTCGTTAATGCCGGTTATCTATGTGATTATCGGTGCCATTGTCGGACTTGCCGTAGCGTTTGTTCTGCTTTGGCCGACGATGAAAAACAGCGGAAGTGGAGAAGGCTCACATATTTCAGATACAAATGACCAGTTAGCCGTGCAATCTTCCCAGATTTCCGGATTGAAGAAAGAGAAGGAACTTTTGCAGGAGCAGGTTGACAAGCTGCAAAAACAGATAAAGGATGCGGATTCGTCTGCACAGAAACAAACGGCAAGTTATGAAAAGTTATTGACAGGAGTCAAGGCTTATCTTGCGGATGATAAGATTCAGGCAGCAATTGCCGTGGCGGACTGCAAAAAATCCGATTTTGGAAGCAGTGAAGCAAAAGAAATTTACACAACCATTCATACCGTGACGGATGCACAGATTCAAGCCCTTTTAAATGAAGGAAAGCGTACGGCGTATACGTCTTATGATGGAGCGATTGCAATTTACCGCAATGTGCTGAAACTGAAACCAAAACATCAGGATGCGATGTACCAGATTGGTTATTGTTATCAGAAAAAGCAGGATAACAAAAAAGCAAAGAAGTGGTATCGAAAAGCAATTAAGGTAGATCCAAACAGCGCAATTGCGAATAAGGCAAATAACTATTTGCAGCAGATTGAGCAGCAAGGTACACAAGGACAATAAGAATAAAAGAACGAATGAGAAGACCTATAGAAGAAAATTTCTATGGGTCTTTTTCGAATGACTAAAAAAGGAAGGAAAGAAAAAAATGGAGCAATTTTCAATGGAGCGAACGGGCTCTCAGCTTGTGTTACACATTTGCGAGGAATTGGATCATCATACAGCAGGACAAATCAGCAAAGTAGTAGATTTACAAATAGAGAAGGGAAATGTCAGGACATTAATATTTGACTTTTCGGGTATAACATTTATGGACAGCTCAGGAATTGGCATGGTAATGGGAAGACATCGAAAAATGAATTTTTTAGGAGGAAGAACTTTTGTGACCGGAATTGGAGATAACGTTGACCGTATTTTCAGAATGTCGGGGCTTTATCGGATTATTCCTAAATATCAGGAAAGGACGGAAGTTTTATAATGGAAAAATCGGAGATTATGTTTGAATTTGACAGTAATTCGGAAAATGAAAGTCTGGCGCGGACGGTTGTTGCCGCATTTTTAGCAAGGCTTGACCCGACCTTAGAAGAACTTGGTGATGTCAAGACAGCAGTTTCCGAGGCGGTTACAAATGCCATCATTCACGGATATGATGGCAAGCCGGGGAAGGTTAAGATACATAGCTGGATTGAGGAAAATACCATATGGATTGAGGTGGCGGACCAAGGTGTTGGAATCGGTGACGTAAATCGTGCCATGGAACCGTTGTTTACGACCAGACCGGAAATGGAACGTTCCGGAATGGGCTTTGCTTTCATGGAAGCTTTCATGGATGAACTGCATGTGGAGTCACAGGTGGGGCAGCGAACAACGATTCGTATGAAGAAAAAAATTTATAGTTCATTTATTTTGTCATAAGGGAGTCTGCCAATGGAAACCATAGAACTGATTAAACGTTCACGAGCAGGGGATAAATTGGCAAGAGAACAAGTGATTAAGGCGAATATGCCGTTGGTATACAGTATCGTGAAGCGATTTGCGGGAAGAGGATATGATGCCGAAGATTTGAGCCAGATTGGTGCAATTGGTTTGATTAAAGCAGTCGATAATTTCAATGTGAATTTTGAAGTGAAATTTTCTACTTATGCAGTGCCGGTAATTAGTGGTGAAATCAAGCGATTTTTACGCGATGATGGAATGGTCAAAGTCAGCCGGACATTAAAGGAAAATGGAATACGGATTAAGCGTGCAGCTGAAATGTTGGCCATTCAACTGGGGCGTGATGCGACGTTAGAGGAACTAAGCGCAGCAACAGAATTGGCAAGAGAAGATATCGTAATGGCACTTGAAGCCGGCAGCGAAGTGGAGTCTCTGCATAAAACGGTATTTCAAAAAGAAGGAAGCGAAATTCTTCTTATGGACAAAATTCCATCGAAAAAAAATGAATCGGAGCATATTGTTAATCAAATTTTGTTAGAGCAGCTTTTGGGTGAGCTTGGCGAGAAAGAGAGAAAATTGATTGAACTACGTTATTTTGAAGATAAAACACAAACACAGACCGCAAAACTTTTGGATATGAGTCAGGTACAGGTCAGTCGTTTGGAAAAGAAAATTATTGGCTCGATGAGGAAACATTTTGTATGTCGCAGTCATGAATAAAAATATAGAAAATGGCAATGGTAATACCGAAAGGAAGTGTTTGTATGAAAAAAGCAGGTATTTGTACCATTGTCATTCTTGTATTTGCGGCATTGGCGGTCTGGATTTACCGCTCGGGTAATCACGATGAGAAAACACCGGTACAAGGAAAGGGAACATTGGTGAAGGAGTATAAAGAATGGAAGAGATACTATATGTAAAAATCGCGCAGAATATCCCGGTTGCAAAGCGTCAGGTTACATTTCATGATCTGGCAACTTTACATTGTACGAATAAAAAAGTTGTACAGGAATTAAATCAAATGGTATTTTATACGCTGCCCGCTCATGGCCCGCAAAAAACGATGTTCACGATTGCGAAAGTATATGAGGTGATTCATCAGAAATATCCGAATTTAAAAATTGAAAATTTGGGCGAACGTGATTTTGTTATTGATTATGAAAAGCCGGATGAAAAGGAGAAACAGAAAAAGTGGGAATATGTACGGACTATTTTTGTTTCTTTTATCGTTTTTATGGGAGCAGCTTTTACCATTATGACATTTAACGAGGATGTCAGTGTTGCGGATGTCTTTGACAAAGTATACCGTCTGGTGCTGGGGCAGGAAAAACAAGGCGGTTCCATCATTGAGATTTTTTATGCGATTGGCCTGCCGGTGGGAATCCTCGTTTTTTATAACCATTTCCGCAGGAAAAAAATTAAGGATGACCCGACACCGATTCGGGTTGAAATGCACACATATGAGGAGCAGGTAAACAAAACACTGATTGCGGCAGCATCAAGGGAGGGAAAAACGATTGACAGTGATTCAGTATAGTGTACTCATTCTGATTGGTTTGGCGAGCGGTTTTGCTGTCGCATCGGGAATATTTGCATTTATTACGATGCTTGGCATTATACCGAGACTGGCGGGAAGGACGAAAACGGCAAATCATGTGGTGTGGTATGAAACGATGATTATAGCGGGCGGTGCATTGGGAAATATTTGGATTGTGTTTGAAATTCCGATGCCGCTGACTTCGATTTTTTTGGCGGTTTATGGGCTTTTTGCAGGTGTATATGTCGGATGTCTGGTAATGGCACTGGCAGAAATGCTGCGTGTAATTCCCATTTTAGTGAACCGTCTGCAAATTAAAAAAGCGTTTTATCTTATTCCGCTTGCAATTGCAATTGGGAAAATAACAGGAACTTTATTTCAATATTTTTATCAAGGGTAAAGGAGCAGAAAATGAATCAGGATAATATCGACATTCAAGAGGTTTTACAGGAAAAGGAACAGAAAAAGAAGGATGAAAAGTATAATGCTTACGTAAAAAATCACACGCCGAAAAAGAGCTGGTGCCTCAATTTACTGAAAGCATATGCGATTGGAGGATTTATTTGTGTCGTAGGACAGGCTCTTTCGAATGCTTATATGAGTTTGGGGATGGAAAAAGAAACAGCGGGATTATATACGACATTATCGCTGATTTTTCTCAGTGTGCTGTTTACCGGTTTGAATTTGTATCAGAAACTTGCAAACTTTGCAGGTGCAGGAACGATTGTACCGATTACCGGATTTGCCAATTCAGTAGCCGCACCGGCAATTGAATTTAAGGAAGAAGGATGGGTATTTGGCGTTGGATGTAAAATTTTCACGATTGCCGGACCGGTTATTTTGTATGGAGTGTTTTGCAGTTGGGTGCTTGGTGTGATATACTGGGTGTGGTAACCGATACACAAAGATAACAAGACAATCTTTTTTGCATATTAATAAATAATGAAAGATGTGCGGAAATGGATTGTTGTCAGAAAAAAGGGGGTAATCGATGATTTTTTCAGGATTAATGATTCCTTTTTTGGGAACAACATTGGGAGCAGGCATGGTATTTTTCATGAAGGGAAGTATGAATCAAAAGTTGGAGAAAATGCTTTTGGGATTTGCCGCCGGTGTTATGATTGCAGCTTCGGTGTGGTCGCTTCTTATACCTTCAATTGAGATGACGGAGCAGGCGGGCGGCATTGCGTGGATTCCTGCGTGTGTCGGTTTTTTTCTTGGCATGATATTCTTGTTATTGTTAGACAGTGTGATTCCACATCTTCATTTGGATAGTGATAAGCCGGAGGGACCGAAAACCAAACTTGGGAAGTCAGCCATGCTTGTGCTGGCGGTGACACTGCATAATATTCCGGAAGGAATGGCAGTCGGTGTTACATTTGCGGGAGTGCTGATTGGCAATACAGGAATTACACTTTCGGGTGCTTTTGCCCTGGCGCTTGGAATCGCAATTCAAAACTTTCCGGAAGGAGCAATTATTTCTATGCCTCTTTGTAGTCTTGGTGTGTCGAAAAAGAGGGCTTTTTTGTATGGCGTGTTGTCCGGGCTTGTTGAACCGGTGGGAGCGATGCTCACAATTTTACTAACCGGTATCATTGTTCCATTTCTTCCTTATTTTCTGTCATTTGCGGCAGGTGCTATGATTTATGTTGTAGTGGAAGAATTGATTCCGGAATCACAAATGGGGGAGCATACCAATATAGCAACCATCGGTGTGGCGGTTGGTTTTACACTGATGATGGTTCTTGATGTGGCTCTCGGATAGTAAAATAAATACGATAAAACGGAATATAAAGTGCAGTTACAAAGGGAAAACACATTGATAAAATATAGGAAAAAGAAGGTTAAAGGTGGTGTTTTCTTTTGAAGGAGAGCTTTTCTAAGAAAGCTGTTGGTGAAAGGTTGAAAGGATTCCGTTTATCGATGCATATGACTCAAAAAGAATTTGCAGAAGAAATGCACTGGGATGTGAATACATATCGTAAAATTGAGACGGGCTGCTCCTTATTAACTTCTGATAAAGCACAGATGTTGTATGATAAATATGAGATTGATATCACTTATCTTTTAACAGGTAATAAGCCGGATTTTGACAATCATTTGCGGCAGCTTTGGCTTACGGCAAGTCGTGTGGAGAAAAAACTTATTCTTGCCCGACTTATTTCTTATGTTGAAGAAATGTTGTAGGAGAATATGTGATGCGAAAAAAGGTACTTATTTTGGAGGATATGGAAACCACAAGAACTGCATTGAAGCGTATTGTGGAATCATGTGATGATGCAATTACAGCGTATGCATTTTCTGAGGTGGGACCTGCTCTTGCATGTATGATGGAAAATCATATTGATTTATTCTTTGTAGATATTATATTAAAACCACAAGTTGCAAATGATTTTTCAGGGATAAAGTTTGCAGAGTATGTAAGGCAGCAGGAAGAATATTTTGGTGTGGATATTATTTTTGTAACAAGCCTGATTGGGCTTGAGGCAGAACTTTTACGAAAGATACATTGTTATGATTATATAGAAAAACCAATTCAAGAAAGTCGTGTCCGTAAGGTCGTCATGCAGGCATTCCGTAAAATGCACAGTACAGTTTTGGAGGATGCCGTCTGTTTTGTTAGAAAAGATAAAGTTTCTTACGCTGTGCATGAAAAGGATATTGTTATGCTTTCCAGCAGACATAAGAAGTTATATATTATTAAGACGGATGATGAGTTAGAAATTCCAAATCTATCCCTAAATCACTTTTTAAAACAAATTAGAACACAGAAATTTTTGATTCCAACCAAAGGAATTGCGGTGAACTACGCCTATTTGGAGTATGTGGATCCCGTGAACCGCTATGTGAAACTGCGCGGACGGGACGAACTCATCGGAACAAGAATGAAGAAACAATTTTTAGATGAAATTGAAGAATTGCAAAGGATGAGATGATGAGCTGGCTTTGGATCTATATAACATTGATGGAATGGGTCGGGATTGTTTTGGTGGTGAAAGCTCTGGGAGATGAACAGTATCACATAGAACCTAAAAAGGCAGGGGTATACTTCTTAGGAAATATGTTATATTATGCAGCTTTTATGTATTTTGGGTTGCCTCAGATATGTTCTGTGATTGGATATGTTTTATTATATGCATACATTTATTGGTGTTATCATGATGGAATTGTAAAGACACTGGCTATGTGTGTAATGGGCTTAATAATACTTGGTGTTGTTGAATTGTTACTGTCTCAGGGAGTTTATTATTTTGTGCCTCTTGATTTGGCAGATGGCTGGTTAGAGGCAATATCATCTACGCTGTTAGTGGTTGTAAGCGCACTCTTGTCAAAACTAAAAATTTATAGGCTTATGGGGCTTTTTGAGCGCTGGGATGTCTCATATTTCTTTGTTGCGTTTTTGAGTTTAATGATTTTTGCCCCAGTTGTTGTGCTTCGAGCATTTAAAGAATTGGTCGTAGCGGAATATTTTTACATTACAGTTTGTATTTTGGTTATGTGGTTTTTGATATCAAAAATACAGAAAAATAAAATTGAAAATCAATTGCGTAAAAAGTATTTGGAAAGCTTTACCGAGATTATTTCGCAAATTCGGAGGAGACAGCATAAAGTTAAGAATCAGTTTGATACAGCGTTTGGGATGTATCGCTTATATGACAATTACGACGAATTAGTTGCGAAGCAGAAGGAATTTCTAGGAAGAATATGGGATTACGAACTGCCAACGGATGCAATTGTTTTGGAAGAGCCAGCGGTGGTGGCATTAATATATGAGAAAATTAATGAAGCGATTGAAGAGGGAATTGAAGTTCATACGATTTTTTCGTGTAGTATGCTGCATAGAGGTGTTTCTGATGTTATCTGGGTACAGATTTTAGGTACTTTGCTTGATAATGCAATTGAAGCGGAGGAAGAATTTGATGGACAAAAGAAGATGTGGATTGAAATACAAGAACAAAAGGGAAATGCGGGAAAGGTATCAATCTATATTGCAAATGCTTATTATAAGAAAAGCCAAGATGAACTAGAGCAATTATTTGAGTATGGATATAGTACAAAAGGTGAAGGGCGTGGAATCGGACTCTATGATGTCAAGATGCTGGTTCATAAAAATAAGGGTGATTTAATTGTTCAGAATGGACAAAGGGATGGGGGTGATTGTTTCGAACTGTGGATTGTGATTTAGAAAAAAAGCTACAAATCGCAAATAGATGATTTGTAGCTTTTTTTTTATTTTTCTTTAAATTCAGGTTCACCAAAGAACATTAAGCATGGACCATGGTAAAAAATTATACCGCCCAGAGCGATGCACAAGGAACTAAACTTGTACAAGAATGATTTGTTAATCTTTTTCATATATCTCTCCTTTCCGTGTCAACTTGGCACAAATTAATTGTATAATTTGTAAAATGATGCTCCAAAAAACGACAGAGCGATGGGGCACATTTTGCAAGGCAAAATAAAGAATGGTGTAAACCAAAAGAATTAAAGAAGACAAAAAACGCTTATTTGTATACTGTTTTTTTGTCATTACCTTTCTTTTGGCAGAGGGAACAGGTCCGATAAAAAAGAGAAGTAAATTGCTTAAAACAAACAAACTGATTTGTGCATATAGGGGAAGTGTAAACATTTCACCCATGAACAAAATAACAGCAAAAAAGCAAAAACTGAAAATAAAACAACTCCAATAATGTTTCAGATGAATACCGCCGGAAATCCAGCGAAACGGCAATAAAGCAACCAAGCAAACTGCAAATTCTGAAAATTTTCCGATGACAGCGAAAAATACGAAAAAGAAAACGAGCTTTGATAACTCATAGGCGAACACTTTTAATGTGTAATCCATTTTTGCCATTTCCAAGTCTGTAAACTGATAGGAACTTTGAATTTGTTCCAACGATTTATCATAGACACTCATGCTGTTCCCTCCTTTTGCAAGCCAGTATAGAAAAGAAAAAATTGGAAGAGGAAAAATATGCGTAAGTGTAAATACTGCGCGGAATAAAAGCGTTATATAGTAGAAAAAGGATAAGAAAATTGCTTTTGTGCAAGAAAATAAATACGTTATGAAAATAAAAACATTCATTTCTTTATAAATGATAAAATATTTCATCTCTAAATAAAGAAAAGGGAGGAATTTACAATGGACAAAGAGGTTGGAGAGAGAATACGACACGTGAGACTGGACAAAGGATATACAAGAGATACCTTGTCCATGATGTCGGGAGTATCGGAAAAATATATTTTCCAGATTGAACGGCAGCACACAGGCTTCTCGGTAGACATATTGTTAAAGCTGACCAAAGCACTGGATTCATCCTGTGATTATCTGCTTAGAGGGCATACGGAGTTTCCTTATGAAAATGAAATTATAGAGTTGATAGAAAAATTTGAACCAAATCAACTGGGAAAAGTGTATCTTATGTTATCTTCGTTATATGAAATCATGAAGAGGGGGGATTTGTAAATTGTAAAAAGGCTGCAAATCGAAAGTGACTTGCAGCCTTTTTTCTTAATCTTCTTTTACTTCTTTGAAGTCAGGCTCTCCAAAAAACATCATGCACATTCCCTGTGCATAGATAAGACCGCCAAGAGCGATACATAAAGAGCTGATTTTGTACAAAAAAGATTTGTTAAACTTTTTCATGAATGAGTATCTCCTTTCTGCATAGATTCCTTTAGCGCTGCGCCTTCCCCACCGTTCCACTTCAAAAGCAGTATAAGGTGATAGTTTTTTTAAATGGACAAATATGCATAAGTGCAAGATTTTTTAGAATAAACGCATAGATTTTTATGAAATTGGAAAATAATAATGCTTTCATGCCATAAAAGGGATGCGTTATGAAAAAAGAATATAGGCTTTTTCGGGTAATGATAAAATAGCATGTCTTTGCTTTGGTGAAGAAAAGAAGGAGGAAAAAAGAATGAATCAGGAAATTGGATTGAGAATCCAAGAGGTGAGAAAGAAAAAGGGGCTTAGCAGAGGTGATTTGGCGGATATGTCAGGGATTTCGCCTAAATTTATTTTTCAAATTGAAAAGCAGGGCTTTGGTTTTTCTGTTGATACGTTAATGCAATTGACTCGTGTACTCGAAACTTCTTATGATTATCTTTTAGAAGGTCACGCAGAATTTTAATCTCAAATGTATAAAGAACAAATCCATAAACCATACTAAATCCTAAGTTAAGCGGAAAGGATACATGGTTATGAATGAGAAAAAAATGGTAGGCAAAAGGAGCGTTTTATTTTCCAGACCGCCGATTATCATTGGTGCGGGCAGTGTTGCCGGGGAAAAAGAAGGAAACGGTGCTTTTGGCAAGTGCTTTGACATGGTTGAGGAAGACCCTTTGTTTGGCGGAAAAACGTGGGAGGAAGCGGAGAGCAAAATGCAGCAGCTGGCGACCCGGATTGCACTGAGAAAAGCGGGGCTAGAGCCGCAGGAAATCCGTTATTTAGTGGCAGGAGATTTGCTTGGACAGTTAATTGCCACTTCTTTTGGTATCATGAATTTCAATATCCCGATGTTTGGTGTATATGGCGCATGTTCAACGATGGGAGAGTCTCTGGCGATTGGAGCGATGCTCGTTGATGGAGAGTTTGCCGATTATGTGGTCGCATTAACCTCAAGTCATTTTGCCAGTGCGGAGAAACAGTTCCGTTATCCGCTTGCCTATGGCAGCCAGCGTCCGTATTCTGCAACGTGGACGGTGACGGGCAGTGGTGCAGTGGTTTTAGCATCTTCACGGGCAAAATGGAAACGCAAAGAGACCGGTTATGTGGAAGTGACGGGGATTACAACAGGAACGATAACCGATTATGGAATCAAAGACAGCATGAATATGGGAGCCTGTATGGCCCCGGCTGCCTGCGATGCCATTCTTCATAACTTTAAAGATATGGGAATCGGACCGGATTATTATGACTGCATTGTGACCGGCGATTTGGGAACCATTGGACAGCGAATTTTGATTGATATGCTGCGGGGCTATGGCTACGACATTGAAAAACAGCACTTCGACTGCGGTACCGAAATTTATTACAATAAAGAGCAGGGAACCAATGCCGGCGGCAGTGGGTGCGGATGCAGTGCGATAACACTTTGTGGATATATTCTTCAGAAAATGAAAAAGAAAGAGTGGAAAAGGGTGCTGTTTGTTCCGACCGGTGCGCTGTTATCTACAGTAAGTTTTAACGAGGGAAATTCGATACCGGGCATTGCCCATGCAGTTATGCTGGAGGGAATTTCCGGCTCCGGAAAGGGGGTGGGAGAATGGACTATGTAACAGCGTTTTTGATTGGCGGTGCAATTTGTGCGATTGTGCAGGTTATTATGGATAATACGAAACTGCTCCCGGGACGAATTATGGTAGGACTTGTCTGTGCAGGTGCTATTTTAAGTTTCTTCGGACTATATGAGCCATTTGCCGACTGGGCAAAATCCGGCGCATCCGTGCCGCTGATTGGATTTGGGCATCTGCTGTTTAAGGGCGTTAAAGAGGCAGTTGACAAGCAGGGATTTATCGGTACTTTTTATGGGGGATTAGAAAGTGCGGCGGTCGGTATTTCCGGTGCATTAATTATGGGATATCTGGCAAGCCTTGTTTTTAAATCAAAAATGAAATGATGTAAAATATCCACGTTTTTATCGTTTTGTACATTTACTTGAAAAAGCGGTTGTGATACAATGTTTTCCAAAGGGGCAAAGGGGTGTCGTTTGGCTGATACCCCTTGTCGGTTTGGCATATAGTGAATAAGAGTTTATAGAAAGTGGTGAGCTTGTTTGAAACGACCGGGGAAGGAATTGGAAAAGTATTGGTACGCCGGACTCACGGGATTTTTTGTTATTGTGGCAGCGTTGGTAGTTTATGCAATAACGAGTAATTTGACGGGGCTTGGGAAAATATTTGGCGCACTTAATTCGGCATTGATGCCGGTGTACATAGGCGTTGTGATTGCGTATCTTCTCAGTCCGCTTGTGAATAAATCGGACCGTTATATATTTATTCCGTTGTGGAGTAAAATTTTTAAGGGGAAAAAGAAAAAAGCATCAAATGTTGCGAGGGGATGTTCCGTGTTTTTTGTACTTCTTCTGGCGATATTTGTTGTATTTGGAATTATGATGTTAGTAATACCGGAAATTATTGACAGTATCACAGGGCTTGCAAAGAGTATGCCGGAGTATTATAACAATGTGAAGAACTGGGGGACTCATATTTTTAAATCGAATCCGGAATTTGCGGATTATTTTACGAAAGCCTCTAAAGATATATTTGATAAATTGCTAGACTGGCTGCAAAATGATTTGCTCCCAAATAGTGATAAGTTTTTGGGGGCAATTACTGACGGTGTTATGGATGCAACCAGTGTTTTGGTTGACTTTTTTATCGGGCTTATCGTTTCCATTTATCTGATGGCAGGAAAAGAAAACTTCTGTGCTCAGGCGAAAAAACTGATTTTTGCGGTTCTGCCGGCAAAAAGAGCGGGAAGCGTGTTGTCTGTGTTAAGCGAAACGCATGGTGTTTTTGCAAAATTTATCAGCGGAAAAATTATTGATTCCCTGATTGTTGGTGTATTGACATTTATCATTATGAACATTGCGGGAATTCCGTACACCATTTTGATAAGCGTGTTAATTGGTGTGACAAACATCATTCCGTTTTTTGGCCAGTACATCGGTATTATTCCAAGTGCGGTGTTGGTTTTTATTGCAAGTCCGAGCAAAGGTGTTTTGTTCTTGGTTTTGATTATCATTTTAATGCAGTTTGATGGAAATGTATTAGGACCGAAAATTCTTGGTGATTCCATTGGCTTAAAGAGTTTTTGGATTTTATTTTCCATTTTATTCTTTGGCTCCTTGTTTGGAGTTTTAGGTATGATTTGTGCAGTTCCGGTGTTTGCCGTTATTTACCGCATGGTGAAACGGTTCTGTGCCGGACGGCTTGCGAAAAAGCAGTTGCCGACGGAGACAGAATGTTACTGCAAGGCATGGGATGATGCCTGGGAGCCGGGGGACGAAAATAAGAAAGGATGAAGGATATGAGAAGGGGCAGCCGATTGTTATGTATAGGGATAGCAGCTTGTATGATGTGTGGATGTGGTATTCTGCCAACAGAAGAAGAGTTTGATGCAGCACCGTTAGTAAAAGAGTACAGTGATGAAAATGTAGGAAAATATACCGTTACGAGGGGAGATATGGTTCAAAGCGAATCCATTGCCGTTCGGTATGAAGGTACGAAAAAATCCGATGTGTATGGTACGGATGACGGTATCCGCATCAAAAAAATATGTGTTTCCAAAGGGCAGCACGTAAAAAAAGGTGATGTCCTTTTACAGGAATATCTGGAGGATGAAGAAGAGTCGCTAAAGACCGGTAAACGTCAGGTCAGTACGCTTACCCTTCAGATTAGCCAGGCAAAACAGATGCGGCAGAGAGAGTTAGAACAGTTAAATCGTACAGGTGGCAGTAAAGAAGAAAAAGAAAATGTAAAGACACAGTACGATGCGCAGATTAAGAACTGCCGGTCAAGTTTAGAATTAGCAAAATTAGATATTCAAAGTTTAGAAGAAACGATACGGGAAGCATCTTTGAAGGCGCCGATTAGCGGAACGGTGACATTTGTAGAAAAATCGCTTGAGGGCGGTTATGCAAATCAGGAAAATCTACTTGTCACGATAAGGGCGGCGAAGAAGAACCGTTTTTCCTGTAAAACCGAATATACGTCCCGTTTTTCACAAGGGAGTGAGGCAACTGTCATGGTTATGGGGCAGCAGTACAAGACCACGGTGAAAAAAGGAAAAGGGAAACAGATTTATTTTGTCCCGAAGCAGGAATTGGCTTTGAAAAATGCAGTGACAGGAACGGTAGATTTGGTTTTGAAAGAAAAGAAAAATGTTCTTTATGTTCCGTCAGCACTTGTTTTTGATATGGGAAGCAAAAAAGTTGTTTACATAGAGGGAAAAGAGGGAGTAAAGGAAACGAGAGAAGTCACAACCGGAGAACAGATTCAAAATGAAATCGAAATTACCGGCGGATTAAAAGAAAACGAGCAGATATTGACAAACTAATGGATTGTTTTGTAAAAAGGGAGGAAACCATGAATTGTAAAGTGCAAAAGTATCGTGTATTGGTGATGGGACTTTTGATTTTATCGCTGATGGGACTTTCTGGCTGTGGCAGACAGGAATCGACAGCGAACGTGCCAAAACTCAAAGACCCGGTCGGCGTTGATGTGGATACGGCAAAAGTAAAGAAAATGAATTTAAGCAGTGTGAATTCCTATTCCGGCGAGGTAGTGCCGGATATGGTAGGCGCTTATTTTGCAAATTCGGGGCAGGCTGGTGCCGTGAAAGTAGAAGTTGGCGACAAGGTAAAGAAGGGTCAGCTTTTGGCTACACTTACTGGTTCGGAGTCGACGGTGAAAGATTTGCAGAAAGAGTTAAAATCTCAGATTGCAGAAAATGCGGAGACAAATACCTCTTCTCAGAGTAAAATCGAGCAGTTAAACATCGAATTAAAATCGGTGCAAAAGCAGAAAAAACAGGCGCAAAATGCGAAAGACAAGAAAAATCTCGGCAAGCAGATTGTGCAGAAACAGGAAGAAATCAAAACGGAAAGATTACGGTTGAAATTGCAGAAACAGACGCAGAAACAGTACATCGGTGAATTAAAAAGTGATATTGCAAATGCGAAAAAAACAAGCAAATTGAACCGGCTGTATTCCCCGGTAAATGGAGAAGTAATTGCCAAAAATCTGGCACCCGGAGATTTTGTGACAGGCGGTGTTTCGGTGATTACAATTGCTGATATGGATAAAACACAGATTCGCACCGAATACATTGGTTCTTCGGTGTTAGACCGCGCGAGCGGATATCAGGCAGTGATTAACGGGAAAAAATATAAAGTTACGGCACAGGAGCAGGACGTTTCACAGATGGATGTGGAGATGGGAAATCTCCCGACAAGTACCTATTTTGGTTATGAAAAAGATGCGAATGTTTCGGTTGGTGATTCGGTGACGCTGGAGTTTTACAACAATGCCACAGAGGACGCTTTGGTTGTACCGAGCAATGCAGTTTTTAAAGCAAAAAGCGAGCATTATGTATACCGTATGGATGGAGATGCGAAAAAGAAAGTGAAAGTGACGCTGGGGACAAAGACGGATGCGTATACACAGATTACGTCAGGATTAAAGGAAGGAGATGTTGTTTATGTGCAGGATTAAAAATCTGGCAATTCTCCTTGGTTTGTGTATGGTGATTACCGCCTGTGGAAGCAGTGAGCAGCAGAAGTCTAAAGTAATGCTTTATCAAGGAGATAAAAACAAAAAGGAAGAAGAGCATTATAAAACGAGGGTGAAAAAAGGCACCTACGAAGAGAAAATTTCGGCGACAGCCAGTCTGGTTTATCAGAATGATAAAGCAGTAATGATTAAAGATTCCAATGCCTATCTGGATAAGATTTTGGTAAAGAACGGCCAGAAGGTAGTGAAGGGACAAAAACTTGCCACCTATCACGTAAAGATTTCAGATACAAAGTTAAAAAAGAAAAAGCTGGAAACGGAACAGGCAAGGTCTGAGTATGACGTGAACCTAAAGAGCAAGAGAAACGAAGTACTGCAGCAGGAAAGAACAATAAAAACGCTCACGGATGCAACCGAAAAAAAACTGGCAGTGCTGCAGTTAAACAAGTTAAAAAGCGAGTACAAAGATTTGCAGAAGCAGGGGAAATCCATTCAGAAAAAAGAGAAAGATTATAACGATTTGGTACAAAAACGGAAATCTGCCACACTTACGTCTCCATACAGCGGAACAGTTGCAGAGATAACGGATTCTATCGGTGATGAGGCGTCCGGTGAAAATATTATGCTGATTCGTGATAAAAAAGATTTTCTGTTAAGTGCAGAAGATGCTTCCGGTCTGCGGTATAACATGACGGTAGATGTTGGTTTGGGAGCAACACTTGATAGTATTAAGTATCACTTAAAAGGCAAAGTGATTTCGACCGATAATTTGCAGCAGGACTTGCAGGATGGAAATGACAATGACGGTGAGCAGCAAAATGAAAGCGGCGGTGCTCAGTTAATTCGTCTTTCTAAGAAAGATAGAGAATCCTACCAATTTTCAAAATATAACATTTACATCACAGGAGTGAGTTTGAAAATTGAGGATGCCTTACTTGTCGATGCGGATGCCGTATATGAGGAAACGGAGAATGAGGAAATCAAGAATTTTGTTTATCTTGTAGAAAACGGCAAATTACATAAACGCTATATTGTTAGTAACTATAAACAGGAAAAAACGTATTTGGTAAACCAAGGTCTGGAAGAAGGCCAGACGCTGGCGATTGTATCAAAGTAGAAAGGAGAGGTAAGTCGTTATGATTCATTTTATCAAGCAGAAACTTCTCCATAAAAAATGGATGGTTGTGAGTCTTTTAATCGGTAATATTTTGTTGATTGCCATTGCCTGCAGCAATCCAATGTATCAGGGAGCGGCACTGCAGAAAACATTGTCCTCAAAACTGGATGAGTATATTCAAGAGGAGAATCAAAACCCGGGTGTGATTTCTTTTGAGGCCAATATGAAAGGGCAGGATGGACAGGAAAAGGAATATCAGAGCATGAAGGATGAGGCTGCCGGTGCAGCAGACCGTCTTGATGTGGAGCAAAACTATTTTGTGACATATAACGAGTCGTCCAAAACCAGAGGACACTATGTAGGAACCCGCAATAAAGATGACATGACAAAGACAATCAAAATCAGCAGTTTGTCGGAACTGGAGAAACACAGCACGATGTTGTCTGGAAAAATGTATCAGGATAAAGTGGGTGCAGATGGCGCATTGGAGGCAATTGTTTCCCAAAAATGTATGAGCAAATTAGATATCATGGTGGGCGACATCATTGAGCTCAACCGTTTTATGGATGCTAAGGGCAATGCCATCCGAGTAAAAATTGTTGGTGTGTTTACCAATAAAGAGGCAGATGATACCTACTGGGTACAGTCTCCGTCCGATTATTATATGGATTTGTTTATTTCACCAAAAGTATTTGAAAGTGATTTTATAAACTTAAAGAAACAGTCTTTTGTAATGACCACCACATGGTCGTTGGTTTTCGATTACAAAGAACTGGCTGCTGAGCAGATTGATTCGTTCGTAAGCGAAACGGAAGATATGATGCAGGAAACATCGGATGCATATAATTGTAAAATTGATGAGCCGGCTTACTTGGAGGTTCTCCGTGAATACCAGACGTCTGCAAAGAAAGTGCGCACAACACTTCTTATTTTACAGTTCCCGGTACTGGCGCTTTTGCTGGCTTTCATTTTTATGATTTCCAGACAGATGTTAGATTTGGAACAAAATGAAATTGCCCTGCTAAAAAGCCGTGGTTCGAGTAAGAAACAGATTATACTGATTTATTTTTTGCAGTCCGTTATTTTGTCAGCAATGAGTGCTGTTGTGGGACTGCCGATTGGCTATTTCCTATGTAAAGCACTTGGCTCAACGAATGGATTTTTGGAATTTATTCAAAGAAAAACATTACATATCACGCTTGGCACTTCGGTATTTTTGTATATGCTTGGTGCGATGCTTATATCCATTGCTTTCATGGTGTTACCGGTCTTCCGCGACGCCAATGTTACAATTGTTAATGTAAAAAGAAACAAAAACAAAAAGCATAAAAACATTTTCCAGAGAGTATATATGGATGTGATACTGCTCGTGATTTCTCTGTATGGCTTGTATAATTTTACAGAGCAGAAGGAAAGTCTTATGACGCAGATGTTAGAAGGAGAATCGTTAGACCCGTT
>ERZ779729.1438-NODE-1438-length-16981-cov-6.443046_pt1 | contig 16981 bp, 16 predicted proteins | sample MGYA00511072_ERZ779729 | MGnify/ENA primary metagenome ERZ779729 (study PRJEB29588, sample SAMEA2156675) | human gut metagenome | biome: human gut; feature: human-associated habitat; material: faeces | place: Denmark | collected 2008/2010 ...
CCCCACAAGCCCTCTAGCGCCGGGCTTGAGCGTGCGCTTTATCTCTCGCTTCGCTTGGTGCTTTATTTTACTTTATGCTTGCAATTTACTTTGGTCTGCTATGCTCATTCCTCACTCCTCACTTAACTCCACTCCTCACTTAAGCTCCTACTGTATCCTAATATTATTCAAACAATCCACCTTACTAGGCGTTGAACAGCTCGTCAACGATATTGCAAACAGCAGGTCTGTGCAACCCACTTCTTTACAAAAATCAATAGCGTTTATATCAAAATATCTGAAATCACAAACATAGATTTTTGAGAAACCATGGGTGAAAAATGGTATCAGAGCATTTCCAAAGCTGTCTTTAAACACCACAAGCACTCTGCCATTGTCCACGCCCGTGTCTATCTCAGCTATCTCCTGATCCACGTTGAGTATCGCAGAATAGCAGTTCACGCCCTCTGCATAGTCAAAAAACAGCGTAGACTCCACAGGGTTTTTAAACTCCGTATCATAATACTTTACCGTCAGATCATCATTATTGTCAGGCTTATAGTAAATGAACTTATCAGGATATTTTTTCAACTCACTGTTGTAATTGCTGTAAGCATACATCGTTCCCACAAAGCCGCCTATCTCCCATTTATCGTAGGTATCAAGGTCTGGAAAATCTATTCCCGACTGATCGGCAAAAACCTGCGCCGCATAATATGCTCCCAAAGGCTGCCAGTGGTGATCCGTTCTTGAGTAGATATATTCCTTTGTATGCTCAGCCAGAGCGTCATAAACATCGGTGTTGATTATTCCGTTAAGACCTGCGGCAATGTTGTCGATATTGTCTTTCTGATCTGAAACAGCGTCCTTGAGATTGTTCGGCATATAATAAGCCGCCGAAGTCGGGATAGACATATTGTATACGTTCACGCTGTCCCCAAGGTCAGCCTTCCATTTGTTTATGGTGTTCGCATACTTGTCGCCGTTCTCGAACGTGCCATAGTATGCACCCATTGCACGGACGTTTTCGCCCTTGCCGGATACTATAACGTCACCCTCCCACTGACCGTCGTCAAGATTGTCAGGCACGTCAACTATCTTTTCGCTTTCCGTTGTTTTTTTCGTAGTTGTGCTTGTGTCGGTGGTCTTTGCATCCACAGTGGTGGTGGTCCTCGAACCTGTAAAAGCCGTTACCGTTGTTGTTTTTGCGATCTTATCCTGATCCAGCTCTTCTTTTTCCACCGTTTTGAAATCGCCAGTTATAACAGTATCGTTGAGCTTTATTCCAAGCATATTCGTGAAATCAGAGCAGAAAGATTTAAGCTTTTCTCTGTTTGGAACAGTGTCGGTAAAATATTCGGTTATTCCGCTTGTGAAGTCACCGTCAAAATATGATGACAGCGAAAATTTCGGAAAAGTCGCAAGGTTTCTGTTTTCTGACTGTATAAAACCGCTTTCACGCTTCATCACAAGCAGTGCCGCAAACACGCCGAAAACAATAAGCAGGCAAACAACAGAATTTATAACATTAAACTCCAGCTCATGAATATTGTTTTTCTTAGCCTTTTCACGTTCCTCACGACGTTTTTTTGCCTTTTCGATGCCTTTTCTGTAAGCTTCCTCTGCCTTAGCGTCGCTTTCTTCTTTTTCCACAGGATCAGGTTTCGGCTCAGATTTAGGCTCAGCCTTTTTTTCAGCTTTCCTGACAGGCCCCTGCTCTTTCTGAACAGGCACTCTGACATTTATAGTCGCCTCTACCCTGCTGGGCTTCTGAGCATTCTCAGGCTTTTTCTCAGGGCTTCTCTTGTCGATTATCTCGACCCTTTTTCCTGCGATAACAGGGCCTTTATCCTGTGCCGCTGCGTCATATTCCCTATAATAGCTGTCAGGGATCTTCAGCACGAAATTCTTCTTATTCGGCAGCTTTTTCACAGTTCCGTCTGCTGAAACTGCCACAGATATCTCTTTTTTAGTGCCGTTTATGTGATTTTTCTCTTTGGAAAATGGTATAATGACCTCATTATCAGAAGCCTTTTCCTCAGCATTTTTCTCCTGAGCTTTTTGTACAGACTGAGAATTTTCAACTTTTTCGGCTTTTTTCTCAACTTTTTTCAATGCTTCTTCATTATCATCATCAGTATTTAGCCATACGCTTTTCTTTGGCTTCAAAACAGGCTCGTCCGTCCAAATGCTGTGGCTGAGAGCCTTGTTTTTTCTGACTATCTTTTCCACTATCTCGTCATGGACAGTGGAGCTTTTCTCCGTTTCGTCAACTTTTGCCATGCTGACAGCTTCAGGCTTTTTCTTTTCCTCGCCTATGGGCTTTCCACCGAAAGTAACGCTGTCAAGATACTCTGTATAGGCTTCTGAAAGAGCCTTTGTATCAGGCAGTTTGAAGTCCTTTTCAAAATCTTTATTATTTGCCATACTCTTTCACCTGCCTAAAATCTGAAATACAAGAACGGATTGTTTGTTGTGTTCACAAGCAGAACGCTTGAGAGAACAAGTATCGCCGCATTGCATATGATACCTGCTGACTGCATAAAATAGGCTGTACCCTTTGCAGAGAGCGCCTTTTCTTTGATCTTTGGTATAACAGGCATTGTGAAAAGCACTGCCGCTGCAAAAAGCCAGATATTGTTCATGAAAAGGTGCTGTGTAACTGTGTCGGTCAGCTTGTTTCCATTTGCGCCAACAAGTGCCTTGAAGAACGTACCCAGCGAGCCGAGGTTCTCAAAATAGAATATTCCGAAGCCTATGAAAATAACAAGCTTTGTATAGATATGTGCAAGGGGTACGGGCATTTTCTTCATGCGCTTTTTGCCTATGAGCATTTCAAAGAATATGAACATTCCATAGTAAAGTCCCCAGAAAACAAAGTTCCAGCTTGCGCCGTGCCAAAGTCCTGTGCAAAACCATACAAGGAAAAGTCCTCCGTATTTTCTTCTTTTGCCGAAGATAGGGAGATAAAGCACATAATCTCTGAAAAATGAGCTAAGGGAGATATGCCACCTCTGCCAGAACTCCGAGATAGTTTTGCAGATAAAAGGATATTTAAAGTTCTCATCAAAGTGGAAGCCGAATATCCTGCCAAGACCGATAGCGATATCTGAATAGCCTGAGAAGTCAAAATAATACCACAGACCCACAAGAATTGCGCCAAGCCATGTGCCTGCCACAGAGAGGGTCTTTATATTTTCATAGCCGTTTGAAGCAGAGCCGAAAAGGGCTGTTACAATGGTGCTGAGATTATTTGCGATAATGACCTTTTTGCCAAGTCCGAGGATTATTCTTGAAAAGCCGTCGGAGATATCCTTGGCGGTGGTCTTTCTTTCGTTTATCTCCTCGCCGATAACGGAGTATCTTACGATAGGTCCTGCAACGAGCTGTGGGAACATGGATACATACAAAAGAAATCTGCCGAAGTTTTTCTGCGGCTTGACCTTGCCCCAATAGCAATCGACGGTATAGGAAATAGTCTGGAACGTATAGAAAGAGATACCGATAGGCAAAACGATATTAGGCACCGGTATGCCTAGACCGAACCAATTGTTGAGATTTTCCACAAAGAACGCCGTATACTTGAAACCGAACAGCACCCCAAGGTTAAAGACAAGCGACCATGCAAGCGCCGCTTTTGCCTGCCAGCCTTCGGGGTGTTTTTCTATCACCCGACCATTTATGTAGTCCACAAGGGAGGAAACTATGAGGATACTAACCCAGACAGGCTCGCCCCATGCGTAAAAGATAAGTGAAAACACCACCAGCACTGCATTTCTTATGGCTGTACTGCGTGTGATAAAATAACATATCAGGCACACAGGCAGGAAAAAATACAAGAAAAATAGATCTGCAAATACCACAACAAAACTCCTAACAAAAATTGATAAAACAGCCATTGTCGGCTTATTCCGACAAAAGGCGATACACATTTAAGTATATCACTGAACACTCTAAAAGTCAATTAAAACAGAGGTCTGCGGAAAGTTTTTCGGTTATGCACAAAAAAAGCCGCACAAATTGTACGGCTTAGAAATATCTAAAAATCATGTGCAAGTGACCGATAACGGGCAAACAATGTCCGCCCCTACAGAAAGTCACGCATTTACGCTGTTTAATACTTTATTTTCAGGGTCTTGCCCGGAACGCTCACGCCGTCTGACAGAGTGATAGGGAGCTTTTGCTCCTCAGAGAAGCCGATAGTTTCACCGTCTTTAAGCTCAACGCCCTCAGAAAGCACATACTCGGAGATAGAAAGCAAAAATCCAAGCAGGTCGTTAGGCTGTTTTGGAGAGTCAACTATCTCCATTTCCTCATATCCGAAAAATCTCATACCTGATGTGAAAGCGCAAAGACCTGTTTTAGCAAGATACATACCTGTGTAGATAAGAATAGGCATCGGATACTCGCCGTCTTTGATAGTTTCGGCAAAGTTCACATAGAAATTCTTCTCATAAACTGTCGGGTCTTTATAGATACCGATAGCGTTATCGAGCTTGAGCAGAGAGCTTGCCACCTTTGCGAAGAGGATAGCCTGCTCAACAGCGCTTGTTTTATTCATTACAGCGAGCATAACGTGCGCCTGATGCTTAGCGACCTCGTTTGCGCCCTCTTTCCAGAGAATATTATACTTTGCCGCATTTTCAGCTTCCTTGTTAGGAACTGGGTTAGGCATAAGTGAGCAAGCGACCACCATATCGCCAACCTTGAATACCATAGCGTTGTCTTTTACATCGTCCTGCGGAACGATGTTCCAATCGTCTTTCAGAAACTTTTTAAATCTGAGCCAATCCATGTTAGCGTCTGTGTAGAGAACGAAGCCTGCAAGGACGTTGCCTTCCTTTTTATCGTCCTTGGTTTCCTGAACGTTTTTGTTTTCTTCTGACATTTTGTTACCTCCATAAGATAAAGTCTGTTGAGGTCATTATAGCACACTTGGGGAGAAAATGCAACAGGGGGAGGTAAATGAGGAATGAGGAGTGAGGAATGAGGAATTATGGTATCGCCTGCGGCGATGATTTTTTGACCATGCTTTATCACACATTTGTATACCATGTACCTGCACAAAAACGCCGTTCCGACTTCTCGTCAGAACGGCGTGGTTATTATTCTGTTACCGCTGTTTCCTCAGCCTGCTGTGTTTCAGGCTCGTTGAAAGGCAGCTTCACTGTTATGGTAGTTCCCTTTTCAAGCTCGCTTTCAAGGGATATCTCACCGCTGTGATATGCGACTATATGCTTTACTATAGAAAGCCCTAAGCCTGTGCCGCCTATCTTCTTGGAACGGCTTTTATCAACTCGGTAAAAACGTTCAAAGATTCGGCTTTGATGTTCGTCGGATATACCTATGCCTGTGTCGCTGAACACTGCAAAAGCTTTGCCGTCCTCTATGCCGACCGTTACTTTCAGGCTTCCGCCCTCATGATTGTACTTTATGGCGTTGTCCATGAGATTCAAAAACAGTTCTGTGATATAGCTCTGATTGCCGTATATCTGAACAGGTTCGCCCTCAATGGTCATTGTGACCTCTCTATTATCTGCCTTGTGACGGAGTATCTCCTCTACGTCATGGGCGGTTTTCAGCAGGTCTATCTTATCGTTTAAAACGTGTTCCTGCTCCTCTATCTGGGAAAGCCTGATAATATCGTTTATAAGATACAAAAGTCTTTCGCTTTCACGATATATCATACCGCCGTATTTCTTCACGTCCTCTTCCTTGGTGAAAATGCCGTTTTCAAGAAGCTCGCCAAAGCCTTTTATGGTGGTAAGCGGAGTTTTAAGCTCGTGAGATACGTTGGCCGAGAAGTCACGGCGTATCTGCTCGCTTTGTATCTCCTCTGTTACGTCAACAAAGAAGATTATGATACCAAAATCAAGGGTATTTTCGCTGTAGACCTTATTTGCAAAGGTACGGTAAAAACGGCTTTTTTCTGTGATGATACCTTTTGCTGCACCGCTTTCCTTGGCTTCTTCAAGCAGACCTATGATCTGCTGATCGTTTGTCATATGGTCTATCTTGGTATGCTCCGTAGGATCAAAGCTGTTGCCGAGAATTTTCAAGGCACTCTTATTTACCGAAAGCACTGTCATGTCCTCGTCAAGAAGTATCATGCCCTCAACCATATTTTCAGTGATAAGTGATATTTTTTCTCTCTCTGCCTTTATTTTATTCATGTTCTTATGTATTCGTCCCATAAGAACGTCCGCATTTTTTATGATAGGTTCAAGTTCTTCATAAGGCGTTTCAAACTGACCGATATTCTCGTTCCTCAGGTCAAGCTGTTTTACAAGGGAATTTATCGGCTTTATCATGCTTTCTGAAAGCTTTATGGAGATTATGGTGGTGATAAAGATTATTCCTCCTGCGAACACCACCAGCATTGGTATCACTGCAAGGAACACCCCTGCAAGGTTTTCCTTATCTGTAGAAAATCTCAGCACACCGCCGTCATATTTTATGGCATAATAATATGTAGTATATCCAAGGGTTTTGGAAAATCTTGTGAATTCGCCCTCGTCATTTGCCATAGCCTCTTTGAACTCTTCACGGTCGGAGTGGTTTTCCATTTTGGCGGGATCTGCTTCAGAGTCATATTTTACATTGCCCTGTGCGTCGATAAAGGTGACACGGACATCATATTCTACTGATCTTTCCAAAATATCAGCCATTTCTGAGGGTTTATTGTTTCCTGCGGCAACGAGCTTTGCAGCGGATTTAAGCTCATTTTTAGTGAAACGCTGATAGGTAGAATATCCAAGAGAGCCTGCTACTAAAAGGAAAAACAGCACTGTACATGAAACAAGTATCGTCATGACTTTATAGAGTTTTTTCTGCATATGCTGTTCCTCCTTATCTGAAAATTTTTATATTTTGTAGCCTATGCCACGGACTGTTTTGATAAGATCCGTACAGCCTGCGGATTCAAGCTTTTGTCTGAGGGTCTTGATGTGCATATCAACAGTTCTTGTTTCCCCTGCAAACTCATAGCCCCAGACCATTTCCATAAGCTTATCACGGCTCACGGCTATGGACTTATGGCGCATAAGATACATCAAAAGCTCAAATTCCTTATAGGTCAAAACGACCTCCTGACCGTTATAAGAGCATATACGTCTTGAAGCGTCAAGGGATACGCCCTGTTCTTCTATGACATCGGCTTCGGCGTTCTGCTTGCCTGCACGTCTTAAAACGGCTTTTATTCTTGAAAGCAGTTCCATTACGCCGAACGGCTTTGTTATATAGTCGTCTGCGCCCATTTCAAGACCTGACACCTTATCAAGCTCGCTTGATTTTGCGGTGAGCATTATAACAGGGACGTCCTGAGTGTGGCTGTCTTTTTTGAGCTTTGAAAGTATGGAATATCCGTCCTCGTCAGGAAGCATTATGTCAAGGAGCACCAGCGAAGGCTCTTTGTTTCTTATCTCTTCATAAAACGGTTTTGCTTTTGGAAATGCTTTCACCTCATATCCGCCTGATTTAAGCGCGCAGGATATAAGCTCTCTTATTCCGTCATCGTCTTCTACACAATATATAAGTGCCATAGATCTTACCCCTTTTCGTTAAAACTCTTTAGCAGGCAGAGCGTATTTCTCGCTGTAGCGCTTGACCTGTCCGTCAAAGCCCTCGCCTGAATTTTTAAGCATCTGAACATACTCGTGGACGTCAAAGCTTTCGTCGTTTTCCTGTATAAGGCAGACCGCTATATTTGAGCAATGGTCTGAAACTCTTTCCAAATTTGTGAGCAGGTCGGAGAACACAAAGCCCATTTCTATGGTACACTCGCCTGTCTGAAGCCTTTTGACATGGCGGTTTTTAAGCTTTGTTCTTATCTTATCCACCACTTCCTCAAGCGGTTCAACTCTTGTGGCAAGCTCCAGATCGTGCTTTTCAAAGGCTTCCATGGCGATATCCAAAACATCTCTTACGGCACTGCACATGACTTTTACTTCGGCTGTTGCCTGTGATGTGAAATTCAGATCCTTCTGCTGTTTTTCCTCGGCAACGGACACCATATTCATGGCGTGATCGGAGATACGCTCAAAGTCGCCTATAACATGAAGTATAGTTGAAACTGACTGAGAATCCTTTGCAGAAAGATCTCGGCTCGAAAGCTTTACAAGATATGTGCCGAGTCTATCCTCATAGAGGTCGACAGCTGCTTCATTTGCGGCTATCTGCTCTGCCTTTTCCTTATCGTACTTATCGACGCAGATGCTCATTGCCATGTCTATGCTTTCTTTTGCTATCTCGCCCATGCGGTTTGTAAGCTCTCTGCACTTTTCAACTGCAAAAGAAGGTGACTGGAGAAATCTTTCGTCAAGAAGCTTGAACTGCTCTTCGATATTGTTCTTATTTTCCTCCCCCTCTTTGTCTTTGACAGTGAGGTAGGCAAGCTTTTCAAGGACTTTGATAAATGGCAGAAGTATGATAGATGTTGACAGGTTGAATATAGTATGCACAATAGCTATCTCCTTTGCGCCAACAACTCCGTCAACGAACGAGAAGCCGATAAAGGCATTGAGCAGATAGAACACTGTCAGGAAAAGCAGTGTTCCTATTATATTAAAATAGAGATGTACGACTGCCACACGCTTTGCGTTCTTGCTTGTGCCTATTGATGAAAGCAGTGCTGTTACGCAAGTACCTATATTCTGTCCTAAAATTATAGGAAGCGCTGAGCCGAAGGTTATCGCACCTGTGGCTGAGAGAGCCTGAAGGATACCAACGGAAGCAGATGAGGACTGAATGATAGCGGTAAGAAGTGCGCCTGCAAGAACGCCCAGAATAGGGTTTTTGAACCAGAGAAGCACTTCTGCGAACTCAGGAACGTCTTTAAGAGGTGCGACTGCACCGCTCATTGAGTCCATTCCGAACATGAGCACTGCAAAGCCCACGAGTATAGATGCGATATCCTTTTTCTTATCGTTTTTTGAGAACGTCAGCATTGCAACGCCTATTATCGCAAGGATAGGCGAGAACGAGGACGGCTTGAGCATATTGATAATAAAGCTGTCGCCGTTAAGTCCTGACAAAGACAATATCCACGCTGTTACGGTAGTACCGATATTTGCGCCCATTATAACGCCTATGGCGGAATGGAGCTTCATGATGCCTGCGTTTACAAAGCCCACCAGCATTACTGTAGTGGCTGAGGAGGACTGAATGACCGCTGTTACAGAAAGTCCAAGCAACATTGCCTTGATAGGGTTTGAGGTGAGCCTTTCAAATATTTTTTCAAGCTTTCCTCCTGCGAGTTTTTCCAGCCCGTTACCCATTACATTCATTCCGTAAAGGAACATTGCAAGACCGCCTATAAGGGTCAGAACATTAAAAATCGTCATACTGACACTCCCTGATAATAATTTTACACTATTGTTACAATGTTTACAATGAACATTATACAACATAATTGTAAAATAACAAATCAGGCTGAGTAAAATCTGAGTAAAATCGTACAAGAAGAGCAAAAAGGCGGTATTTCCGCCTTTTATAATGATATTTTACATGATTCTTTCTGTTTTATGGACGCCTGTTACGGAGAATACCACCCATTCTGCGATATTTACCGCATGGTCACCGATACGCTCGAAGTATTTTGCCACCATAAGGGTATCTATAGCTTTTTCACCGTTTGCTTTATCGGCGGCTATCTCGTCAATTATCTTATCCTTGGTCTTTACAAAAAGCTCGTCTATTTTATCGTCAGAGCTTATGACCTTTCGGGCAAGGTTCTCGTCGTCGTTCACATAGGCGTCGATAGCGTCGTTCACCATTTGTGTGGCGGCTCTTGCCATTTCACTGATATCGCTAAGATCCCATTTCTGCTTTTTCTTTATAAGCTGGATATTCAGATCTGCAATATCTGCTGACTGATCGCCAACACGCTCGATATCGGTTATCATTTTAAGTGCAGCGGACACACGTCTGAGATCCTCGGCAAAAACAGGCTGCTGCTGCAAGAGCAGGTTAAGACAGATCCTCTCTACCTCACGCTCCGCCTCGTTTATCTTGGCGTCAAACTCCACCGTTTCACGGGCAAGCTTTGTATTCTGCTCTTCAAGAGATTTTATTGACATTGCGATTATCTGCTCTGTCATTGCTGCCATAGAAAGCAGCTTTTTGTTAAGCTCGCTGAGCTTATTGTCAAAATTCGCACGCATAGATATTTCTTCCTTTCACCTATATTTCCAAAGCGTTTATCCGAAACGTCCTGTGATATACTCGAGAGTTTTCTGTTCCTTAGGATTGGAGAAGATACGCTGAGTTTCGTCGAACTCGACTATCTCGCCATGGAGGAAAAAGGCTGTTTTATCGGATATACGGGTCGCCTGCTGCATATTATGGGTGACGATAACGATAGTGTAATTTTTTTTAAGTTCTGTGGCAAGCTCCTCTATTTTGATAGTGGAGATAGGGTCAAGGGCTGATGTAGGCTCGTCCATAAGAAGCACCTCCGGCTTTACGGCAAGTGCTCTTGCGATACAGATACGCTGCTGCTGTCCGCCTGACATACCCAGGGCTGACTTTTTAAGTCTGTCCTTTGTTTCGTCCCACACGGAAGCCTGACGGAGAGTTGTTTCGACTATCTCGTCAAGGTCGGCTTTTTTCTTTATGCCGTGAGTTCTTGGGCCGTATGCGATATTATCATATATGGACATCGGGAAGAGGTTTGGTTTCTGGAAAACCATTCCCACACGCTTTCTAAGCTCGGTTATTTCCATATCTTTATAGATGTTCTCCCCGTCAAGGGTAAAATCGCCTGTTATCTTACAGCCCTCTACGAGGTCGTTCATACGGTTGAGGGATTTAAGAAGAGTGGATTTTCCGCAGCCTGAAGGGCCTATGAATGCGGTTATCTCCTTTTCGGCTATGGACAAGTTTATATTTTTGAGAGCCTGAAAATCTCCGTAAAAGAGATCGCAGTTTTTCACCTGCAATTTTGGCTGTGTCATTTATTAGTTTCCTCCTTTGGAAAGCTTTCTGGCAACAAGGGACGCAAGTCCGTTAAGAAGCAGGACTACTGCCAACAGGACAACTGCTGTAGCGCTTGCTTCGTTCATATAAAGTCCCTCGTTTGAAAGTGAATACATATGGATAGAAAGGGTACGTCCTGAGTCTGTAAGGCCTGCATACTTGGCGATAGTTCCCGCGGTATAGATAAGTGCGGCTGTTTCGCCGAAAATTCTTCCCATGGCAAGGATAACGCCTGAGAGGATACCGCTTATTGCAGGAGGCAGAACGATAACGAAGATAGTTCTGAGCTTTCCTGCACCAAGTCCGTAGCTGCCCTCACGGAAGCTGTCGTCTACAGATTTCAGCGCTTCCTCGGTAGAACGGATTATGAGCGGAAGCACCATTATCGCCAATGTGCAAGCGCCTGAGAGCATTGAGAGCTTCCAGTTAAGGGCAAGCACAAAGAACATATTTCCGAAAAGTCCGTAGACTATGGACGGGATACCTGAAAGTGTTTCTGTAGTAAGTCTTATGACTCTGACGAATTTATTGCCTTTCTTTGCATACTCAACGAGATATATTGCGCAGAATATGCCCAGAGGTGCGGCTATTGCCAGGGACACCAGAAGCATTTCAAAGGTGTTCACAATAGCGGGGAGCATTGACACGTTCTCGGTGGTATAGGTCTTTGCGAAAAGAGACGGTTTCAGATAAGGAACACCCTTTATCACCACATAGCCCACGATAAGAACGAACACGCTTATGGTAAGCACAACTGCTATTTTGGTTAGGATATTAAACACCAATGACATGGGGTGTGTTTTATAGGTTTTCATTCTGTCTGACATTTTTATCACCCTTTATCCTTTCTGTTTGTGACAAGGTTAAAGCAAAGGTTCAGAAGAAGAATGAACACGAACAGCACAACGCCTGTTCCGATAAGGGCGTCATAGTGAAGTCCCTCGGCATAGCTCATCTCGATTACGATATTGCCTGTGAGGGTACGGACGCTGTCCAGGAGGGAATGCGGAATGATAGTGGAGTTTCCTGCTATCATGATAACTGCCATTGTTTCGCCTATGGCTCTGCCCACTGCGAGGATAACGCTTGCGAGTATTCCTGACTTTGCGGCAGGAAAAACGACTGTTGCAACTGCTCTTTCGTGTGTTGCGCCAAGGGCGACTGCGCCCTCATAGTAACTGTCAGGAACGGCTTTAAGTGCGCTCACGCTCATGCCCACGATAGTAGGAAGTATCATGATACCGAGGATAATGGAAACTGTAAGCACGCTGTTTCCTGTTCCGCCGAAAAGGTTTCTTATGATAGGAACTACAACTACCATGCCGAAAAAGCCGTATACAATGGACGGTATGCCTGCAAGAAGATTTATTGGAGGCATGAGCCACTTGAAAAGCTTTTTAGGGCAGAACTTTGCCATAAATATCGCTGTGAGAAGTCCTATAGGCACACCAATTATTATTGCTCCTGCGGTGCAGTAGAGAGAGCCGACTATCATAGGGAAGATACCATATGAAGCAGGGACGTTTCTAGGACTCCAGTCTGTTCCGAAGAGGAAATTTCCCACGCCTATTTTTGCGATTGCAGGACAGCCTTTAGCGAACATGAAGATACATATTACTATTACTGCCGCAACTGAAACGCAAGCGCAAAGGAAAAACAATGCTTTCATCGCTTTCTCAAGCAGGTGGGAACTTTGTTTTGCTGTTGGCTTCTGAGCGGCTGTATTCGCTGCCACCGCTGTGTTTTCCGTCAACGTAATTATCACCTCTGAAAATTTTTCACTTGTTTTTTTGCTCAGACAAAGGGGGCGACAATTTGCTGTGCCGCCCAAAGTTTTGTCTTGTGCAAATCTTTATGGAGAATTAACTTGATAGCTTATTTGCTTTCGTCAGACCATGTTGTCTTTGAGCCTGTATAGATAGCCTTTATCTCGTCCATTGTGATATCTTCAACTGCGTTATCCTTATTTACGATAACTGCGATAGCGTCCTGAGCGATAGTTACAGACTTGATACCCTGTGAAAGCTCGTCGTCTGAGATATCTCTTGAAGCCATACCGATATCAGATGTGCCGTTGATAGCATCCTTGATACCTGTTGAGGAGTCTGACTGCTGAACGTCTACTGTTACGTTTGTGTTTGCCTTCTGATAAGACTCGGCGAGCTTTTCCATAACCGGTGTTACTGATGATGAACCGCTGACTACTACCTTACCGGAAGCGTTGTTTGAAGCGTAAGCTGCTGCGCTCTTGTCGATCTTTATGTAGCCTGCCTTTTCGATGATATCCTGACCCTCGGAGCTGAGGATATAGTTCTCAAAGTCCTGAGCGGCGTCTGACAGCCCGTCTTTAACAGCGATATTGAAAGGTCTTACTATTTTATAATCACCGCTTTCGATAGTTGCTGTTGAAGGCTCAACGCCCTCTACTTTAAGAGCCTTTACTGTATCGTTCAGTGAGCCGAATGAGATATAGCCGATAGCGTTCTTATCTCCTGACACCTGAGTAAGCACAACGTCTGTTGACTTACAGATAAGGGCGTCTTTCTTTGTGTTATCGGTCTTGTTGCCGTTAGAGTCTTTTTCCTCGATACCTGTCAGCTCGATGAATGCGCCTCTTGTTCCTGAGCCGTCCTCACGGGAGATAACTGTGATCTTATCTGAGCTTCCTCCACAGCTTGCGAGCATTGTGGCTGCAAGTGCAACTGATGTAAAGATCGCTGCCAGTTTTGATGTTCTTGTTTTCATGATATAAAACCTCTTTCTTATACTTGCCCTTTGGGCTTTTTGATTTGCACCTTTTCTCTCTGCACCCTGTGTGCAGGTCTTCATGTTATTTCTATTCAGGTGATATACTTATGATACATCAGCATTGTAAAATCAGTAACCGAAGTAAAGTAAAGTCATTGTAAGATGTTTGCAAAGGAATTTACACACAAAAACGGGCTTTACGCTGCTATGCACAATGTAAAATACGTTTGTATAAACAAAAAAGTGCGTTCTCACAAGGAAAACGCACTTTGTAAAATCGGTGATATTCTATTTAGAATCAGTAGCTCTGTACAAGTACAACTGAGCCGTCTGCCTTATTATATGCGGCGCTGTAGCCATGACCGTCTTCTGTAAAGACGTAATAGTACATGAAGCCTGCGTCCTCAGTTCTGTATTCATATGAAGACACCTTGCCGTCTATCTGAGCTGTGATAGCGGCGACAGCCTTTGCAGAATCTCCGCTCTCGGCTGATGTAGTTGTTGTAGTTTCGTCAGGCTTTGAGTCTGCTGTAGTTGTGGTAGTTGTTGTAGTTTCTGTATCTGAGGCAGTTGTTGTGGTAGTTGTCGTTGTTTCTGTATCAGGTGCAGAGGTTTCGGTGGCTGGTGTTGAGCTTTCGTCAGCCGGCTGTGAGGTAGTGGTATTTGTGTCAGCAGAAACTGCACTGCTCTCGGTATCGACGAACACGCCTCCCTTACTGTCGTCATCAGCGGCAACAGTTGTTTTTGGCTTTGTAGTAGTAGTGGTCTTATTATTTGTTCCGCCAAAGCCGAAGATCTTATAGCCTGCAACTATAGCAAGAATGACCACCACAAGTATACCCACTGTGATAGTGGCAGTAATTGCAAAGAGCTTCTTTCTGGAAGCGTCATCGTTATCCTCTGTATCATCATCGGAATAATCGTTTTCATCGTCAGAATAATCGCCATTATCATAATTATCCTGATAATTCTCAGAGCCGTCATTATTATCATGGCTATCAGCTATTGGTGTGGAGAAAAACTCTGTAGGCTCTTCCGGCTGTTTAGGCACAGAAAAGGCTCTTGTTTTCTCTTCATACTCCTGTGCCTCCTGCTTTGTGAACACTCTTGTTCTGTCAGCATCGTCAGCAGAGGTGAAATTCTGCTCCTCCTGCTTGCTATCTTCCGTAACAGGTGTGCTTTCGTCTATAAGCAGGTTATGGCAATACTTACAGAGTATTGCTTCTTCGGATATTTCCTTATGGCAAAAAGGACATTCCTTTGTTTTCATTTTTACTTTCCTCCCGAATATTATCTGTTAAATATAATGATAACACAAACCATTTTAAAAATCAACAGGTTTCACCAAAATATCATCAAATTATACCATTCTTTTAAAAAAGGCTCTTTTATGGACATTATTTTTGATGTTTTCGTATGATATCACGGTATAATTTGTTGAATAATGATATTTGTATCGCTTTTAAGCGGGGTGTAATTGTGCAAGTATACAAAGTGATAAAAAACCTATTGACAAAACAGGCATTGGGGAGTATAATAATTAAGCTGTCTGATGACGCAGACAAATGCTTCACAGAAACATCTATGAAGCTCAAGGCACACAAAGCTTGGAACTTTTCCGTGGCTGGAGACTTTTCCCCACCGTGTGCAACGTCAACTACGAGGCGTAACTCAGTTTGGTAGAGTGCTTGGTTTGGGACCAAGATGCCGCAGGTTCAAGTCCTGTCGCCTCGACCACTTTATTAAAAAAATGAAAACAAAATAAAAAATGCTTGACAAGTGCTTGGAGATATGATATAATAGATATCGTCAGTTCGACAGATCAAGCAATACAAGCTGGTGTAGCTCAGTTGGTAGAGCAGCTGATTTGTAATCAGCAGGTCGGGGGTTCGAGTCCGTCTACCAGCTCCAATCTTTCCGCAGCGCAGCAAAGTGAATATGGGGGAATTCCCGAGTGGCCAAAGGGGGCAGACTGTAAATCTGTTGTCAGTGACTTCGGTGGTTCGAATCCACCTTCCCCCACCAAGAAAATCGTTACGCCTTATGGCGTGACGATTTTTCTTTTTGAAAGGCGGGCGGATCCGCCTTCCCCGCCGAAGCCCCCGGCGGTTTTCCGCATCCATCCTTTCCCGCCGAACAGCATACCGAAAAGCATCTCGATCACAAGTTAATGGAAATTGCCGCTTTGTTTTGCCAAGTTTCTTGTGAGCATCCTTACCATATCACAAGAATCTTGTTATGTCAAGAATAAATTTACAAGTTTCTTGTTAAAATGTTTGACAGAACCAAGCTTTTGCGTTATGATGGTGTCGAAATTGCTCGAACCCTTTATAGGAGGTGCTTTCCATGAGCTTCCGCGATCAACTCAAGGCGCGCCGCGAGGCCTGCGGCCTGACGCGCGCGGCGCTGGCCGAGCAGCTCGGCGTTTCCGCCAGCGCCGTCGGCAACTATGAGACCGGCGTCAGCTTCCCCAAGGAGGACGTGCTGCTGCGGTTGTTCGACGCGCTGCGCACTGACCCCAACCAGCTCTTCTGCGGCAGCTACCACAGCGGCGGCTTCGATCTCTCCGGGGCTGAGCGCACGCTGCTGGAAAAATACCGCTCGCTCTCTCCCATCGGGCGCAGCACCGTGCGCAGCGTGACCGACGCACTTTGCGACTACCGCGACGAGCTGACAGAGGAGCGCGGCAGCAAGCGCGAGCCGCGCCTGATCCCGCTCTACAATTCTCCCGCCGCCGCGGGCTATGCCGCGCCGGTGCTCGACGAGGACTTTACCTATATCCCCGCGGACGAGAGCGTGCCGCGCGGCGCGGACTTCGCCGTGCGCATTCAGGGCGACTCCATGGAGCCGTACATTCACGACGAGAGTGTGGTCTACGTCAACCGCGACCCGCTCGCAGACGGCGACGTAGGCATCTTCTGCGTGGACGGCGCAATGCTCTGCAAGCAGTACCACCGCGATGCGCTGGGCATGACCTACCTTTTCTCCCTCAACCGCGCCCGCGCCGACGCGGACGTCGTGCTCACCTCCACCGGCACGCGCAGCCTTGCCTGCTTCGGCCGCGTGATGCTGCCGCACCGCCTCGCGGTCCCGCAGCTGTAGCATCGCTCATTTTTTGCGCAAAAAATGAGCTTTTTGCCCGCGAGGGACTTGAATCGTTCACAACTCGGGCATATAATAGCAATTCAGTAAAATCAAGAAAAAGGAAGCGTATCCCACCATGACAAAAATTGACATTTTCTCCGGTTTTCTCGGCGCCGGCAAAACGACGCTCATCAAA